>JGI24022J15233_10002225_pt1 | contig 17831 bp, 12 predicted proteins | sample Ectturendosymbi2_FD_15233 | JGI IMG/M metagenome (IMG submission 15233) | reverse complement strand
CTGTGTAGTGCCCACGCCCAAGCACGGCACCTGCATAACATTAGCAAGTGACGTTTTTTTCCGCCCCCGCGTCTGTGTAAGGATGTTTGTACCCACCATAGGCGTAGCCAGGGGGGGGGCAAAGGAGTCATGACCCCCCAAATTTTTAGAAAAGATAGTCATTTTGTGCTTTGAGAGGCGTTTTTTTAAGCAAAGTAGTGTTATTCGCCAAAAATGAAACATTTTGTCCCCCCAAATGTTTTGGCACCCCCCAAATTTTTGGACTGGCTACGCCACTGGTACCCACGCTGACATTTTGAAGCACAGCTTGTCACGCACCGAAAAATTTGAAGAATACCAAGCTTACTTCATGATTACTGGTCAGGGTGTAGTCGGTACTTGCTACGATTCGCTTAATTGTCGCAGAAAGCAATAAAGGTCATGCTCGGTGAGTTTGCAAAGAAGCTGCTATTTTTGTTGTCAGGATAAGGAGTGCTTCACTACTTCCCATACTTCTAAGCTTTAGGTAAAAAGTTCATGTTACACTTTGTTCTTAACTGTTTTTAAAGACTACTTCAGATTTTGTAGTTGGGTAACGTTCAGTTGTCAAGGTGACTTCGTGCAACAACTGTAGGTTATTTTTTTGTTGGAAAGGCAGCAGAGGTGTTTATTTGCCCAAACAGTTCCATGCGAAGTGTAGTAAGCAGTGTTAGGCAGTCAAAACGGTCTGTTAAAGCGCAACTGAACTTTGACACACATTGCTTACAACTTGCATAAAGCAGTTTTCGGTTTCCACTAAGGCGACTAGAGTTTCTTTCCTAACATCCTACAAAATTTTAAGACTTTCATAAAGTCTGATAATGTAAATTGAACGAAACTTTTGTTAGATGGTCGTAGCTTACTGGTAATGAGCGGGAGAGTGAACTTATTTTACGTCGGATGTTCGTGAGCTAAACGCACCAAAAAAAGTTAGGCAGAAACTTTGCTGCCTCACGTTTTAGCAATTCCGGTGACGTAAATGCCGCTTGGTGTCTGTTGCAGTGTACATGGCAAAAGTGCGCGTAGGTGTCAAATCTATTGAGGCTTGCTATCGGCAGTCGTTGAGTACAGCGAGCTCTGTTCATTTGAACATCACGCGATAAGTGAAACCAAGAAGCAGGCGCTTGTATGCAGATCACCTTCAGAGTGAGCAACGCCTCGCCAGCGCGATTTTTTGAGTTAAGAACACGTGTTGTTGGTCTACAGGTGTGGCGGTTATTGATGCCCGCATAAATGCAATATCGCCGCGAGCAAAAGCGCCCCTGCAAGGAGCAAGCTCGCTTAGACCTCAAACTATATAAGCGCAGGTCGACAGCAGCAGTGGCATATAGTGGTCATTTGTATTTGGTGTGCGCTGTTTGTGACGTCACAATTCTACGTCATATTCATGCTTCCAAACCAACGTTTTGGCGAAGTTCGTTGACATAATATGCATATTCTTCTACACGCCCCCACCTTATTTTGTGTCGTTGCACTGAATATAAACTATTGGCGCTCCAAGTTGAGATATCGGAGGAAAATAAACCCAACGCTACGACACAGCAGTTCATAACTCAAAAAATATCGGGCTGTGCGTTAAAACAGGGGAGTAAAACACACTCATCACTGCGTCAGAGCAATTTACAACTGCAAAATGAGGCTGTGCTAAGGTCTTGTCGAATACGAGCAATCGAGCATAGAAAGTGTGCGGCTGGACTGGCTGGCCCGTACCCCGGTTTGCAAGATCGAATCTTGCTAAACCACACAAGCATTGAGAATTCGCATAAAGTACGCAAGAAAACTTCCGATTTTTTGTTATGTATAGAAGTCCAGCAAACTTTTAGTTTTCCATTTACCCTGCCTAGTGCTGAGACATTATCAAATGGATGCTTCTATGTTAAAAACTGCTATTTTTGAGCTCGTGTAACAGTTCTATCATGCTACAGAAACTGGTAATGAAGCCAATGCGGCCAGCACTTGCGCTGGTCAGCCATAGCAGACAAAATAAAGACAACCGTTCCGGATAAAGTGAACTAAAGCGAAACAGAATCTTAAACATGCATAGTGGACCAAAGGTCTGCAAAATGTGGCGAGATGGTTTCTGGACGCAGACGATAACTCAGATTCCCACCAAAAACCTAATTATTACTTTTTGCCCATTTACANTGTTCCTTGAAATTTGCATGCAAATTTATTCCGTGGTGTTTGCATTAAGTCGACAAATTAACAAGCAAAAAGTATGCGAAAACAATTGTTCTCCTTTGCGCAGGTAATAAAGTTTTTGTAAAATATCAAGCTCAAGGGGGGTTTTAACCCCAACCCCTTGCGTACGCCCTTAGATACACCATGATAGATTGTGCAAATATATATCCAGCTACTAGCAATAGGCTCCCTTGAAACAACCTTTGGTCCAGCGAAGAAATGTTTTTACTACATTGTCTAAATACTTTTTCAAACTACAGTTCCACAGCCTACTTGAAACCGTCATTAGCCCAACATTTAGTAAAGTGCTCAGTATCTGACCTACAGGAAACCAAGTGATAGTGACTAGAACGATTGCTTGTACATGGAAAGCCTTGGCCCAAACTATTTTCTTCTTTTTCAGGAATCCAATGTATGTTTCAAGCAGAAACTTTTCAGACTTCTCCAACTCTATTATACGCAGCAAAGGAACTCTGTACAGTTCTTAATTTGATGTTGTTGCTTGCGTTTTGGTTAAGTTTTATTTTTAAATAAACGGATAAAACCGAAAGATAGACAACTTAGACTTAACAAAATAGATCAAGCAAGTGTTCATTGGCGTACGGGAAACCTTTTCCGTGGGGTCGGTGACTGTTTTGCCTGCACATTTTGTACCTGCCTTGGCTTCTGATACCGGCTGCAGCCATGTTTTTCGTGAAGAATAGGAATAACTTTGTCTGAATTGCCTCATAATTTCAGGATTTATCGCGATTTGTCCCTGAGATTAAGTTGAAAACCAAAGAAAAGGTCATGCATATTTTCGAACTGCAATATCACTCAAAACAGCCATTCCTGCATATTTTCTTCAATATAATTTCTAATTTGTTTAAAATTTCCAGGTTTGATTGTTCAGTTCCACAGCTCACGCTGCACTGTCTGCTTTTATTTTTTGTTTTCCCAGAAAATGGTGTGAAAAAATGTTTGTGTTGAAAGAAAAGCTTGACATTTTTCTCTGATTACCCCACGGCGCTATCTGATCAAAACTGTCCGAACCAGCACGAGCGGAGCGTCAACTTTGAAAGAGTCCAGATTCCGAAAAAATGCGCTGGAGATCAATCCTTTTACTCATTTTGCTGTACATTGTCTACTTGCTTAGTGGAGGGGCTGTTTTCTATGCCTTGGAGTTCACTAATGAAGATAGAACTTGCAAGGAAACAATAAGGGCAGTTGAAGCTGTTTTCGGCAAATTCTCAAATGCTTCATCCAATAGTTTTAACTCAACCAACCAAACGTTAACCAGGGATGATTTGCGAAACCTAATTCAGGTAAAATAGAGTTCAAGTCCAAAATACGTCGAACGTTTGCTCATAGCATAGCCAATATGTTTGCATTGGACCTGTACAGGCAACAAACAAAAGAAATTGTGACTTTATTTTGGACGTGCTTCACATTAATTGCGCTTACGATTAGCTTTCCTATAGGTTGTTGTTATTGTTCTTCTTGCAGTGAAGCGTCATTTCGTCTGAAATTCGTGAAAACTCAGAAACCTGTTTCGCCTCCCCTTTGCATTTTTTGTTAAAGAGTTTCTCTCTTTTAGTGATAAAATATGATTAACAAGTCGTACGTTTAATACATTTTATGCAAAATTCGGTGATTTGAGATAAGCAGTTGCTTTTTCGAGTGGTTTAAATTTTGTGCCACTTTTGAAAACGCTTGTTATCAGTGATGCAGCCAATAAAAAGTCCAAGACCGAGACCTGAATGTTCGAGACTCCAAACTCGAAAACTTTCCGGCTACGCCAAACCTTATCATAAATTTGTCAAAAAAGTCATCTACACTTCCGAATTTCCATTCATCGAATTCCATATATTTTGTCAACTTTTTATATTTTCGTTTACCAAAATATTTAACTAACATCGAACCAGATAAATTGCTGGAGCTGTTTAACGACATGTCGACTGGACACGCGAAGTTCAGAGACAATATCGATACCAATACTTGCATCCTTTGGGCCGGAGACGAGGCCTGACCTTTTTCAGACCCGGCCAAGAATCACACAAATAGGTATAGAGACCTGCAGTCGCGAGGCTCTACCATTGATTATATTGTTACTGACTACGTTCTATCGTTGATTTCCTAACAATTTGGGTATTGCAATCGTGAAACCCCTTGCAAGAAGTTGTGTAGGAATTTTGGGAAATTTTGCCATGTATAAGTAAGAACACGAGTAGGGTTTAGGTCATGCACAAGCAGCTTACTTTTCAATTAGAGGGCTTGACGCTGACATCTGGAAGGTCTTAGAATACTACAAGCTGTTCAGAATAATAATTAACCTGCAAAATATACCGATCATAAGTTTTCTGTAGATCTCTTCTGAGGCGTTTCACAACTTTCTCAGAAAAATATTTTCTTATTTTTTTCTTATAATTTGATTTTCTAATTAAATTTGAATAACTGACAAATAGTTACAACTGCAGCAAGAACATCTTTAAATAATTGGTTCAGCTGCAGTTAAGATCTAACTGTGGTCATGCACTGTACCTACGTAAGGCAATTACATCGACAGTAGCGCAGCCAAGAATTTTGTTCGGGAGGGGCCAAACAATGATGTCGTCAGTCACTGACGTCGTCTTGAGCCCGACTGTTCCTTGCGTTTATTTTCTAACAGTTGAAAATTGATATATATCACCAGCAAAAGCCGTTTATTTAGCAAGTTTGTTTCGGGGTGGGCCATGACCTCTTTGGCCTCATTCTGGCTGCGCCACTGGACATCGACTAGAGGTAAAAGTGATGTTTTTTGACGTTGGAAGCAAATAAAAGGAGGCTCTAAGCGTGTGTGTTAAACCCTGCAAAAAATGAAAATTAAATCTTTTAGATTTTTTTGAAAAGTATCGGGGATGACTTAATTGGTGAATCACTACAAGACCAGCCTCGTGACCTAACAGCCGCTGAGGAAGCTATGTTACGTGATTTTTGTATGGATTCTTTCATCTCAAATGCAGATGCAAACTTATTTGTCGATGCGCTTGGTTCATTTTTGTAGCGGTCGCGTCAATCCAGCTTTTCCACAAATTCTGTTTTTTCTGTTTCGCAGATTATCAGTACTGCGTCTGCGAACGGAGTGAAGTTTGATTCTGATCAACAGATGTCTTGCGCGCACAATTGGCTATATCAAAATGCTCTCTTCTTTTCCGGAACTGTCGTGACAACCATAGGTATGGCGTTTCGAACGGATGATGTTATGTGCAACTGCGTTCGTTTGTGGATCTCCGAATGCTTTTCTTTGCTCTGCTGTAGAATCTAAAAGAGTAGATTGATCGCTCTTAACCATTTGCAAGAAACACTTCATTGCGTTGAGAGGAGTGGCGCGGCAAGGCGAACAAAAACTAAAAATGCAGGCGGCGCCAAAATGCAAAAATAAAGCAAAGGACTTGTCCGTCAGATTTAAGGACGTCTTCAAGGTTAATTCTGCAGTTTCAAAAAATGTTGTGGGAAAACGTCCATTTAATGCCCTGTCCCGTTAAGTAAAGAAAAATGATAGTGCAAAGCACAGTCTCTCTGTTTTCAGCGTAGTGATTGCTCCACACATGCTTATGCAGTAGACTCAATCACTCAATGCCAGGCTTCTCCTACACAGTGTGACTGCAGCAGCGGCTTCCTGTGGTACTCATCATTATTGCAAAAGTTGCTAAATAAATGGCGTGACCTTTTGTCCAACGATATTATTTAGGCAATTACTACCTTAAATGCAAAAAAACGATTGGTTCCACAGCGCATTGGTCGTAGCACACGTGACCATCAATCGCCTTCGGGCATTAGACAGAGGGGCCCTTTCGAAAATATTGCAGCAGTTCCCCATCAGTCATCCACACGTGGACGCCCCACTTTGCGACCGCTACGCAACTGGGAACGAAAATGGGGATAGAGTTCTTCTAGTTCTAGCACAGAGTTCTTCCAATCTGGGAGAATTGAAAACCACACGTAAACTAAACAGCACTCTTGCTATACGCTAATAACTGGAAACTGGAAGATCGCTTGACTGACAGGCAAAGAGCGGGAATTGGTTGAAAAAGCCAAACAATATTCTCTGGATGCTCGTTGCATATATTCGGCTACGCAGCGGGGATTTAACAATGGGGAGCAGCTAAGCAATGGATAGAAACTCTTCTTCTCTGGCGTTGAGCCAACAGTTCTCCCAGTTTTGGAATACTTGCAAGTACTGATCTGGCAGGCTGTGTTGATGAGCCTATCGCAAGCGGTGCAGTGCTTGCCGCAGGATCGCCACTTGCTGGAGACGCAACATTCGCCTGGAACAACCAAAATTTTCTACAGAAAACGTGTAGGACTCAGAGGACCTACTGAATAAATTAAAACACTGATGGCCAAGGACGTAAGAAAGATCTTTGCAGGCAGCCTATCGTCCTTGTTCCGAGAGCTCCCGGATTATACAGCGGATGCAGAAAAAGAGTGGCGGCTGTTCCAAGCAGCTGTAATATCATCAACTTCACGGGTATGCGGACAGAAACGACTGGGTGATGCTACAGACGGCAAAAAAATAACCTCTTGGCTGAATCAGGACGGAAAGATCCTATTCCTGCAAAGAAAGTAGCCTGCTAGGGATGGCTTCAGAATTAACCCGACTCTTCTTTACATTGGCGATTCGCTGAATCCTACAATCTGGGGAAATTTTCGGACATAAACTAGATTCCAGTTGCTAGCAAACCAATGAAGTTCATTGGCAAACCATCTTGCGCCTTAGTGGTAACTATCTGATATTGTTAGATCCAGGGGCGGATCCAGGGAGGGGCGATCACCCCAATCGTCCCCCCTAAAACCTACGGAAGGAACTTTATCCACCATGATTTTGTATAATTCAGAAAACAGCATTCGAAGTATAAGGCCATTCTGTCGTCCATTGTTTTTTCACAGCAGTGTTGTGAAGTATACTTCATCTTTCTTACAGTAGTGAACCCGTAATGAGACTTGACTAACAAATATTACTGGAATGCCCAACCTCTAACCTTACTGGCTGGATCTGCCCCTGGTCAGATCTATCAAATCTGAAAACGATGCCTTACTCAGCAATGTTAGTGATATCGTTGGCAGATAGAGAGAGAATTTCAAACCTATCTTGAATTCAATCACTATCATACCATCAGATACACAGGAGGTACGTTATTAGAAGGAAAATGCCCATCGCTGTCAAGGCACTAAAAGTTGAACTTTGTGATGAAATCCGACATGAAACGGTTATATCCTTGAACAGAGGAATTCTTTTTGGCTGGGTCATGTGTACCAAATCCTACAAAAAGAGGCTATAAATGGAGGTTGATTCACGGATTGGTAAAGCAAACACAGCGTTGTGTGAGCTTTATTGTTCCGTGGTCACAAAACGGACCTTAAAAACGCGGCAAAAGCTTTTCATTTTCAAGTCGATCTTTGTTCCAATCTTTATCAATGGTCATGGCTCTTAGTTATGTCGTAGCATTTGCACACATCACGCCTATATACTTTGGCTTTAATTTACTATAACTGGACTCTACCCTTAAGCACAAAACGTACGAAGTTCACTGCATGCAAGCAAACAAGAACCTTCCGATGAGGAAGCCGTAGCTGAATGCGCAACGAGCAACTACTCAAGAAATGGCACGAAGGAATTGCACCAATTAAACAGTCAGCCCCAAGCAAGCACGTGCACGTTCACTAATCACCTCACATTCACCCCCCTTCAAACAAAGTCTACAGATACGGTCAAAAGCCACAGCGATCCACAGGTTTCCTTGGCCGTGTGAGCCTATGCACAAGGGCAGGTGACTTTACAGCGTGACTTTACAGAAAGATATCTTCGGTTTGATGTCTGCCGTCTTGTAAAACTGCTCGATCATCGCACCGACTGGCCCTCTCCGGTAAGACGGGATCATTAACAGCGCTTTCATCATGTCCACCGTGACGCGGCACAATGTATATCGGGCGATGAACTGCTTGAGCCGCTTCCCTGCCAACTTCTGTGTTTGCTTCGTTCTGCCCAGAAAGTGAAGCAAGTGCAAACTCTCCCACGCACGTTTTTTTTAAATTTGACCATGGTTACTTTAAGACGTTTTGAAAGACCGCAATTATTTCATATCCAGACCGATATAATCATAAAGCGAGGTTTTAGTGTATTTTGGCGGTGGTTATGCAGTGAGGTTCTATTGTATTTTGGGAGACCGTTAAAAAATTTGAGCGACCGTTTCGATCCTTCAAAACACCTTAGCACTGCTCCTACGGGTGCATTAAACTCGCAGAGGCACAGCCGACTTTCTGCCAGACGGGAATCGGGTATGGGCATAGTTGGGTGACGCATGCGCAAGGTCAACCTCGTCAACAGAGGGTTAAACTTAGATGAACGTAACTGTCTCTTTAAGAAAGGTCCAGGCGCACTCAACCAGGTGGGAATCGACACACCAAATGTGGATCGGCGTGTGAAATTAAACAGACATTAATGTGGAGTCGCATTCGCCGCCGTACACAGCAGAGAACGTATGGCAATCAAAACGTTAGTCAAATTACATTACCATGTGCCCAAGGTCCACTTTGCGAGACTTAATTGCAAGTTTGACCGCTGTCCGAAGTATGTCATTATAGCGTTCGTATTGTCCATTTCCCCGAGCATTGTGAACATACGTTCTACTGCAGGCGATACCTCGCTGACGAAAAAACATCATCAACAATTCTGACATAAAAGCCGTCCCTCTATCGGAATGAATACATGCAGGCATACCAAATGACGCAAAATGTTGGTTGAAATCCACTATCACGGTCTTAGCATCAACACTGGCATAAGGAAAAGCGAATGAGAAACGAAAAGACTCGTCGACAATTGTGAGCAAGTAGCAAGTCTTCATGCATGAAAGACATCTGAGTCTACGCATTACAGCGTCTTGGTCTGGAACCAGAAAAACTGTCACAAGTTGCTGAAAACCGTGAGATGTTTTTAGACCTGTTGGGGGTGCTGTCTCCGCCACCTTCCCGGAATGAAAAACGGGTGTGAAAACTTAATGGAAGTCTGCTTAATACCGGACCTGATTTGAAACAGTTTTGTGACTTTAGGTCATATTGAGGTCTTCTTAAGTATTCGTGAAGAAATGGTCCAGGTGAGCCATGAAAAAACGTTTTTAGCATGTTTTTACTTTTACTCAACTCCAAAAAACTGCAACGCTGTGTCTCCGAACTGGAGAAATGAATGTAATTGTTTTTAACTTGGAATGGTCAAAGCTCATACAGTTTGTGAATAATTTAGTAATTGCAGGCAAAACGTCATAAATAAGTTATCAACGCTTCACCGCGGATGTCAAAAAAGCTTTTCCTCTGCCAAGAACATATCATTAATCTGTGTATGGCCAGTATTTGGAACTGAAAGAAGATGGACACTGTGCTCCCTCCTTTGAAAGGATGTCCGCCTTCTCTGACTCTTTGCACCGATTCCAAGCAAACATCTCATTTGTTTTTTGCGGTTCGCAAAAAAATGTTTTCAACTATCTTCACTGCAGGCAATATGTATTTTTGAAACTAAACGTGCCCACACTACAATATTTTACACCACTGCGAGGTTCTGCCTCTGCGTGCAGCTCGATATGCACGTGGTTCGTCGACCTGGCGCAATGCAGAAAACCGAATTTCCGAGTCGGTAAACGAGTTGTATACGCAATTAAATTAGTTAGGTTGACATTCCTTAATTTTGACTGTACTCCATAATCTCGGATTTAATTCACAACAGGTTACGGAAACGTAAGTCCGCGCACACGTGGAGGTCGTGTGTTCTGCATATTTTACGCGATGGTCGGAATTCCTCTTTTCGCCATTATGTTTTCTGCTATCGGGGATAAAATGGCCAAAAGGTTTCATGCACTTGGCAACAGACTAGAAAAAAAAGTAAGTGCAGTAAGCAGGATGCATTTTCACCCTAAACTAATCAAAATTTAGCCTCTGTTTTTTTTCAGTCGATTTACAAGTTTTGTTTACTTCCGAATAACCTAGTTTTCAAATGCTTTGTATTGTTGTCCACTTTTATGTTAATTAAATTAGAGTCATACCTTATCCCAGTGGTTCTTAACCTGTTTTCTACCACGCCTCTCTTAAGTAATTGTCCTTTGTTTCAGGCCCCCCTGACCAGTGCCGGATTGAGATAGCGCGGGGCCTGCAGCATTAAAAATACACTTGAAAACAGTGCACAACTGTTAAATCATAAATACTGTGGCATCCATGTGACTACTATTAGGCATACTGAATTTCGTAAGTACGAAAAACCTGGTCTTAAGTAGCGACTGGTTGACATTATGGGCTGTATATCTTTCTTTACCAGAGACGTATACACGTATCGCTTTACCAAGAAGGAATGCATTACTGTACAGCTCACAAGTACAGTGCAGAGACAGTAATTAATGCTTCCGGATTCAGTATAAATGTCGAAGTCGATTGTCAAAAGTAGCAATCCTACTGCATTAACATTGCATTTTCTATATTTTTCCGTGGCAGATTTGTTCATGATACTGGTAGTGTCTATTTCACATAGACGTTCATGCTAGTCTACACTATTAGAATCAGGCTGTTCAGCTTGTTCTGTTTAATGGTGATCCTTTGTTCAATCTACCATCTTAAGTTCAGAAAATGACTGTTCTCCATTGCAGCTGGTCACCATGAGAATAAAATAAATGCGCAAATCATCTCCCACATTGCAAAAGAAGACTCCAACAACACACCCAATGGCGAGTGAATAAATGCCAAGTCCAATAAGACCTGCTGCAAAAATCCCATATAAAATCCCAGCTAGACACAGAATTAGGTAAATCTTTTTGCTCTCTACCATACCTGGGCATCTGTGTATGTCAAGAAACGTGCGAGTGAACAGGCTACATACCGTAACTTTGCCAATGAACTTTTGTGCCTGTCGGAATTATAATATTACAGTGACATGGACTTGTTTGCATTTCTGACGGTGATCTGGCAGCATTTACGATGTTTTTATCTTCTTTCCCAGTGTACTTCTACAGCTAACCTTTGAGATCTTGATCTTTCACACCCACTCCACCTTATAATTGCTGTCTGTACCGCTTCATCCTTGGGCTTGCTTCATTAGTATCTCTGTCGCGTGAACCCATTGCAATATTAGCTGCAGTTAATATTTACAGTTTATGCGGTGTTAGTTGCTTTTTTATCAGTTATGTTACAGACTAAGCTACTTTGATAAAAAAAACATAAAGAAAGATGAGACTAGAAATAAGACGTATAATAAATCATACCCTATCTTAAATCACCGATAAGCAGTTAATTTCTAAAGCCCCAGATCTTCAGAAGAAAATCCAGAAAAACATTGAAAACGCACATCTGGGGCAAAAGCCCCAGGTCTGGCGCCACTGGTTAAATCATTTTTAAAGTAACAAAAGGTAACGCAACTTATAAAACAGGTCAATGTGATGTAATAATATTTTTATCGCCGTTTATAACAATACAATCAAGCAATATCTGGAAATTGCTGCGATTTTGCCTCATTGCTTTAGTGGTCCCATAATGTTTCAATTAACTGTAAAATACTTTTAATTTTTCAAATCGCAGTAATTTAATGCAAAGCCTAAGGGAGGGGGGCACAAGAGGTACATCGTACCCCCACCCGGGCACATCCAATGAGGGCGATTGCCCCCCTTAAAACTTACAATAGTAATTTTATTCAACAAGATTTTGTACAATTCGGAAAACAACATTAACGATGTAAGGGCCTTTTGCCGTACTTTTTTGTCACAGCAATGTTGTGAAAGAGGCAATACTCCATCTCTCTTACAGTAGTGAACCCGAAAAAAGACGAATACCAAATATTACTGAAATCGCCCCCCCACTAACCTCACTGGCTGGATCCGCCCCTGGGCCCGGGAGGATGAAAGTACACACGCGAATTTTTTTTGTAATCAAGTCCAAAGTTGATGGTCGATATCTTCAACTGCAGCGCTGGTAGCTATATTTGTAAATCTTAGCATGGTACTTTCGACGAGAACCCAGACGATAGGAGGGTCCGGTATCGGTCTTCGTATCCCCTGGTAAAATTTCTCTCAGAGGCCCTAGTCTAATGTAAAAGCATTCAATTGAAAACTTGCGCTTAATTGCCCATGGCAAATTTAACAAAATAGTGACTTCTTGGACTGCAAACATTCTATAGCCTACATATAATCAAGGTGGATGTTAGGGGAGGCGAACGAAGCGGCGTTTCGAGTCCACTTTTGAGAGTTTCGCACTTAGTTTTTGCATTGTTTTGTTTAAAATTTTATTGATGACTCTAGAGCCACATTTAATAACCTCTGAAGCAAATCTGTGTTTGTCAAAATAAAGAAAAAGTTATGTGCAAATGTGCCAAAAGGGCCCCTCAACAAATTTTGTTGTGAAGACAAGTGACAATTTAAAATCAAATCACTTCAAGCAATTTACAATGCGAAATTGGCTTTCACGCAGAAACCAATTCCCAGACATATTGAAAAAATTAATTTGATTTCAGCGAATAAAATTTCATTATAAAATGTGTAAAATGTAGAGCCCACTTTCTAACAGTTTGCCTCGTGCACCTAAATTCTAATGTTGCATGTCATAACACAAAGGACGGCAGGGCCCCCAAAAGCGCGGGGCCTTTAGCAATTGCTACACTTACTACTACTGTTAATCCGGCACTGCCCCTGACAGTAAATAAGTTGTAAAGACAAATGTATTTATTTGTAAATTGTAATCAAACTTTCCATGTTGTAGAGTGCGTATAAAGGCTTGCTCACCCCTGAAAATTTATTGGCGCGCCCCTGGGGAGGTGCGGTTCCCAGCTAAGGACCACTGCCTTAGACAATGTTTGATACCTTCTGGAATATTATTTCATTGTTTTAATTTTTGTATCTATTTTCTTTGCTGCAGATCAAAAAAGAAAAGTTACGCAATGCGCTAGTTATCACCGTCACTTGGGCGGCCCTGCTGTTTTTCTTCTGTGTTATTCCAGCTTTCATATTCAGTGCGGTGGAGAAGTGGACATATCAGGAATCTTTCTATTATTCTTTCATCACCCTGACAACGATTGGGTTTGGCGACTTTGTTGTGGGTAGGTCAGCGTACAGTCTAGTAGCTTTCATTTCATTTTCCTGTGGAGCAACCTTACATTTTTGCTTGCTTATAAGATATATCTGCTTATAAGATATGTTACCTTTTATTCAAAAACACAATGCTTATGACATTTCCATCCTGTATAAAAAGCAAGAATACGATTTGAAGTAATTTAATACAAGTTTTCTGGAAAGAGGTTGGCTATTTGTAGCCCGTATTCCTCAATTAACATTTGCACTTTCACTTTTTTTCATACCTCACTGCTTGGTACTGATCTGATCAGAAAATCAATACTTTTAGAAATTTTTGTGCTTCGCATTTCACATCTTTGTCGTTTTTGCAAGCTTACTGGAAAGATATCTGTGAACGTATGATTACGATCAAACACAATTATTATGCAAAGTAACTCTCTCCCCGTATCGAGCTAAACCCGTTCGTTTATTTTTTGAAGAACCGAAACTAGCACCTTTTGCTTTACTGTTTCCGTAAATTTATTTTCAATTTTTTGATTACTTTTGTACAACTGTGTGTTACCCACTTATCAGTGGCGTAACTCGTACCAAAACTCGGAAAAAAGTTAAGAAATGATAGTGAATCTCTGAATGTCGCGGATGTCTATACTAATTAAAAAAAGAAAACACCCCGAAAAACGCAAAAAACAACAACCTGAAGAATATTAAATATCAAAATGTCAATTAAAGGGGGCCCAGTTTTTACATTTAGCTTGCCAAGGGGGCAGTTCGCCCCCTTGCCCTCTGTCAGTTACCCCACTGCCACTGATGGAAACAAATTAAAAGTCGGTTTTACAACAAATCATAATATCTATCCTGACAAACATTCGGAGTCGCTACTTTGGTGTGCGTTGATAGCGGTTCATGCATACAACATATCTTTCTATTGTTGACTGACCCTGTAATCATTGACTTTAAGAGGCTCTGTGTGCCTTCTCCAGGTACTAACCCCGATCAATCCTACCCAAGTATCTACAGAATAGCTGTTTATTTTTGGATTCTGTTTGGATTGGCATTTATGGCGTCAATGGTCAGTTTAGCAAGCGATTTCTTCAAAGAAGCAGGTAAGTCTGTAATGTTCCCTGTACGTAAAAGAATAGTCCGTCTTCGGAAAGGTTTGAAGATTAGAAAACGCCATTTTAGCAACCTCCTTGAGTATCAGCAAATATTGTATATCAAAAATTATTTATGCTGCGCTTTTGTGTAGTTAACATATTTGTGTTGCGTTCCATTTCTGATAATTTTATTTACACTAGCAGGTTTTACACGACTGTTGCTGTAGTTTGCATGACAGCTATTAAANCTAATTTACAAATTTTACCTTTTCATAATGCCATTAAGAAGAATGCTTGAATAACTTGACAGTTTCCAACTTACGCTTAGAATAAAGTTAAAATGAAGAGTACCGCACCCCACAATCGTCGTAAACTGTTTAAGTCGTTATGCCAACGGATTTTAACTTCATCGAAATGGTACGGCATTGATCACGGTTCGCAGTGAAATAGTTTCGTCAGAAAACACAAATTCTATTCACAGCAGTTGAGCCACACTATTGACAGAATGCCCAAATTGTGCGTCTCATTGAAAAGCAGGTATGCTAGCGTACTATTCTATGCTCTTTAGTATTGCCCAGACAAAGGCGCAGCGATGTCGTCCTTCAGTTCATGATAAAAACCACTTGTCCTGGTCAGCATTTGCGAAAGTACACATACCTTACACTTTGATTTGTGTTTCTTTCTCTTGTGGGGATTGGGTGCTTGCAGAGACCGGCTCTTTGCGCTGTAAACTTGACAGACAGTTTCACAACTGAATTGAAACTCATTATGCTTTAACTTATTTTTCTTTCTAATATCTTTTGACACAATTGCTGTTTGTGCGAGACTGCATGACAATTCTTTCATTTTCGCGCCCGCTTTTCCTCCGAGTAGCCCTAGGTATCGGAATACCTCATTGTCAACTGCAAACCCAAACAGTTTTGCTGGCTTCACGCCAAGACGGGGCAAAGCAACATTGGAGATGTAGTCATTCCACCTGGTCCTTGGGCGTCTTCTAGGCCACTTTCCAGCGGGTGTAGCCAGCAGGACTTGCCTCGCCGATCTTTCCTGGCGCATTTTGGACACACGGCTGAATCAACGTAGCTGGTATCTCTCCATTCGAAGAAGTGACTTGACATTCAGCGCTTTGCGGAGTTCATAACTGTGTACCTGTAAGCATGGGCGCAATTTGGTGGGGCACACTGGGGACGTGTCGCCCCACTTTTTCAGACGGGCGGACGTAATATGCCGTGTCCCCTCACTTTTTTACCTTTAGGTTTTGTATTTGGAGAGGTTTCAAAAATAAAAGTGATGTTTGTCACGTCTTATGTGAAGAGCTTTTCATGTTAGATGGTAGGTCTCTCATAGCCAAGTTGATGTTGAAACAGAGTTTGGTGTGGTATCACTGATTCTGTTAGTTTATAAATTTTAGCTTCGACAAAATAATTTTCAGCATTTTTCAAGTTTCTAGAGACCGTGAAAAATGTTCAACTGCTTCTGTCCGAGATTTCACTTTTTGTGGTATACTGTTAGAAAGGTTACTTTCTTGTAACAGTGAGAGTATTACAACTGCACATGTGAGAGACCTACAGCCATGATTTGTTCCGTGCACAAATGTAACTGGCTTTGCTGTAACGTTGGTTGTCACGTATTCAGAAACAGACAGCGTATTATTTAGTGATGCTTGTGCATGTAATGTTAGAAAGTTATATTTTCCGGCAAATCTCTTCGAAGCTTTTGCCGAAGACAAAAAGCAGCACTATTGTGGTGACTTAGGGTTTTGGGATGGGAAGTTTAGAAAAAGATTGTTTTCAACCATTAGTGAACAGGATTTCAATTAAAACGCTGGAGAAGTAGCCTACAGTATTTCCCTAGCTGTATATTGACTTATAGCTCAAAACGTAGGGACTTGACTCGCACATAAAGATAAAATAAGCATTTATCCTAACTTCTTGTAATGTCGCGACAATGGTGACCAAAAAATCCAAAAGATATTTTTTCCTTGACACGAACACTTTGTGCTTGTGCTGAATGCATTGGTTCGTAAGTCAATGATTTACTCTGATTTGCACAATGCAGCAATGTTTTTATACAAGTGCGAAAAATTTGCTTTACAGATACATCAAACCTTGTTTGTTGGGCATTCTTTTCGTGTTGAAGGTGAAACTTGGTACTTTTTTATTGCCAATTCACCGTTGTGCATTTTGATTTAATCTCAAATATAATTTTTGTGTCGTTATGCATGCAGAACTCTTAGAATGAAACCTTTAACATGGTGCAGAGGTGTAAGTCGGGCCGGTCTTTTAGGTTCGGGTCGGGCCGGGCTCGGGCTTAAGTTTGTCAAAATATTTCGGGCCGATTTCGGGCCTGCATACAAAACTTTTTTATAATATTAAGAGTAACGATTTTGTTTTGTGACGTAGATTTGTTGTGCTCACCGCGATAATTTCTGTGAGTGAAATGATTGCGATTTTTCTTCAGCTAATTCTGTTTGCAAACACAGCTGCATTCTTTTATTCTCTGCTGGGATTAGTTTCCACTGTTTTTGAGAAGGCGACGGCGGTGAGGAAATTTCCACGCGATGGCGTTGCGTCGAAAAGATTTTACGCACAGCTGATCAGGTCGACAACTAGTCGATTTTTTGAGGGCGGCAGTACAGTCCCGCATGAAAAAATATATATCTGAAAAATAAACCTGCAGAAAAGCTAGAACTCACGGAAATTTAACGAAAAGAACTTCGGAACCACACGAAAGAACTATAAATTCCAAGAAGAGATCGCATTGCAATTTGTTCTTGAGAAGAATGTAGGAAAGGCTTTAATTTCTGTTGAAGATCTAAAAGACAATGTACGACCAAAGTCGACATCACAAAAAATAAAATTTCGAGGGGCAGTACACGTAAGTGGGGCATACTTTCACGCTTTAAAGACAAGTAACCAAATAGGTCACACCTTCGTGGGGCCCCAAAAACTAAGCTGGCCTGGGGCCCCGCGCTCCCTAAATCCGTCCCTGGCTGCATGCATGATGCCCAGTAGCATTAAAATGATTTGTAAGCTTTTTTCAAAAAACGGAAATGTGCAAGAAAAATATTTATCGTCTTTGTAACGTTAAACGACTTGAACAAGACATAAATTCGCGCTGTAACCCCCCCACACTTCTTATAAAATGCATGAAGGCTGAAGTCCTCAACTGTAAGAGTGAAATGCACGTGCGACCAATGCGATTTAGCATTTTGTGCACTCCAACGGACAGCTCTGATAAAACCCACATGATGTGTTCTACTATACTGCTGTGCTTGTTTACATCCAAATACGATATTAATGGAAGCAGGCTGAACTACAGTGGCTACCGTGTCCAGCAACAAATTTAAGTATATTAATTTGTAAATCATCTGCAAGGACAAAACAAAGCGTGATTAGTGTTGCTCTCAAAACACCTCTAGAAATAAGATTGGGAATCTGTATATATAAAACGTCACTTCTGCATCGACCCGATGACTATATTG
>JGI24022J15233_10002222_pt1 | contig 17839 bp, 9 predicted proteins | sample Ectturendosymbi2_FD_15233 | JGI IMG/M metagenome (IMG submission 15233) | reverse complement strand
GTTTCGTTCAGTGAAAATGCACCAGCGTCTCTGTGACCCCTCAATGGTATTTCTTGGCGACCGCAAAATTCAATAGTTCTGGTGATATGGGAAAGACGATTTCGATTTTCCTCGACAGCCTTCTGTCGACTGCTGTTTAAAGCATTTAGTACATCTCTGGATTTGTAGGCATCTGTCTGCACAAAGTTATCGAACATGGCTGCACATAATTTATGATAGTGACAGATTTGGAGATGATTGTAATGTTCCTTTGCCTTTTTATAATTTCAGTGTGGTCCTGAAACTAAAAGGCCATGAGGTTTTGCGCTACGACTGACAGTCTGAGAACCAAGCACAACGCACCGTTTGCAAAAAGCTCCGTTGTAAATATTACTGTACGCTAACCATGTAAATTCGTTCAACCATTGCTTCTGGAAACTTCGATTTTGAACACCAACTGTGACATATGGAAACGATCGATAAACTTGAAGGAGGTGACCAGAAATTCAACAATACCTTTCATCGATCAGCATCAGTCAGGGGAACTCCAACGAAGTTACCAATATCATTTTCACCACTGAATACTTGACTGGCAGACACTGAGCACAAGCTAGTGTCATTTCTATCTCTTTTGCAAGTCTCTTTCTCTTGACAAACTCCTTTTCCGCTTGCGTTGCACAACTACAAACTTATCCATTTTTCCTCGCACTCCACTGACTATCACGGTACCCGAAATTCGAACTACAGGAGGAACAACTCCAATTGTAACGAATTGCGAAACACGTGCTGCGTGTTAGGTCATAGCCTGTACGAAGCGGTTTCTCTCAATACCATTAAGATTCATGAATCGCAACTTCTTCATCGAAAAGCGACATTCAGCGAGGGTTTCCTATAGTTTTCGCACGATTTGCTTATTGCAATTGAAGTGTAACACTCGCAACGTCACAAAATATCAGATCACTACACCACTAGTTATAATCGAAATCTTTATACAGCTATGTATGCATGTGCGTAATTGTTTTGTGTTTTAACAAATGTCAGCAACAATGTTGTGTTCAGGCGATTCCCGTTATTGGTAGGGGGGGCTCTAGCCCCCTCAGCCCCCCTGCGTGCGCCCCTGGGTGTGGGAGAACGTAGAAAAGCTGAAGTATTTCAAAGTCTGGAAACCTCGAAACTTTTGTCATAGATTGCTCATGTAAGTGCGAACAGTATTTCGCCATGGAAAATTATCCCAGGGATTATGGGCACCACATATGTAAGCGCGAACCGAATTTCGCAATTGTTTCCAAATGTATGCAGCTGTTGTCATTGAGTGAATCCATTTGTCACGCTTTCCCTGGCAGGATAGCCCAAAGAACCGATCCGAAAAACTGCACTGCTCTTACCGTTTCGTGAAAACCCTTTGTTTTTCAACAGAGCTCAGAGGTCTGCTAAATCGTTAATGCATTTTGATAGAACTTTGTTTCGGTCATGAACTCGTTGTTCAATCCGACAGAGCTTCTCCGTCTGACTTAAATCACTGTTCAATATGAAACAGTTTCGTCCTCTAGCCTGGCAGATATTTCTGCCACCAGATCTCAACTGTGATCATCAGTGTAGGTATTTATGTAGGGAACTATCGGACAAGCCGCTTCACCCAATTTGATAAACTCGATTTGTGACCTTATATGTTTGTCTTGATGTCAATCCGGTGCTTTCCGTTGTTAAAGTTCGCCATTTGATTGATAGGTTGCTTTCTATGAAACGTAGTTCAGTTTCACGACTACGTATGTTAATTTTACACAATACTTCCACAACAAACACATTTCCCGCGAACGCGACAACACACTATGACATATGATCTTTTTTTAGCTTGCAACACGCGGGCATGTCAACAAATACTGCATAGCATGTTATCGCATGTGAGGATACAGGAACAAAAATACAATTTCAATAATAACTCCTCAAAGATTGATCAAATGCTGACAACTAAATATTGCTATGTAATAAATTGGGTTAGATTCCATGTAGAGGTTTTAGACCTCTGAAAAAGCAATAATTACTTGTATATGTACGATATCCTAAAACCAATAGAATTTTGTTACATAAAACTTTGACGGGTAGACAATAAGACATTAGATATGAAAACAGTATCTTGGAATTCGTCTAAATTTCTTGAAAAAGGTTGAAACAAAATGTATGTAGACCAGTGCATCTATCGCCTGTTGATACCTGATTGGTCTTCTGCAGACCCGTAAATTCGGCCATGCTTTTTTGCAACTATGTGCCACTCATCTTGCTTTCTGGGAATCTATAAAAACATGTAATTGTGAAGCCTAGGTTGAGTTGTAAGCTAATGTAAGGCCTGCTTGGTCATTGTGCAGGAATTTCCTTGCCAAATTTTACGATCTCAAAAAGGCACCGATGATGAGCGTAGCACTAATTCCTTTCTTTCAGAACTACTGCAATAAACTCAATCTTCCAACAATCCTTCGCAATCAAGTGCTAACAAAATTGACAGAGCAGTTGAAGAAAAGATTACCGATTATGATTGAAACTGCACAGCGATTTCAAGCTATTGTGTTTTAATTTTTGGCCTTTCCTGGCTTTTAGCGCTTGCGATGTAAGGCGGGATGTACAGCAAAAGATACAACTTGCTCAGAATTGTTTTTTGTACAATAGTTGTCACGTCAGCAGTACATAAGCACACAGTAGTAAACACGCGATGTACCGAAAACATGAGATTCGGATATTAAATACAATTGCATCATAATTTAGAGACACAAGAATGAGCCAATGTGTAAAGAAGAACAAAGATATTGAACTTAATGGTTGCATGGTCATTGGTCATGTAGCTGACGTCAAACTCGTTACGTTGAATGGGGTTGTGACTTGTGACAAACAATTAGCATTGTATTTCAGGGCAGTGATAATCCTAACATGCTTACAACACAATTATTTACATTGTCAAATGCTAACTGAAAGTCTTTTCAAATACAGTCTTTCACTATCGCACTGAAAGCTATTATTTTACCCAGGAAACCTGAAATGCAAATAGATGACATTTTTGGTTTTGATCGTTTGTCTTCATTTGTCGATGCTGTAATCCTCATCTGGTCGTCGAAGTTTGCTATCAAAAAGCGTTAAAATCGTTTTTGCAATTTTTCCACATAGGTTCTGCTTTTTCCACTACTTGATCCTTTAAAAAAATCAAAATGTAACAACCAAATTATCGATTCGCAAAACGTTTGTGGATTCAAAAAGCTTTCGCCACAAACTTTGTAATTTTCATTAACCAGAATATCTTCAAAAAATTGCAGACATGCTGTATGAGGTACTGCATTTTTTATGGATTCTTCCTTCTCGTCAAAGCTTGTTGCCTTGATCTTCGACAATGAATGAGAAGCGGTAATTCCATGAATATCATATATTTATTTGAATCATATGAAATTGGTATCCATGTATGCTTTAGGAACAGGTAATTCTATTTGTTCTTAACCTCCCTTTGCTACTTAATCAAAACTGCACCAATCAAAAGAATATTTCGTTGCGTAGACTTTGTTTTGTTACAATATCAAAATAGTTTGCAAACATTTTTAAATTCTCCAAATCTTTGACAACGCTACACAAGGTGCATAACTGTAGTTAACAGCAAAGTAAAACTGGAAACCGTCCAGAGAATGGAGGTCGAGGCTATGACAGGTTGTGCAGAGTTTCCTCCTAGTGAAACAAAAACAATTATTTTTAGCTTAACTCGAGACTTCAAAGAAATGAACGAAAAAGTAGGAAACGCAACAAACAAAAATGCACTGAAAAGCTTAAAACGGCCCCTCAGTTCATGAAACCAGACATCCAGTTATGTAGGATTTCAAACTGCGGTATGCATTACAAGAAATTGAAACACAAGGAATGCGAGTCATAAAGTGATTGAAAGGATTTAGTTTTAATTCAAATATTCAATAACAAGAAATCACTGGCACATCAGCGTGGATGTAAATGACAAGTCATCAGCGAACGGAAACATATTAGACGTGGGGTTGCACAGGTGTTTGTGCTCTATGAAGCGATTTGAAGTGCTTTGACGTCTTGCAAATAATATACCGCTTCTTAGAAATGACATGGAAATATCTTCAGTAAATTTGCACAAAGGTTTCGTTCAGCCAGAAAAGACTATGGAATGCTTAAATAAAGCAGTTGATAATATTCAGTTATGTTCTAGGAACCTCCACAACGATGAACGTTGTCGAGTCGATGGATGTGTTTTTGTTGCTGTACCTTGTTTTACAATTAAAGACAAATTACAGCGAGTTTTTGCTGCGCCAAAAGATACACTCGTAACTGAAATTGCAAAATCCGAAAAATTGATGACTAATTGATTCAGATAATATATTATTGAGAAATTGTGTCATTTTTTACTCGATGTTCTTTTTGTTCGCAAGCTTAGAGGTGTCGAATGGAAAGCTTATGTACTTACCCCCACAATTAGGAATCTCAAACGTCATTACGATATTTTCGGCAATATCGATTCCAAGCTCTATATCTTTCAGAAGTGTTGAATAAGCTCCAGGGAGGACAGATCGTACCAACTTAACAATTTCTGCTTTACTGCATCTTGTTTGCCACGCTTTCTTCGCTTCAGAGAGCAAGTTATTCAGCGGGCTGTAAAATAAGAAAGTGTCTTTTATTTTTGCACTGGAGCAAAAACGCAATTGCTTTCTTTTTAATATCCTGCTAGCTACAAAACAATATGAAATATCAGCCTTTGCTTTGTCAATTCACTCATACAAGTAAATTACTGCAAACACAGGTTAATACCAGGTTCAAGTGCAGGTCAATCTACAACACGCACAAAAACAGTTTGCTGCACTCCTTACCAAACCCTGTTAGCAGGAAATGCCTTTTTATGAAAAGATTTGACTGCAGCACACTCGAAGTTGAGAAAGCACAATGTTGTTTACAAATTCCGCAACGAAACATACAGTAGACTCGGGTAGACATAGCTTATGATCATAAGATGCAATGGGCACAGTGGCTTGGTTGTTTGGGTCGTTTCACTGACAAAGCGTGTTCTTGTGTATTTAGGCATTGCATTTTGATGCTTTGGGTTCTCAAGCTGAAAACAGGTTGTGACCAATTTGGAATTCAGTGCAGAATCACAGAATAACTGGGAATGATGGTCATATTTGCAACATACACAATTGTAAATTTTAGAAATGGTACTCAATATATGCCATTTCAAATATTGGAAGTTTGCGAGGCATAAGCAAGACTTTGTATACCGTCGTAATTGCTTAAGCACAGAAACGAAATTTTAACCTTATTTATCTCTCTGTAAAAGTGCAAAGACAGCAATATCTTCTCCATGATCCCACCCATTACCTTACAGACCCTCATACATGTCCCGAATTCAACCTAACCTTTCGTGATACCTTTACAAGCTATTTGAAATGGTTAGCAAATCACACCAACAGTTTAACGTAATAGCGAGCTAAGATGACGTACGCAACGCTTTGCGTAGCCCTACTATTATGCACAACATATATACAATGCAGTGCAAAGCCTACATTCCCCACAAAACACCAGCCTTCACGGTGGCTTAGTTAGGCATCCTAGAAAAACAATGTTCTCTGCAATATGTTTGCTTCCGCAACTTTGCTTAGACTGTGACTGATGCTTCGTCGTTGAAATACGACGTGGGGTACTGAACTTCGTAACCAGAGGTGCATAATGTTCAATTCGATGCACGAAAGGAAAAGTGGACAAGTACTTGTGTACCATAAAATGTGGATTTGTGACATTCTGTCAAAGGAAACCTAGACGAACTGAAGGCAATCCAAACAATGCGTAATCGAAAAGATATTGAACTGCAAACTCCGTTTTTGTCATCAGCTAATATGTGCTGCTCTTTGCGGATAAAGTTGATGCAAATGTCCAATGGGGTCCTAATAAACTTTCCATGTTTCACGATATACATTCAATGAAACCTTTGAAATTTTTGATGAGATACGTGCGTCATCATATCACTGACATTAAAAACATTGGAATAGGGTTGATGCATTGTTTTGCACGCAAACAGTCGATGCAACGCTCAAATAACCTGTTAGTACTCAAGATGTCTCGTAAATGGCTCATTGAAATGTAAATTTTTAGAGTCCATTAGGACAATATGGAAATTGAGAAATTGCGTGCATTTTATTACTACCAACCTGCAAAATTCATCTCGGGTTTTTGCTGCAAGGACTTTGCGTGCGGCAGGCACCGCTTTTGTGAATAAGTCTTGCAAGATTGTGTTGTTGCAGACCGGATTTTCAAAAGTCACGTTTATATTTTCCGCACCGTTGAACAGTCCATTTAAAAGATTCAGCAACGAGTTATCAGGCTGCAGACAAATGGCGCCTGTAATAGCTTCCCTTGTTGTTTCAGGCTGCGGCATCAGTACTTGGAAAATGGCATCAAGTGAAGTGAAATTTTTCACATACTGCAAGACCACCTGCACCGAAAAAAACTAAACGTCAATGCAAGTTTTGTTTGAAATAACACACAACAGCAATATGTGGCAAAAGGGTCATTTGCACCAAACTATTTCAAGTCAAATACTAACAAGTTTGTCAACCAAGTTGATGGCTTATGGGCTCGTTATGAGCCAAATAGATGTTAGACATAGGTGTAGTGTATTGGAAAAGTGAAGATTTTTTTCACTGCTTAGGTAGCGGTGCGATTCCTCAGATTTTTGGGAGGACTTATTTGCTTGGCGCTGATGTGAGAAGAATATAACATCTCCTGTTTATTAAATTGTACCACAATGGTCTTCAAATAAAAAAATAACTCTCATAGCATGTCGACGTTTTCTCTGGAGGTATTTGATACAGAAAAGAACATTAATTGGGTAGATGATATTACAGTAAGGTGAAAGAATATTTCTTCAAACTGTTGCGATCAGAATGCCCGAGAAGCAAGTGCGCAAAGCTTAACACTGTTGCAGCCAGAGTAGAAAACCTTCCTCAGTTTGAAGCCCGAACCCGGCCCGTGCCCGAATCCGACCCGAGGCCAACATTTACTTTTGAAGCCCGATTTAGACCCGAAAGCCAAATTTACCGGGTGAGTTGAGACATGCGCAACTGCGGAGTATCAAAAAACGTATTGTACGGGTGTAGCTGCAGGTACACGTTTTATCACACCCAAAATAGCAACCACCTTGACCAAAATATTGGCATATACTAGCAGAAACTTACCTTGTTAATAAACGATAATACTGCGGAATACAATGTTTGTCAAGAAAAATAGAAACTATCACGAAACGATCCACGATAGCGCTACAGGCAAAAAAACAGTCTAGGATAGTGCTATAGGAATGAAAGGCCGGTTTGTAGGCTGCTCAAAACCATCCAAGAATCGCGTGAGTGTTTGAACTTTTAACGCAACGCCATCGCGTGAGGATGAAAAATAACAATCGCTTCACTCACAGAAGTCATCATGGTGAGCACAACAAATCGACGTCACGAAAGAAAAAATCGCTTCTTTTAATGTTATGAAAACGTTTTGTATGCAGGCCCGAAATCAGCACGAAACATTTTGACAAACTTAAGCCCTAGCCCGGACCGACACGAAAAGACCGGCCCCACCTACAACTCCAAGCAACAATAGAGATCACCGAAAAGATAATTATATTCTTGCTTGTTCGCGCCACGTATGCACAATATGTGGATGTTATTCTTCACACACGTTCCGTTCGTGGTGAATCGCACATTCAACGCCAACCGAGAGTTTGCAACCAAACCAATCCATGTTTAAACCTGTCGGGAACAGTTAATGGTAGAGAGAAATTTCTAAAATAATTGTTTGTTGTGGTAGCTTCATTTTGCTGCGAAATTGCTTTTTCAGATGAAATTTTTGCTTTGTACATTTGATTCAAACGATCAAAAACATAGCATTGTTACCAGGAAACAAAACTCATCCTGTTTATTCTTCAAGACGCACCGGGTAGAAAGAACGGATGCTTGCAGGAATGATGTCGAGTACTGTGGAACAATGTCCTTTCAAACATGTGGTTGCTAGCCCAGTGCCACACTGAAATGCTTCGTCTATCTTTGAACTGCCAATGACAGCAAGTAATGGAAAAAATTATTTCATCTGAACAATGCGGACGGTTTAGAAAAAATTGATAAAACTTTGTATAAGCATTAGCAGCAAACTGTTTCAAAATATAACAATAAGCAGAGGTTGCTTTTTGTTTGTAATATACTACAAATCGCTTGTTCTAATAATTGAATTCAAAACAACCTCAAACTAACGTGGTGTAAGTTCATCATTGGGGCCAATAAATGAATTATTTTCATTCTTAAATGTGTTTAATTTTCGGTACTAATCGAAATCAATATTAACAGTGAAATGGCATCAACAGAGCAAATGGAAATATATTTTTGGATGTTGCATTGACCATATGTGAAACATGCTTCACAGCACTAACCTGCAGGTAGCGACACTTGAGTAGGGGTATCTTGATAACACGGGCCTCAAGCAATCAAGCACAGATGTCCAAGCGTGCAGCTTGGTAAAACTTGTATGTCTAAACAAAAAATCAAGTGAAGAAGTATGTTGCATATGCATTTGATGCATTTGCAGTTTTTCCATAAAATCAGGAAAGGTTCTTGCGAAAAAAAAAGTTAAAAAATCCCAATTGACCTGCCGATTGTGAGTAACTGCCACAAGACCTTCATAAGTTCAAATCCAAGAAAAAAGAGAAAAACTAATGTGGAAAAAACAACAAAGAACTCAAACATTATCTGAGCATTGCACTTACTGCTTATTTTGTCTTTTTAAAACAGCTGATTTGTGCGTTTGCCTCAGATCTTCGTCAAATAATATGAACAACTACACGCGAATAATTACCTTCACGAAAGACTGCCATGTGTATGGCGTATCACGTTTGAAATGGAGAAGCCAATAAAACCCTTTCTTGAAGATCTTGCAAAAGCTTTCATAGGATGGCCGTTTTTGTGGTCGTTTGTGAAAGGAAAATAAGTTTAATTTAGACTTCAGAAAAACGACATTCTCGCTTTAATAAGTTTTGACCTAAACTGCTAGCAAACTTTTGAAAGTGAAATATTCGAAGATTTAGGGCCAAAGGAACAATTATTCATGACCTTGCACCTTATACGTTTTCATCGTGCGATTTATCAATGACTACACATGGATTGTGGGAATGTTCCCAGAATGAAAATCTTCTGGCATGTTCTGCCTAACCTCGGTTGAGTGCCCCGTCTTGAGGACATCCAGCAGCTGTTGGAAACTTGTTGCAAGCAAAGCCGGTGCAGTAAGAAAATGAGCAAGAGTGCGTTGATGGGACGTTGTGTATCCGAGCAAGGCCTTGGCACGAGTCAGTTTGTACGTTGTCGTAGCAAAATGCATACTCTGTTTTCACTGCAAGTATGTAATCACAATCACATGTGTGTGATTTATCAACATTTTCCACAATTTTCATGCTCTAGTTAAATTCAAACCTCATATACGAGCGACTAAAGTGGAACCTCTCAGAACTGTTAATTTATTTCTTGTTAACAACATCGCTTGTTTAGTAAAGAAAGCTTTTTCCAGACATATCAAATTAATTAAACAAAGTCCTGCTAGTATAACTTTCATTACCGAATTTGTGGTCATAATCTTGCTAACCAAAGCTATAGATGGCCAATCAAACGCTTGAAAGATGAGGACTTTGGCCTAGTATATTTCAAAAGAACTAAAATTAAATTACAGCTTGAAGTTTTTTCTCAGACCCTGATTATTTCGTTTAAATATCCCTTTTCCTCCCCTAGTCCAGAGGTAACACCAAGAATAATCAAACCCAAGTGCCAAAATGTTTGAAATTTAACCTGGAAGACATTCCCTTCTCCAAAGGGTTTGGACAGATCTCTAGCTCCATCGGTCGGAAAATTATTACCGAGCAACGACCAATTTTTTGCGGTCCTTCAAACAGTCAATCTAACTGCTGCATACCGAATTTCTACGAAAAAATTTAAACATCCTAATCTTCTTTTGATATTCGCTTTTTAGAATTCATAGCGCCCAAGACCAAGTTTTTTCGAGGTTTCAGAAGAAAACAAGTGTGTTTAATCAAACCTACTGGCAGATCCATGAGCAAAACAAAAGAAATATGAAAAATGTTTTGCCAAGATTTCTTTTTCAAAACAAAAGCCCTAAGGTTTCTGGCTTTGTTATGTCTTATGACATGTAGGGAAACTTTGTTCTTAAACTTCCACGCAGGAAACAATATAGCGCGTGCACTACATACCTTGATCACTGTTCGAGGTATAGTTGAACGTGGCAAAACCACAACTGGACTGAGCCGAACATACCTCACCACGGATTGCGTCATGTATGATGATGTCATTGGTGAAGATTCGAGAACCACCGTAACATGCCAAATCTGCGGAAAAACCATACCTTAGCAAATTAGTTAAAGAAAAAGGAAAGCAATTAAATTTGTTCAAAAAAGCGATTCCCAGTTGAATTTTACAGATATCGTTTTTTTGCACTGAGAAAAAAAACTTGAATTCAGAAAATCCACCTTGATTTAACAAAATCGCTTCTCCGTTCAAAATTCTATGCATTTGTTCTGGATTGGTCAACTTATGCACTCCAAATAATAATTGATTGTTGCACTGTTCAAACAGTTTTAACAACAGCTCGTGCTTGAGGAAATGACAATCACTTTTCTTTTTTTAAAGCATGATATAATACACTTTCCACTCATCCTCCATGCACCCAGGACGCAGCGCTGGTCAAGCCAAGACCGTTTATTTTGTGCTTTTTTCATTAGACGGAAGCATATCCACGGCCAATAAATTTTTTCCACAGCAATTCCTGACTTAGTCCTTTCGTGAAACCTTAAAACGGTCACCAAGACAGATTTTCAACTATTGTCATCCTCCAGGAAAGCGTAATTTTGTAAAACTATTGCTTAGCCCTTGCAAAAACCACTAGAGAAAACGTTGGGGAAGATATGTGGTGTATGTAAATGGAAACATGATTGACGGTCAGCAAAGATGAAAAACGATGGAACAGTCGTTTAAAGGATATAAAGAACAACACCATTAAAAAATCAAATTTGCCACACCGAGCCGTTTTTTCTGAATACGTGTTCAGTTCTAGTTTGGCCACCACAGTTTTTTTGAATTTCCTAGAAAAGAAGTGCAGAGGTTGCGTTACTATAACTTAAAGAAGTTCTGCTGTTGAATGTTTGTTCTTCCATGAGTCATAAAGAAAATTGTTTTGGATGGTGCTAAGATATATCGTCTTAACTACATGCATGCGCCATAAAATCGAACAAGATAAGGGATAACTAATTGTGAACATTTTGTGTTAAGCTGTAAAGTCTCCATTGGACATACTTGCGAGAAGTGTTAAAAAAGAAGAAAGCAGTCACTGTGCCTCGCCATTTGTTCGTGATAAAAACGGGAACACGAAGGAATCGTTTGAGATTGTATGAGCCCCCTGGCTGAAATGCAGAGAGGGGCCCTTACTAATAGCTAGGCATTACACTTCTTTCCAATTTACGGATTGGGGCTCCTGAATGATGAGGGCCCCTAGCTGTAGCCCAGTCATTCCTCCCTAACCCGCGACCGGGAACACGTTTGTGACGAAAGGATACAAAACGTCACAAATTCAAGCACTCACAGAGGAATCTGTGCCAACACAGATGCAATGAAAATGCGAAGAGCGAACTGTTATTATGAGATAATAGCGAAATGCCGCGAATCGTCTGCGGAAGAAAGATCCCAGGGGATATGATCAGCGAAGAGCGCCTGTTGAAGTCAACTCACATGCCGACAAATAGAAATGGATCACGTTGGCATCATACAATTTTGCATTTATGGACATGTTTGAATTATATCTTCATTGCGAAGGATTCTAGAAGACCTAATGTGTGCTTTTTGAAAACGATCGTATCAAATTCTAGAGAAAATTCCCAAAACATGGTTTGAGCTTCTTGTTTCAATGGTCATTGCTTGCGGTTGTTTCTGAATTATCTTGCAAGCAGGGTTCGTTTTGCTCCAAACCAGATCACCAGGTATTGTGTTGCATCAGTATTGGAAAATGTCCAGCTGGCTTTGTCAGTTATTTAATCTCAACTACAGCTCCAAGCAGGTATGAGTGACCAAGCACCGAAAAAATCGACAGCCTAAATCTTTGTTTGATATGAACGAAGCTCTGTTGAAAATGTAGGAAGAGAATGATACTTTGATCTGAAAACGGGCATTTCAGTAACAGCTCAAACTGACTTGTATTTTTGAGAAAACATTTTTTGTCGCAAGGACAACCCATTTCAAAGATATTTTTTAGCAAAGGAATATGTTTTCCTCACAAAAACGTTTCCAATTTCTGTGAGCATTGGACAAGAGTAAAACGTCTAAAATTGAATGAAACGTTTAGACCTTTCTTGCAAACCATCATGTTCCTTATGAAAGAACATAAACAAACTCAAAGTTACTCACATTGACTAATTCCATTTTTGATCAAAGGCACGAAGAGCAGCACAACGAGAATCTTCATAATAGTTTTATTGGCTTCTGCCGAATACTTGCAATCTGCTTTTTATGCGATCGTCTTCTATGGCTGAGTTTGCAAACAACGCGTAATAGTGTTTTTAATTAGCACTTTGTTTTTACATTCATTCTTCCACCGTGACACAGCAAAGACTGAGTGAAAACACACAACATTGCTTCATTGCATTTTGCAATCATATTTTCTATAATTGTAATAAGGAACAGCAGCTAAAGTATTTCAAAAATTGTGCATTCAATCCGAAATATATTTCTTCACTTGATTCTGGATTCTTTTGCACTGAAGTTCACCCTTGTTTTTCTCGATGCAGCTATATTCACGAATTTTTTAGCAACAAAGTCACGTGGTTTTCCATTTTGGGTCACGGATGACCGCATACAGCATTTTGCTGTCCGCTAGTGCGTGGAGTGGCCTCTGCATTCAGGAAGCTCGTACAGGCCTTGAAATGCGTAAATGCCCGACGACCATGCAGCCATTTGAGTAATTTGGGTGCATATCCCTATTTCTACTTGCGATGTACTTGCTGATATTTATCGATCTTTGTGGTAACGCGGTGCAATTGGGACGTTCCTGGTGCAATATATTTTTCGACGTCTCGTTCCGTGTTCATGTGTTGTCTATTTTGTCCCATTCCGCCCTACAAGTACGTTTCTGATGCGAGTTCAACGTGGCTAGCAAGTAGTCTTTCCTCTGAGGTTAGCAACTGCGCGAATGCGCAGTCCTAAAAGACGATTTTCGAAGTGAAATCTCATTCTCCCGCGCTGACAACAGGCCAAGTTAATATAGAACAATGGTTCTCAAACTTTAAAAAAAAATTGCGCAACGGTCCCCTAGCAATTTTTTAAATGCCTCACGGTCCCATTAAAAAATCAAAACAAATAAACACGAAACAACACGTTGGTAGTAATCCGGGGTTAAATTTCAACTCGGACAAGGATTCTGAAAACTTGTTGGTACTTTTGAAACTTTGATTCTGACTTGTGCCTTAGTCAAATATCTTTTATCCTTGACTCCCGAATTGTTTTAGATCTGACTTCAATTTCAGAAAAACTTTTGAGACCTCACTTCTTTATCTGCATCCTATATAATGCCCACTTTTGCAAGCGTGACTGTTTAGTACCGCAATACAATTAGGCTACCATAGCTCCAAATTGTGTTTGTTAAGTTTGTTTTGGAAAAATAATTGACGCAAATTTTATTTTACACAAATTTTTTTTCTTCAGGAGCGTCGTGTTGATATTCCTGGAAGGTGCTTCGCGGTCGCCAGAAAATTGTCTCGAGGACCCCAAAAGGACCGCGGACCCCGGTTTGAGAACCACTGATATAACCACTGATAACCACTGATAACCACTGATAACCACTGATAACCACTGATAACCACTGATAACCACTGATAACCACTGATAACCACTGATAACCACTGATAATCACTGATAACCACTGATAACCACTGATAACCACTGATAACCACTGATATATACTTCATAACCCTTGCAACGATTGAAACGCTCTGCTGTTTTTGTGTCTACATGGTTGCACAATTCGCACTATTCTTCCTGCCTACTGAAACAAACGATTGCTCAGTGTCACCTTTTCTTATAGGGAACACTGCTAGCATGGGTTCGTACAACTGTCATCAACAACATTTTAGCGATTCCGACTGTTTGTAAATTTCAATACTGATCGCCTTCCGACTGCGTTTTTTTAGGTTTCTTGCTCTCTTGTTGTACTGCATTTCCAGCGAATACATTTTCAGATGTGTAGTATGACATACTCGAGAATGTTACACTCTGAACTTGCAAAACAATTCACACAACAACAATTTCGTTTCCTCTCCACGAATGCACTAGGTTTTTCAATGTCTACAAATAACTGGGCAGAAATTCATTCCGCGTTTTTTCTGAAGCATACCTGAAACACTTTCTGTGCCCAAATTTCTAAGTACAACATTATGACTAATTTACCAGAACCCGTTAAAGCGCGGGCCAAAGTTCGCATAATATCGTCCTTATTTCGTTGCAACATTGGCCGAATTCATGGCAAATTTCACATTTTCGTATTTCAAAGAAAGGTTTACATTCTGAGCACAATATCTTGTTGAACAGTGTTCTGACAGCCCATCTGTTTCATTGACGTCTCATCAGCTGATCAGTTACAAATTCATTTTCTTTGCTTCCCCATGAGGCCACACATACTGCAGTTTTAATCATCAATTTATACAGAGCCGACATGGAAGAAATACAGCAAAAAGATTTGTGAGCACGCCAAGAATCCGAGTGACGTCCGAATTCCCCCAGTTCTTTCAGAAAGTAACCAAAATCCAGCGAAAATCGCAGTTTTTATACAGAAGAGCCGGAGTTGCACTATTTTTTCACTTTCGTTTCCCTCTGCTCTGAGTCCCGACCAAAGTACAGAAAATTATCGAACAATGAGATTGCAAAAACAAGTTGAAAGCCGTTAGGTTAAGATATTAGCTGCATTCCTTCACGCAAGCATTCATGAGATTCCGCACAAGCCATTTCGCATTTCCTCGTGAATTCGCAACGTTGATATTGCTTCTCAAAAAAATGGCTCAAGTGGTGGCGTTTCAGGGCAAGCCTGTTCATGGTTTATGCTATTTCACGGCAATACAATCGATGATTTTGAGCAGCGAGAAACAAACTACACGAAAGAACCAGCAAGTCCAACATCCACACTGAATATTGCAATATAATAATGGTTGTTACCATACTTGGCATTTGTTGCCAAATAACTTGACAACACATTAATCAGCCAACTTTGTCAAGACCAGGCAACGTATCACTCTGATTTAAACTGGTTTTGTCCGTCTCATGTTATCAGGGCTTTGACTGTTCAGAGAAATTCTATGTCGCTGTTTCTCAACCTTTTGTGACCGTCGACTAAATATCATCCGCCATATGTTTTAACAGACACAGATCATGCTGTGAAAATGTAAATACTATTTATAGAAAATTTCATTTATTTACTCTCACAAAACTCTCAAGGCCTGCCTTGTCCTCGAACGTGTTTCACAAACTCGCGGAAATTCGGAGTAATAATTGTCAAATCGCATCGGATATAATTTTCCTGCTGAAGTTGGTTGCGATACTTGGTTTTTACTAACGCTAATGCAGAATAACGAGCTTCGCAAAGTTAATTTGCGGGATAAGTATAATTGCCTCAGTTGCCTCTTATCAAAGATTATAAATGTTTGATTCAATTGACTGAACATTGGCCAAAATTCACACCCAAAACAGCTCCGTGAGATTCTCTGCAGTGCAGACCTTTTCTGATTTTGTTGCAATGCTAACAACTCAAAATGATTTCGAACTTACGTGTATGCTTTAGTGTAGTTGTCAGAAGGAATATACTTTGACCAGCTCAGAAGCAAATCGTGGATGGTATTGAATAAAGGTTTTGGGATGTCAGTCAAATCAACATTTTTCTCTTAAACGAACAAGTTCAAAGTCGGAAATGCGAATAACTTCCCATTTTTCATTCGATGTATTCACAGTTTAATCACTGATGTAAATGGTAAAATTTCTTCTGTCACGCTCAAAATAATTTTTCCGTTTCCCTGCGAGGAGATATTCAGCTTGTTTGCATGGCAGAGAAAGTAAGCGAATAATAGGAACTTAGCAATCCACTTGACGCTAGAACCATCGGCGATTGTATCACTCTGCTCTGCCGAAAATTTGCCAATTTCATTGCGTAACTCAGTCACTCTCTGCAGCACCTTTCCTCGTGATAGCCTCCAAACCACCGCACATTCGAATGGAGAAGCAACCCACTGTGTTCCGCTCCGTTCACTTCGCACAAAGCCAGAAATAAACGTGTGCACAATGGACGAAATTTCATGTAATTAGTAACAGATGCAGCCGCTTTGAAGACAACAGACAGGTCCCCATGCATTTGGTTTGCTGCCAGGTTTTCTCAGGAAAGAAGACAACGTACAACAATAACGTTTTCATTTTCCTTCATCACAAAATTAATGAAACCATTTGAATTTCCTATCACAAATGGACCACTATCGGCAAAAACAGAAGCACAATCAGACTACGAAATATGATGATCACTGAAAAAGGAATTCTCCTTCTCAAATATTTGCTCTTCCATGCACTTTGTTGAGAGTTGACGGCAAAAAAGAAGCTGCTCCAAGTATTCCTTCATTGCTTGGAACCGCAAGAAAACTATGAGCTGAACATCTTTTTCTTTAGTTGTTTTCTGATTCGACTGTGAACTAAAACTTTCACATCGTTTTATAACAGCAATCGTTTGTCTCAGAACATCATCCAAGATTTCTTGGATCCACCGTTTAATGGTGTCTTTTCATAAAGGGTCTGCAGCTGACTTATTAGAAGCGGTGTCGCTACACAACATCGTGGCCATTTCAACGGCTGCCAATTTATTCAACCTTATTCCCGCTGAACGATACGCTTTTGCTCGAGGAACAGTCCTTGCAACGAAAAATGAAACGCGCACAACTTTCCTTTGAGTATTAGTCTCTCCTCCACAAACAGCTGGACGAGCAATACGATATTCGCTTTACTTGGTGTTCTTTCTTCTGAAATAAATTAAGTTTTTCCTCAGCGTACACTTTATGTCGTTTTTAGACTGAAAGTGCCGAAAATGTTTTGATTTCATCGAAGAACTGTGAGCTGAATCTTCTGAACACAAAACCCATTGTGGCCTGATTTCGGCTTTTATCTGAACAGAAGTAAAACCTTCAAGAAGATTTCTTTCGACATGGCAAAGTAGCAGCTAAGCACACTTTCTGTTTGAGAAGTAGACTATACGTAAAAAAGTCTTCCCTTCGTGAAACATACCACACCAGCTTGAAGGTTTTATTACATAACAAAGTTGGTGCACGCAGCATAAAAGCACCGGTATATGAATGTCACACTTTGCGAAAGGCTTGTGCACATTGCACGCTCTTCCCTCCATATAAATTTCATCGCACAATACCCCTCTTCAAGCCTTCGGTATGACCCGACGGGGAACTCGTGCTTGGCAATTTCCAGCAGGTTGGCTACTGCAAAGCTAGTGACGGTACTCTTATCACGACGACTCTTGAGAATGAGAGCACAGAGATAAATGCATGAATCTGAGAGAAAATATTTATTTAAAAAAATTTGGTCCATCTGTGTTTAACATTGTGTACTATGTTTTTCTTCAACAATCTCATCGCAGGCATGAATTGCCTGTGATGTTGATACCGCAAGCAAATTTATTTCATGTGCTCCTTGTTCCATTTTGATCTTATAGCAAGGCCATAATCAGATGCAAATCAAGTCATCTGTACCGTTACTGAAGTCAGTCA
>JGI24022J15233_10002220_pt1 | contig 17842 bp, 11 predicted proteins | sample Ectturendosymbi2_FD_15233 | JGI IMG/M metagenome (IMG submission 15233) | reverse complement strand
TTAGTATCAATTACTATTTGATTTCAGACAAGGGGTACGAGAAAATTTAACGAAAGCTCAGGGGGTACGAGTGGGTAGAAAGGTTAAGAACCACTGACTTAATGCAAACAAGAAGCTGCTAACTGTTTGACAACCATCATCCATGCATGGGACTAAGCTGTTGCAGATGTCATGTTTAAATAAGCAGGACATGCGTTCCAAACTTGTCATGTAACTACTTCAACCAATCGTCTTCAACTCAAGGCAAAATAACTCCACAAATTATTTTGCCTCATGAGGCAAAATAGACAAGCACCAAAATGTATGTAGTGCATCATAATACACTTTCGGATAGTTTTCGGATACGGATAGTATGATTTCAAGCAAAGCAGGATTCGGATCGGATACGGATATCATTTTTCAAAAACAGGATAGGATCGGATAGTAAAAAAACACTGTCCGATCATCTCTGCTCCACAGACCACTTGCGACACTCCGAAAGGAGTACAAAACACGAATATAGACGAAACTGAACTGAAGCATCCAGTCTATTCCATCGCAAGCCACATGCCACTGACCAGGATTTTACCGAATTTAACATGAACGCTAACGATTTCAGTTACTTGAGGAAAAGCTAGGTTGTTTTGCGGACCGGCAAAAATCTACGTGGATGGGAGAATCACTGGGTTGAACCATAAAACTTTTAACTGGGATGAATTTTAAGCGTGCAAAAATCTCGCAAATTACGTTTAGAAACCGCACTTTATATTTCAATGAGGTTAGAGCCTACTGTATAAGTGTTACTGAAACGCAAGTTCAGTGTTTTAACACAAAGGAACATCATAGCTTTCAAACACCGCAAAACGATATAGCAATGGCATTACCTCTTGAAACATTAAGTCTATTGCAGAACATTAGTTCTTCAACAAGCGACTACTGTATTTTTGTAATGGTTGATACCTGATAGTTTTAGCCTTGCCCCTTGTTCTAACGTTTAGGGCCTAGTGATAAGAACGTCAGGGCGTGATTTTAACAAGTCCGCATAAAGTCTGGCTTTATGAAAAAAGCTTCATGATATTTTCCCAAGAATCTTAACATTTTGAAATAAACTTAATTGTGAGCCAAACTACCTTGTCATACGCAATCTGAATTTGACACAGATACCCGGAAAGTGAACGCTCAAGATAAAGTAAATCTCACGGCTAACAAAGTAACATGGAATTGACCAAGCTGGATCATATGGTCCAAATTTGAGGCGAAGGTGACTTTTGTTGGAGACTTCTCGGGATCAAAGTTGTTGATTATGAATGCAGTGCGTGGCATTCTAGAGATCACTGAAGCTGCAGGAAGTCGCTCCTTCAAAGTTGAGTTTTACACAAAGTGATCAGTTCTCATGAGGTGCTTTCTTGAATTCAGATTGATTTGCTGAGCAGAGGATTAACTCAGGCCACCTCAACTGAACGTTGTTGAAGTACCTGTGAAAAAGGTTAGCAAGCGTATTTTACCTACTTTTAAACCCGTCGAAAACGTTCACTCGTCAGACGTTCAACAAATAATCTGTATTCTGTCAGACTGCTAGCTGGTTTATGTCCTAGGTGTAAAAGCTCCAAACAGAAAAAACCCGTGTAGGATTGCTTGCGTCTAATACGCTATGCCACTTATGCCTTTCTGTAACATACCGCAAGGGCTTGCAAGTCTGTCTCTCACTTAAACACGCCAACCACGAAGAGAGTTTGAGATAAGAGTGCCGTTGTAAGGACTGCTACACTACACCTAGGTCATCGCCATGGAGCAAGTGTTAGCGAGTGGTGGTCATGGGGGCCAGCCGACTGGAGTTCCACTGCGATTGACTTGAAGCAAGCCTGGCACAGCATTGAAAACTTGTACAGATCTTATTAAGATATCAGTGAAAACGAGCATTCAGTCTGTGTTGAAGATTGTAGTTGTGTGCATTCACTTCATACAGGAAACAGTCAAGCTGATTTTCATTAACTTTGCCGGTATCATCAACAAGGCAGGTGTTTCCCGAAGCTTTGAGTTTATCGCTTGCGCGAAAGCAGGAGATAAAAAGCAGATGGATGTTTCGATCAAGCAACGTTGGTGATCGTATTCCCAATCAATCTCACTACAAGATTCTATTAAGTTGGGTGTACTTGCAAGTGCTCCTAGGCTGTTATGACTTTCTACAAAATGACTGTATGGTGGGTTGTGAAGTTTTTAAAGTATCATGAAAATTTTAAGGTGGGCCGTGTTTCATAACACGATTAGAAAAAAAGATACACTACCTTGAAACATTTGCAGTCTTTTGAAAATGCAGCGGGGCAATAGTAACAACATAAAAGCTTAATATCAGCACCAGTTTAATGAAAAAAGAGTGACAACTGTGCGGATTACAGCAGATCAATCAACGTCATTGAAAGAATTTCATGACAGAATTCCAAGAGTTGATTGCCCCAGGTTATTTATCCGAGTTGCCATAGGCGTATCCAGGGGGGCAAAGGAGCCACGCTCCCACAAAATATCTGGCATATCTTGTCATTTTGTGCTTTGAGAGACGATGTCCCAAACAAAATACTGTTGCTCGCTTGAAGTCAAAAGATTTTCCCCAAAAAATTTTGGGCTGGCTACGCCACTGCGTGTTGCTCCTCATAAAACAAATAAACAAAAAGACTAGCTGCCCCAATACACGGTTAATGCTTTATTTTTATTTTAAGTTTGAAGTTGGCTTTCCAATGGCAAAGTTTTGTTGTTTTGAGACTTTGAAATGATTTTAAACCTCCTATTGGTGCTCGTGTTGTGTTTCAGTCTTGTTGCAGTGCTATTTGCTGCTTACACGATTTATCTCTAAAATTGTTTGTGCTACCTGTGAAAGCGATAAATGGCTAACAACAACTATTCAGTTGTAACTCTGAAATTGCCAGAAACAACGCCAAACAGAATCGTATGAAAGTGCCTGCTTCCGTTTTGTTACGCTCGTATGGTCAGTTAATCCCTCGATTGTGGTCGATCACCACTATATTACTCAGGTGTTTTCAACTTGACCGAAAAGAGGAGAATAAAAGTAAGGCGTTCTCTTGTTAATTAAAGTACGCTTTTTATCTTGTATATATCTGTGTCACTGACTTCTGATTTTAATTTGGCGCACTGAAATTGAAAAGCACTATAGACCGGTTCTGCGTGATGAGTGGTGATGCCAGCAGGGCTCTATATTAATAATGACAAAACGAAAGCGAACGGTGCTGCAGTGGACAACTCAACGACAGAGCTTTTTTGATCTAAAACAGGGTTTGTTGCCATAATGAAGCATCCGATGAATAGTCGACCACTTCATAGTTCATCGTATGTCGGACTGTGACACACATGTCATATCAACAGTTAAGGCTTTGGCTTTGTTTATGTTGCATTGTAAGTAATTTTTGACTTTCATATGTAGCTTACGTTTGGCTTTCATATATGGCTAAGGCCCTGCATAGAAATTACGAGCATTTAATGCAAGGTAAAGAGAAGCTAACCGTTTACACAATTCAAGAATGAAAACACATTTTCTGTGCTTTGTACGAATACATGTGTGTCCATTTTTCTTGGAGAACTGATTTCTGCAATTGTACAGGAATGAAGGAGTGACAAGAATAGTAATACGTTCTAGTCTTTTAAATATTTACGACAGCTATCTTACCAAGGCTTGAGCTGGCACTGATGAGGGGTTTAACTTCTTTTTGTTGAGAGCAGGAGAAAGCAAACCATATGGAAGCCTACACCGAGCAGAATTATCTTTTTCTTGGTAACTCCGAATTGACAAGTGTCCAAAAGATAAGCTAAACGACTAGATTGGATTCAAGTTGAATTCATAGCGCTCGGCTGGTGGACATCATTGCAAGTCGTCTTCTACTTCTTGCGTTCAAGGTTTGGAGGGGCAAAATACATTTTAAGGGGGAAAGGTTTTTGTTTTCATTATATGTTTGAAACAAATGTTTTTGGGAACAACAAAATTGGGAGCACTGTCTCCGAATGCCCCCCATGTCTATGGGCCTGCCTGCACTTCCAAGTAACACAAAGCAATATCTTATTTTCGCAAAAGACGGGGACAAAACGATTCAAAGTCGCCGGGAAGAAAAAGGACAAACACAAAAAAGTAAATCTTCAATATCCCTGCAGGGTGATATTGCGCCTTTATCCAGATATTTGTTGTGTGGTGATAGCGAAAGGCTTTACTTAGTCCCTGAGGGCTCTTGTAGATAAGCAGATTGTCGATAGCTTTTATTAATACGCTGCGCAAATCGCGATTTGCACGGATTTCTGGTCGTGGCCAATATTGCTGCATTACAGCAAAAAGGCACAGCAAGCAAATAAACGGAGACCTTGTAGATATTTTGCAAACAAGTCGGATAAAACCTCCAATTAAATTTTTCTCTGCTCGGCTGCGGAAAACTTTTCGGCGCGAATCAGACATTCGTATCGAAGCGTCCTCGACGCGGCCACAGCATGTCGCTCCGGCAGTTATTTGCTGAGAATCAAGCTTCAGCCAATCGAACAGAACAGTTTTTCCAACCATTTGCGATTGCGGAGAAGGTAAGTGTTGGCAAAACGCTCAAGCGCATCGGCTCCGGCGATCAAAATCCGGTCGGCAAACGCTCGCCTTTTTTCGTCGTTCTGCCGGCTGAAGGGCGACAGTGATTCTCAAGAAGGTTGTAGATGGGCAACCGGCTTTAAGATGGTGCGTCTAAACAAACCTCGTTTGACAGTTTGACTCTCAGGCATTAAATCTGTGCATGGCAATTTGATGCTGTGGAAGATAAACAGATAAATAAAAGTGGGTTCTTGTACGGGTTTGAAGGAAGACGGAGATCAGTTTGCACAATTTTGCCAAAGTAAAAAAAAGTTATAAGAAAAGTGACGCTGGAGAAAATAATTCACAATCTCCAAGCAAGTTGTATTTCAGATACTAAAGAACAGGTTAAAGTTCTTATTCATGTTTCTGAGTAAGATAGTAGAAAATAAATATTCTAAGACGGCTAGTTTTAACTATGTGCATTCTTTCGTAGCGTATGGTAAGACTAGTAATTGAGTTTTCGAGGTATTGAAGTCATGATGAATTTGCATCGACTTTTGACTCTTTCTTATTTGTGCATGAAGTGAAATTGCTCAGGGTAAAGCATAGGCTTCCACAATATGATCAAACATTTTTACACATTGCCCTTGAAAGAATGCAATTAGGTACTGAGGTGTGCTTTGATAAATGCAACCTATATGCATAGATCCATAAATGTTGTGAGTTTTGGTTTATTTTTTATTTTATGACGGTGTAAGGGTCTTCAGCTCCTTAATGGTTATGATAAACAGTTTAGAAATCCACTGATTAACGTCCACGTCTTTAGGTAGAGACTAAATAAAGAAAATTCTACCCGCAAAATATCACCAATGGTTCATGTAAACGTGCTACAAGAAATGTTTTCGAAAACAGCTTTTTATCTGGGCTGTGATTTTCGTTCTTTTTCTTGCATATGTCGTCTTGCCTCAATTGATAAGCCTATTTAGGAGGGCTTGAGCTTTATTTATATATATTTATTGTAAGGCTGAGTGCTATATACGTGCTGATAAATACCACTACTAATGCACTCATGTTATTCAAGATGACAAATTTCTTAGCAGTTGCCATATAATGCCTCTAGAGAAAAAGTTTAGACGCAAATAGCAATGTATTGAAAAATTTTGATTAAATAGTGATGAACAATGATAAGCCTCATAAATGATGGCGTTGCACAAAATAAAGTCCACTTTCTCAGCAGGTCAACTTTCTAAAACAGCGACGTGGTATTGGTTGTTGGAAAATTATCCACGTTCAGAAATCAACTGTTGCTGCGTTTCCCTTTCGTCAAACCCTGTTTTGCGTCCAAAATTACTCGAGCACTAACCTCGTGACGAAAGCACAAGAAACGGCATCGTGCTCCTCGACTAGCGGCGTCTCTCACATCACTCACTTGAACGCACGTGCGCCGTGCAGGGTAGCCGAAGCTTTACCTTCTGCGCGTTTGTAGATCGTTGAGTTCGACCCAAACAACCCGGATGATTTTAGCGTCGTCAAAGTGTTCGCGCCGGTTTATCCAAGTGCGATAAGAGCCATGTCATGCATTTGAATTCAAGCAACCAAGCGTAGCGGGAATTTATGCTCACAAGGGATATTCGCTCGGGTGTAGAGCAATTTAGTAATAGCTGTCAAATTTTTTGTTTTTATCACAAAATATTTCGTATTACTTCTTTGCCAAATACTGATTTATCGTTTTCCTACTTCCTATGAACTTACGCAGTGTGGAAGCATTCTCATTTCTATTTCTATAGTCGTATTATTCGGGTATTCGCCAAAAATATCCGCATCTGGAGCTGCGACATGTAAAGAATTTTAATTAAAGTTGCTTTGTATGACATTAATCTGTCTCAGGTGGTGATAAAAGCTTGCTTGGATTTACGTAAAAATCATTACTTTTGCAAAGACAATCTTTTCCAGTGCCATTTGTAGGGATTTTCTGGGCATTGAGCATCTGATATGTTCTGCCATAGATTGTCTCGTGGGACGTGGGAATTGCTGCCATAAACAAAAGAAGTTTTAACTTACGACAAAATATCTTCTTTTTCAAGGGAATGGCTTGCTGTTTAGGCATTGTCCTGTCGTTCGCTGGACGAGGTAGGGGCAATTAGATTAGTTGTGTCAGCAAACGCACGGTTGAGCAAGTGTTGGCAAGGTCTGCTGTGTGCGCAATGGCACGGATAAAAGGAGTAGGCTGGATTCCCACTTTGGTGATGTCTGCATTTGCCGTTCTTACTGCGGCTTCGTCAAGTTCCTTAAGACCTAATGAGAGCGATCACCTGGAATACTTGGATTATGCAAATGGCTTTGCATATGAATTGTCGGCGGTGAACGGATTAACTCAAATATCAAGCCCCGGTGGTATCAGCGATACTGTTTCGACTGAGAATTCCGAAAGGATCGTTCCAAGTAAGCAGTTAATTTTTACGCACGAAATTGAAAGCTATCATATTAAAATTTATCAAAATGGTGTTTATGCTGTAGCGAGCCGTGCATCTTTTTTCTTTTCACCAGTGGATTTTGCAACATTGTGAGAAGCAATAACCACAGATTGAAATGATAAAGGATTGCGTTTACATCCGTGCATGTAATGGTATGCAGTCAAAGAGCAGCGAAAATGTTCCATGTTGTTCCATGCAGACAATTTTTTGCCGGTTCTTGCATAAAGTCTCTCCAAACAAAGCTTCAGGTTGTATGCGCATAATTGCTGGCCAAAGCCACTGAAGGTGAAATTTGCTTGGTTAACCAGCCGTAAAACGAACATATTGTCTGAGACGATGACAAGTTTTTACTACAGCCGGGCTTTATGTTCAAGATTTAATACCTCAAAGTATCATTTCTTGCAGGTCAAAAGCTTGAAATTAAACCTTGCGATTCGTTCACGTTTTTAGCCGCAAATTGGTCGTGTCCGGTTATTCGCAAACCATCGGTTGTAATAACATTTGTCTTTTCACTTCACTGCCCAGTAGTGGGATATGAAGATCACGCTTTATGTCATTCGTTTCTAGTTTTCTCCGTTAATTTGTCAAAATCCCATTGAAAACACCCGAAAATGATGATGCTTTTAATTTGTCTGAGGCTTGACATCATGAAATTGATTTGAAGTGAATTCTTTGCAACGTTCAGCATTATTTGTAACAACCATTGCTTATAATATCCAGCATTTTTGTAATATCCGGTTTCAAGTAACTTTTTCTCAGTAGTCCCTCTAAATTTACAAAAGAGTCAGTAAAAGAAAGCTATGTATTTTCTTAAATCTCTATCATCCAAACACCCTCAACGTTTTGTGCATCATCGCAACGCTGTTTTTCAACGGCTTGGTCGCATATTCACAGGAATGCTGACTCAAAATACGAAGAGGAGGAACGTTCAATAAGAAAAAGATATGTCGTGCTGGTTAAGATAGCTGAGAATTTTGGCGGAAAAGTTTTGCAAAACATAACAACAAAAACGTCATACTTGTGACGAATGGAAACGCTGTTCATCTTTTACGAAATAGGTGAAAGGCGTTCCCTATATTCCCCCGACTATACTCCCGCATACCCCTTGTAGTGGTTTGCCAGTAAAATTGAGCAGGTGTTGGTAAGACAGTAGATTTTTGTACAATCATCACACTTTTTTTAATAAAATATTTTTCGTTTTACTATTGATTTGCAGCTTTTCTGTGCTTACTATTTAGTACGTGCTGTTAAGCACAGCACGAAACGCGTTAAATCTGAAAAAGCTAAAAATCATGCTTACTCTTAAATACGGCTATATGTTAAACGTGTGGCTAAAATAATGTGGACCTAGATTTAGGTCGGCCTAGTATGTACGCCAAGAAAATCGCAAAAAATTGTGTTTGTCTAAGAGCCACAAAAATCAATAAAGTTGTGACTGCTTCGAAAAAAATTAAAAAAATTGCTGGAAAAGCAAACTATAATAATACTTTCAACGCAGTCAGTCGAATTTCATCATTGAATATAGCTCGGTAACTTTCACTTTAATTTAATAATTTGTGTAAAGCACTAGCAAACGCTACTTTAAGCCCACATTTTTATTTTCATGTTTTTTATTATCCCAATCGACTCGTTTTGCTTGAGATTATTTACTAAAAGCAAATAAGTTGGCAGAATGTCTATGTTTTCTCACTCTCTGAGGATTTTTCTTATGTCTCGACTACTGGGCTTTGTGCACAGTAATGTACTTTATTCGATAAATTTATATAGGATTGGGCATGCAAACCATTTTGAGCAGAAGTAAGTTATTAGAGAAAATAGCAATTAAAATTATATGTCACATGTTAGTTATTCAGAATTCCGACTGTACTCTGTCAATAGTGCAGTAGCTTTATTTCCTTTCTTTCAAACAAATCTTCCGTGCACGGTAAAAACAAAATTTGTCAGATATCAGGGCTCATCATCTTTTAAACGAAACGTCAGCAGCAAACACTCTGCCTCTAGAAGCTGTCATCGTTGCTACATCACGTTGGTGATAAACCGCAATGTTTTGTGATAACTTGTCCGTCTTAAAGTAGATAATTACATAAACAAACAATATATTACACACTCACGACATGCCATGCTGAAATTTGTATCGAGATAATCTGCAACATGGTGCTGTTAAGTTCGTCAGATAAGCGAAAGGCAGTGGCGCAGCCAGAATGAGGCTGACGAGGCCATGACCCCTACGAAACAAACTTTCCAAGATTTTTTACTGGTGCTTTACATCAATTTCAACTGTACGTTGCCAACTGGTAGAAGATATTTGACGTCATTTCTTGTTGTAACAGACCAGAAATTGAGCTGCGACATAGAAATGATCTTTGTGCAAAATAGCTAAAAACTGAACTATGACGACGTCAGTGATTGGCCCCTCCCGAACAAAATTTCTAGCTGCGCCACTTGCGACAGGGCCGCCTGAACGAAAAAGATGGTATAGAAAGTTAAACAAGCCTGAACGTTTAAGTTTTTTCACAATCAAATCATTTGACTTCACCGTAAGTACGTAACAGCGTTTGTATGATTACAAAATGCTAAAAAATCATTCACTCTCCTTTATTATTGCCACATCTCTCCTATAGCTTACATCATCTCATCATAAACATCAAATCCTTTGTTAAAAGGATAGATCAAAATTACAAACTTGCTTTCATAAGAAAATAAGAGTTGGCATTTTTATGAAGATAACGCACAATATGTGTTCCGGATGAATCGGCAAAGCAAATGGCAAGTGAGAGTGGACAAGTACAGCATCCACGTCGATCCCCTTCATGTGAGAGACTCTAAAAAGTTTTTTTTACGGGAAGCGGTGGCTGAGGAAATGTCGAAATTATTTTTTGTAAAATAGAACAGCTGAAAATATTCCAGGTTATCTATTCCAAATTGTTAGCAGACATGATATGAAAGCGCATGCGGAACAGGTAGTTTTTAATTTTTTTTATGCAAATAATTTTATTTCGGATTGTGACGTGACGTGCTTCACCACAAATTTTTTTCAATTGTATCCAACAAAATGGAACAACCAAGAATCAAAAACTTATTTTTGTTGCAGAAATTTTTGTAAGCATAAAGTTATAAAGTAAAGCAAAATGTTTCCCAAGATTTTATTGAAATGGCTAACCAAGTTTTTCTTTGCAGTATAATGGAAATTTAATTCCCCTTATATCAAGATTAACATATGAAACAGGCAATATGAAATTAACATATGAAGCATGTGTTTATGCAAAGTTTTGAGTACTGTAATGCTATTAAAATATTTCATCACTTGGTTTGAAATGTCCATGTACTCGATACTTAGAAATTCTAATAAGTTGTGTTTTGAATTATAAACTGAATGAAAGTTGGAAATCTTGAGTTATTTGTGTTCAATTACTCAACATTTGATAGGCGAATAATGTTATAACGTGGTGTTTGTTTCCAACATGATTGGCACTGTTATCTCTAGTTTATATTTGCTGCTGATATCTGAAAGGCTGCTGGTGAAGGTAAGCACAAGAACTGCTGTGATAACAGTCGTAGATTGTGGGTGTTGTTTACATTTAAAGTCTTAACAACGTATTGGGCGCTAGTAGTTAGGAGTGCGCTTATCAATTTGTTGCACTGCCACATATTTGAACTTCAGCATGAATTGTTCAAAGTCGTAGCCTGCGTTTCCTTTCACCGCACATTTTCAGTGAAAATATGGACCTGAAAAACATTTCCAAGAACTAAAATCCTGCTTAATCTCGAAAACATGCATTCACAACCAGGCCCGTAACCAGCTTGGGGCACCAGGGGTGGCGAAGAGTTTTCTGAGAAGGGCTCAAATTTTTTAAACTATGTCCAATAGTTTTCAACTATGCCCAGAACATTTTTCCAGGGAGGGCGAAAAATTTTGCAGAGGAGGCCTCTCCCGTGGTTACAGGCCTGTTAACAAATGCTACCGTATGCAAAATAACAGGACAAACATTCATTTCAAAAACCTTTTGAAAACGTCTCAGACTCGACTAAAACCAAGAGGCTTGATTTTTATTGCTGCTTGAAACACAGTTGTAAAAAATCATCCCGACGTTTGCGTTGTTTCATGGCATGAGACTTGCAGGTAAGAAAAATACTGCATCACATTTAGTCCATGCTATTTAAGCAGAGGAATGATCTTCTCAGAATTTTCTTTCATGGCAAGCAAATAGCCAGAGTTGGTAGTGTTCATCTAAAAAGGTGGGTATTTAGACAGAATGAAGCACGTCTACTTAAACATGAGCACATATGTGTCCTTAGGTAAATTTGGATGCCCGAAATAGTAATGTTTACTTGCAACAAGGGCGGATCCAGGAGGGGCGATTGGGGCGATCGCCCCCCCCAAAAAAAATTACGAAAGTAACATTTTTTAACATGATTTTGTACAATTCGGAATAACACTTGGCTGCCAACGGAGACTTGACTGCCAATTATTACTGAAATCGCCTCCCCTAAACCTACGAGCTGGATCCGCCCCCGACTTGCAAAGTGGTACAAAGTGGCAAAGTGGTACATAGAGTTGAGCACGCGCTACCAAAGCTGGCAAAACACAACTTTTCAGTTGTTTTTTCGTAGATGTTTTGATTTTTTGTTAGAAAAGCTAAGCCGTTTCCCGGTTATGTCATACCGAGGACTCGAAGTAGCCGCGTGGCCCTTGACACAAGCAAGCGGAGATGCGTGCCGCTGACCACTCGTGACACTCCGAAGGGAGTACAATAAAGCGAGTATGATGTAACTGAACTGAATAGCAGTATGTCAGTTAGCGCTTAGAAACCTAAGGACTCTTAACGTTGAATACGAGACGACACCTTCATCTATAAGAAGCTTCTGCGTCCTTGACAATAGGACGTGACGTGTACGTGAAAAGGTCTTCATTCTTGATTTTTACAGCACCACATTGGCATATTCGGTTAGAGTGGCCACTGATGTTGAGTTTAATGTGGCCCAAACGAGGCNNGCACAAGACAGGAGTTGAATGAGTGTTAGAAACGTGTAAATGCCTAATGTTACTTGAGTGGCTACTGTAGAACAAGCTACTGTAGATAACTCAGAGCGGAATTGGCGAGAACTCAAAGCAAAAAACGCAAAGGGGAGTGACTTCCAAAGTTTTGGGCCTTTGTGAAAAACTGAATTGTGAAAAGACTGAGTTTTGCGCGAAGGTAACTGTACATTGAGATGAAAACGCGATGAATAGTAAAGATTCTTGAAAAATGTGGGAGCAAGGGAAGAGAGGAAAAAAGACATGGGTCCAAAGAATGTGTTACGAAATGCAGTAGGAATGTTAAACTTACGATGGAGATGTAGTGGCGTGGGTTCATCCAGATCTCCTCATGTGATGTGGTCTTGAGGCAACCAAGGATAAGCTTTGCAGCCGCAGTTTGAATGCTTTCAATAAAATTGGTGTCTGCAAAAGAATAGTTGTCATAAATAACATCTCGAAAAGCCAAGAACATGAAAAACATATGCACGATAAAATACTAGAATCATGAAATTTCAGCTAAATCAAAATCGCTTCGTTTTTGGAAATGTCTTTAAGAAAGTATAACTCTCTTTCCCCATAAACTCTGGTTATAAGAGTTTAAAGCAAACGAAACATAAACTTGCCAGCTATTTACCGAAGGCAGCACTTTGCAATCTTTTCAATGGAAATGCAATTTTTAAATGGGAAACAACAGTATAGTTTCAGTTGCAGAGGCTCATGGTTAAACAAAAATTGCAGGAAAACTTGCAGAAACCCACAAACTGGAAACAAGACACCGTTGTACTCGAAATTTAGAAAAATATATGGGAAAGCTATGTTTTCTACCTTGTACCATTTTTTCAGTTTTCATCACCTCGCTTATATATCACTGCGTTGTAAACATCTAGGAGCGGTATTCAGTAGAGCGGGGGTTTCCAACTTTTTTATGCCTCACGCCCCTTCAAAAGCTTCAATACAGCATGTCCTTGCACCTCTACAATGGCAATATCTTATATAAAGGTGAAGAAGCCATGGTGCACTTTATTTTAGCAACAAATGTGTTTCATTTATAATTTTTGCTAAATTGCCAAATCCAAATTTTAGCACCCCCAAAAGGTTATCTTGCACGTCCGGTTGGAAACCGCTACATTTAAGCATAATGATCAAATTGCTTCGGAAAAAGTTTTACTAATACTTCGAATTTTTTCTGTTGAATTGTCCTTTCAACCAGTGCTTTTCAACCTTTTTAGTTATGGTGCACCCTTAAAGATGTTTTGACGAACTCATGCACCCTATTTACTTAAAAGGTAAACCGAGGTGAAAAGCGGTATGGAAATCGTCCTGAAAAAGAGACAATTACAGGTTAAATCCTGAAAGTCATTGGCTGGTTAATGGTTCATTTTTGCTAACAGAATGTTTTTGTAAAAAGTAGCTGTTTAGTGTGACAAGTTTGCGATGAACCCTTTCGTAGTGTACGCATATTTGCACAACCCTCCACACCGGATGAAGAGCGCTTCTTTAAACCTTGTCAAATGCTTCTTACAAATAAGCTCAGTTATTTTACAAAGGTTGCTGTTGGTTATTGTGCTACTTGTTTGAATTTTAGCTCCAAATCACTCACTTTCACGCTTTAGCATTAGCGAAAAACACTTGAAAAAACGCTAATTTGGCGGTGTAAGCCTTTCCAGATTACTTGAAAAGGTTGTGTGGAAGGAGGCTCTCATTAAATGTACGTTATAGGGTTGTTGTATTCAACACAACAGTCAAAAATATCCTTGGTGTGAGTTGTCAGTAACAAATGGAGTTCAGCTTGATTTAAAACAAAATACATTTTTTTACATTTCCAATATCTTCTACGGTAACACGTAAGCAAGTTGTGTTAAATGTATGTAAGATCACACCGCAAGTCTGCGAAATAATGTTGTCTTGGAGAGAAAATCCACCAAGCATTAAAACTGGAAAACGATCGAAACCGGTGTTTTTTACATCTCCCAGTTAGGCATTTGCACGCAGCTGTATGCCATACGTTCATACCTGTAATGTCATATTTCCGCTCAAACAGCGAGAAAACCTTTCGCTTACATGTTCTCATTGCGGTTTGTCAGATGTTCCAGCTCCTGAGCGCATTCGTGTCGTGCAATTTCCTCGAAACGAAACAACTTTGATTGAATGGACGGCGCCACCTGCCGGTCACAACGTTGATGGCTACCACTTGGAAATCTGTCCCTCTGACAGCGACATAAATCAGCGGTAAGCTGGTGCGGTTTTCAATAAATTAAAGATAGATAACACAAACCGTAACATTAACCCACCATATCGCTTTAATCTTTCTGCACGGCTGGTGCGGTTCAGGTTCTTTGCAACAATTACACAATTCGTTTCGTTACACGGAGGATCTATTCCAAAAAATGCTGCCACGCCAGTAGAAGTTGCAAAATGAATGGCAATGATGATGGCATCCATCTGGTCTAAGATGAAGCTTGCAGTAAAAAAATAAAAGCAAGGAGTATATTTTTCTAGGAAAATTAGCTGTAGAAACCAGTCAGTCAAAATGTTTTTATCTACTTGATTATATATAAAATTGTTGTTGGAATAAACGAAATGTGTGAAATAATTTTGCAAATAAATTAGTACAAATTATAACCTGTCAGGTACAAGCAAAAATTTTTGCGCAATACTTAAAAGCTGGAAAATTACTTTGAAAAAATAAAGTTTGAACAACCTCATCAATGTCCTTATCTTTAAAACAAGTCAATATGTACGATTTTGTGAGCAAAAGCTCTACAGCTGACTAAAAATGTTACCACAGTCGTAAGCCCATCTAGATGTTTCGTAAAAGATTCAGATATTATAGTTTCAAGTTCAGATTAAGGCAGGCGATCTATTTTCAACCTTTGACAGGCAGCGTTCGTGACAGTGTTGCTCGAATTCGTCACAAAAAATATTTGGAAAGAAATTGTTTTACTTTCGAGGGCATGGCAGGCACTGGCATCAAAAAACAAGAACCTTTTATGCACTTCGTATTTTATTGGAGGTCTTTCTTGATCCACTGTGATCATCACTGAAACACGCATAAATAATAACTTTTTATTACTTAATACTAACTGCCCTAGTTACTGACCACGAAGAACAGCATAACTCTGCCTCAATCAATTGATTTTTAGCGCAGAAGCTAATTTCCCCATTTGCATGGGCAGCGGAAGGGGGGCAGGGCATGGCTACGGCATCCCCCTGGATTTTCAAAATTTTAGCCAAAAAAAGGTTGTTTTCTTAGTTTCGAGTGGGAAAATAAAATTTCACAACTTTTGGCCCCCCCTAGAAAGATTTTTGAAAAAAACCCTAGTGCCACCCCCTGGAAAAAATCCTCCCGACTCCCATTTGCTTCATTGACGTAATAAAACGATTTCATTAACTCGTTCGCTGTCTGATCAGTGCTTGTCTCCATTCGATAAGTGAGGCAATAGAATTTCGCAAAGTGTTTAAGTTGTAGAGTGTCAAAGCATAAGAGTAAAAATACAGTTTCAGAAAAATGAATAAAAGGAACGATCTTGACAATGGGGTCTTTTCAAAAACCAAAAGAAGGTAGAAATTTAAAAGTTCTTCAATTTCATTCGTAAAATACCCGCTGTAAAATATCTTCTTCAACTACAACAGTTTAGAATATAAAATATCACATCCTTTTCTAGGTAAATACACCTCGTAGATGCTGTAAAGTTAAAGAATAATTGATTTAACAGGTGATTTTAAGAACTACCACAGAAAATAATTTTTTTCACCCGGACTTAGAATTGAGTTGAATAGCAAACTTTACGGTGAATGCAAATTTTACTCACACTTACCTCCATTTTCAACAGCATTTCACGCTTTAATTAGGATTTTGTGTTCTCCTAAACATTTTCTGATCAGTAAAACTGCATATTACTGTAAACACTGCCTGCACAAGAACTTCAATTGCAATACTGATTCGCTCATTGCAAACTTACATCCAATCTGTTGTTGCTGTCGCTGTTGTAACATGCGCTTCTTATTTAAGGAGAATGGAATTCGATTTAAGTGGCGCAACATCTCACCACTGGATATCTGGGCTCATAGCAGGAGTTCGGTACATTGTTAGTGTGTACAGCAAACAAGGAATATACAAAAGCCAGACTTTGTCTACAATTTTTATTCCGGGTAAGTTCTTCAAAAACATAACTGTGGCAGAAATCGCATTTTCAAGAGCATAAGGCTACGTTTGCGGAAGATGCACAATGGCAATATTTGTTTCTACGTCCTGAAATGCCACAACGGTGCAGTTCTTGTTCTGCGGTTCATTGCCACTTGTTTTGCATCACGGATCGATTCATGTAAGGTCATGTGTAAGGTCATATTTCAGGGCATCAGGCATCTTTTGTTTCATTCGCATTTCAATGAAAACCTGCGTACCCAAGTTTTCTTCTCAGCCAAATCGAAATTTGTGAGTTGACGGGATATAATCACAATATTTCGATTTGACTGAAAAGAAAGCTTGGATAGGCAGACTTTCGCTGAAATGCGAATGAAACAAAAGACGCTCTGTTATTGATTCAAATGTTAAACCCTCTTGTGCTGTTCTGGGCACAACCTGGTAGCCGATCGTTGACGCTTGTTACTGTAAATTCGGAGAGTTCTGTGACATTTTGCAAACTTATCATAACATAATTTATACGAAAGAAATTAGTGACGGAGATAACCTAGGGAAATATGTTTGCAATGTGCAACCTTTATATTAAATGAACCTTAAATAGATGCCTATACGAGTTGCAGCCTGCAATGCATTTTGAAATATATGGGTGATTTTCGAAAAGCAGCTACATGTCTGCCTTGTTAATAAGGACCAAGTAATAGCTTCGATTCAACTTGAAGCTTCCAATAGTTCTACAAACCTCAAAGATTCCAAAGTAGCATTAAACATTGATCTGAAAATGTATAGCATGAGAAATCAATCAAAAGTAACAAGGCAGTCTTCACAAAACCTCAGCGTAAGACAACACCTGCCATGACTTCAAAAAATAAAGATTCCAAATAGCAACTTAACAGCAAACACTAAACTGAAATGTGCATTATGAAAATTTGTCTCTAAGGAATAATGCAGCTTTTATGAAAGCACAATGTAAGAGATCAACTGGCATGACTTCTGTAAGACCCAAACCTTATAAACTGGCAACTGCACTCTGGTCTGACAATGAACAGGGTGACATGTTAATTAAAAAAAACAATACTTCTTTCATAAAACATATTGTCAGGTATGAACTGGCATGAGTTGAATAAAACCCAAAATAGCAACTGAAAGCTCGACAGAAAATGTACATGATCAAAATGAAACTAAAACGTTTAACTAAAAACGTATATGTGGTATCTTTGATATTATTTATGGCTGTGGCATGAATCTCACCACATTATTCTCCTGCACATATATGCAACATGCAACAAACTTGTATGACAATATGTGTTCACCCAAACACTGTAGTTGAAATTAAAAACAAGCATTTTTTTTACTTGCCTGGCATGAACTCTACTAATATGAAGTAAGTGCCCTCCAGTGTTGTCTATTCCCCACAGTGCACAATTAATAACGCACATTAATAAAATGCCCTAATTACATCATTTTTGCCCAAACTTTGTACAGAGTCAGTTACTCATCAACTCTTACAAAGTAAAACCCGAAATTACTAGAAACGGTTATTTGATTCCATGTGCATTTAGAGCAATGGTTCCCAGCCGGGGAGAAATTCCCCCCCAGGGAGGAATTTCATGAGTTCAGGGGAGGAATTTCCACTTCATGGTTAATTTACCTACTCATTGTAGTATTGTAGCNTCTTTCTA
>JGI24022J15233_10002217_pt1 | contig 17846 bp, 10 predicted proteins | sample Ectturendosymbi2_FD_15233 | JGI IMG/M metagenome (IMG submission 15233) | reverse complement strand
GGACTCTCAATTTTAACGAACTCCCTTGTTTTCTCTCCATTCTTCCGATTTGCGCCAAGTTCCGAACGTACAGACAGTTGTCGTAAACCTTAAAACAGTAAGTCATGAGAAGATATCACTGTTAGGACAGATTTAGAAACTTACCGTAGAGAAAAATAAAGATGATAGTACGCAGACGTCGTGCACACATAATCCTTCACCGACTTTGCAAACGGAACAGTGATCACATAAAATTAATCTTCGATATAGTGTTAATCCCATGGGACCAGCATGGTGCACTAATTCCTAGACTAGTTCTGGTTGCTAGAGCCGTCCGGTCATGACAGCATTCGTTTCTACAATACCACTGAAAAGTAGCAAGGAGGCAACATCTTTAAATATACACTGAAGGGATGTAACTGCATTCAGCAACAGCAATCGATGTCATCAGATTAAGCACCAAACGCAACCAAGCTTGCAGACTTTAAGAGCGCGCAACGAGGTGAAACGCACCTCGACTGCAACCTATTCGTTCACTCTGAAATTTCGATTCCTACAACGGTTGACTGGTTCCAACTTCCAAGTAACCATTTTCAAATTTGGCAGCCACTATTTTAAACCATGTACGAAACTTTGCCATAACGTGCTGCAAGACTCTGGATTCACTTAAACTCTACTCGGAACGCGTATCGTCCGTAAGAGTCGCTCGTCTAGTCGGAAGTGAAACCATTGCGGCAACGCGACAGAGCTGCCAGTTCACCAGTCATGTAAGGTGGACCCGACAGCAGATCAACCACAGCTCTTGCAATACAAAAAATTGTCGATGTTTTTCAGAAAATTTCTACCTGTATCACAGCTTCGCATGTGTATTGTGAGACTAAGGTGAATAAAGCGAAAACAGACCTGCAACCTGCAGGACCAGATGATTTCAGAGCAGATACGTCCATTTGCATGGGCCTAGAGTACGTGGTGTGTTAACAAGCTGATTCGGCGACCAGATGTCGCTCGATGACATGGTTGTAAGTGCATGCCTGAGCACATGATATAAACAGATATTACGCCACACAATTTTTCAAGAGGGAAAAGTGGCAATCTTTTTGTGTTCCGTAAGAGTATTTCAAGTGTCGTCTGCAGTCAGGCACTAATAACCGCCTGGTACTTTCACCGCATGTATCCGCGGACATTACGCAATAATACTCAAAATTACGATTTGGCTTGCACGCTCAGCAACTTAAATAACCATTGCAAATATGTGGGCCGTTTTTTTCTGAACAAAAGTCAAACTGCAATCAAATCTGCACTTGATCAATTTTGCGATCAATACCAGCAGTGATTTGCAACGAAAAATCGTATATTACAAACACGTTTCTTCGAGCAGCCTGTTTGTCGCTTGTTCCGCAGTCTAGTCTAGACCCAGGCAAAACGGTCATCATCGGTCACTGCATTGGTTAGTGAATGATAGCGTCACCACAAACATTTAGCTATCCTAACAGTTGCGTTTCTAACAGTTGTAGCAAAGGAATTTTGAAGTAAACAAGGAAGCTGTTAAAGCATTTTGTTTCGCAAGTTTGAGAAACAGATCGGGGTTGGTTATATCTTGCGATTCCGTTGCTTTATTGAAACGTCGTGTATTTTATTTAATTTGGTGATTTCTAGGTCAAGCATGACAACACAAAACTTCCCAATATTGTCATGCTATCAAGTGCTTTATCTTACCAAAATGCATACAAAATTGCCACAGGTGATATTATTGTTCCACTCTGTTTGGCTTTTTAAAAAAAATATCAGCAAGGGTTCAACCTAAACCTTGATATTCTTGGCGTCATATTCTTCACCGGATCCTTATGTTTGGTTGCCCTGGCCATCTCAAGGTTCTTTTCCTGTATATTAATTAGCCTGTTGTGGAATTCATTTCTCACGTTTTTTACCCGTTGATGAAAATGCTTTGGGTTTGGAGCTGCGTTAGCCAGCTGCGAACCCTCTTCACAAGCTGACTGTCAAGGAGTGACAACCACTCGAACTGAAAATGCAGCAGTGCTAGCACTGCAGAGGTGTCCACTGTCCACGCGAAAACAAACAAGAGTCGAGTTCGTCACCCAGAAAAAATCGGCTGCGCTAAAACTCTCATTAGTTGAGTTGAACTGAAATATGAACGAAAATTGACTTCTGTAACTGGCTTGTTGCTGTTCTCGCACTGCTCTTCTTACTTTCGCCTCGCCCCTGGTGACACGAATGTACTTTAGCCATTTTCATAAAAGCGTAGTGCGCCACTTACGCGCTTCTTTAGGCGACTGGGTGTGGACATGCGTTAGTTAGACGATTTGCGCAAAGAGAAGGCCAATTCCACCGGAGCAAATGTACCGCTGGCCTACGACGAGGAATGTGCGTTTAGACGCGTCGCTGGAATGCACGCTTTTCGTGACACTGCTGATTCGCCCTACCAAGCATCTGACAGCAAGCTTTTGTGTTCAAAGCCATAGTTTCTACTTTTAGGCTAAAGTTAAAGTTTTGCAATTGCACACCTCTCGCATAGATAACATTTGCCGTTTATATAGAAAGTGTGCTGTTGCAAGGAAGGTTTCTAAATGATAAGAGCAATTAAGCGAATAACCAAAGACTGCTTTGTTGCTTAAAACAACATTTCTAATTTCCACGAGAGTCAACTGTGCTCGATAGCATCAATTCGTGCTCCTTATTTTGCTTGGTCAACAGTTACATAATTTTGATAACACAGAGCAAAAAACCCGATTAGCAAGTTATATCGTTTTTCCAGATATTCATTCAGAATACTGGATAAATATTCCACATAAAATCTCATTTTTGAAGCATTCTCATATTTCACATGAATGACTACCAAAATTATTAGTGTCACCTCAAAATTCTCAAGAATGTAATGTCCTGAAAGTAGATGCTGTCTCTCCGCCTAATCTTGACTGAAGACATGCCCCAAAACAACTCGCGAATCGAAATACCTGATCCCAAGAATACGAGACTCTAGACATCATCGCCATTTATTACGTGAAAGCCACACATCACTGCAAGTCGGGCACAGCATCTTTCTTCTGGAAACTTCGAAAGACGTGGGAAAGCGAATCGTCAGCGTTCAAAGTTAACACGTTCTCTACATACCGATGCTTAGTTCTGACCAGAAACTCGGTAGAGTCCTCGAGAAAATCTCCATCGGATTATATAGGTCTTTTCGCAGCACGGTGCGCTGCAGATACCTTCAGTGCGAAAATCACCTTTTAGTAAACGGCAATCTTTCTTTCAGTCATCAAAACGATGAAAAATATTACAGCAAGCCAAGAAAAATGCATAGCTGACGAAAAACAGGTATTCTCTCATCTTTGCCACAAGATGAATTTGAAAAAACGACCACAAACTGCGCTGAATTGGGCAGTGCTGCGCCTGAAAGGCTCAAAATTTTATTTTATCTCGGATCAGGGTTCCCACGAATTTTTTAAAATCATTTTCCATATTTTGCAATACCTTTTCACTATTAAATTTAAGAAGTTCAATACCATTAATTCCTTTCATTTTTCGAAATTCTAAATCATGAAACTCAATTTTGCACATTGCATAACACTGCATAAATAATGAAGTGCTTTGCCTTCAGTGAAATTCTGCTCAGATACTTGAGATTTCTTTTCCATTTAGAATTTCCATACTTTTTCAATACCTAATGTACATTTTGGCAAAATTCAATACTTTTTCAAGGTCTTGAAAACCAGTTTAGAAAATTCAATACTTTTTCAATACTTTCAAAACCGCGTGGGAACCCTGTCGGATAATGAAGGAACAGCTTCCTGCAAACCTGAAGAGAAGGAAAGTTTCCTGGACGCATTCCCATCCCTGGTTTTTGTCCTGTTTTCACTGATCTGCCACAATTATGCCTAACTGCACTGCAACACTACATGACTGCACTGAGGCATCCTGCGTGAGAAGATAAGGTTAAGTCAACAGACTAAAAAAACAGAACTTAGTCCGATAGCGAGTACGATTTCGCTTATTTTCTGCCAACTATTACATTTTGACAAGGGTGTTCAACTAGAGGCAGCAGCTGAACACAGAGCAACTTGTTTGAAGTCGAAGACTTTTCTCAAATGCACAGTTTGCTTCTTTTTTACTGTTCTTTGAAGTCTCTTTTCAAACACGGCCTTCTTAAGCGAGTCACTGATTTCACTCGGGAAAAATTACCCGAATAAACATGCAAGTGTCAAATTGGCCGCAAGAACCGCAGAGCTGCACAGCACTCCCGCGCAATGCTCACGCTTAACATACCGTAATGATATTACGTCATCAGAATATATCGCGAGACCGTAGAAAGAGCTCGAGAAGCTCAACGTTATTTGGTCCTCGGGCACAGAACGAAAACGAAAGAATGCCAAGTGCAGAGCTGCACTTTTGTGGAACAGCCACGTCACTACAGGAAAGTACTCTGAGCCCCGGAATTAAAAAACGCGGTTGAATATTATCGCAGAACGGCCCTCGATTTTCCAGTGGCATTCCGCAAGAAGTCCGCACCAGCTTATGGGAGATGAACGCTTTCACAAGAGAACATCAGCTAGCGTTGCTCCACGTGGCGATCAAGTAACCGCCATGAACCAAAACTACAAGTCAGTATAAGCAACGCTTCCCCGGTGCTGCTGTGCGAACATAATGATTAGGACATCAGCTTATCTGGCGAAGCGCTTTGTGTCTATTTACAAGCTATTACAAACGTTTTTTCAAAGCCGAAAAAATTAGCCAGACTCTAACTTCAGAGGTGTGTCGTTACAAGGCAGAAGTCGACAGAAAATTGTTCAAGCGTTCCGGAAAACGCCCAGAAACCGTTTCGACGACAGTAAAGTTGATAACTACACGAAAGCAAATGAATAACATCAAAGAAACTGGCCAACTGTTGAAAGCTAGGAAGCATTGTACAATTGCATCGTTGAGACGACTACCCCAAATTGAAAGCATCACTAGGCATGCCGAGCAGCGTAAGCTTAGACGTAGAGGCGACAACACTGCAATGTGTCATAAATGAAGACAAGAAAAAGAGGGCAGATACAGCGCAAGCCAGCCAGATTGATAAGGCAAAGTTTTGTAATCAATCACCGGCCATCACGGCGGGTGACGCAAACAAAAACTTTTATCTTCGCTTACCTGACTTCGGCCTAAAAGAGTAACAAGATAACAGGACAAACAAAAGTAGGGAAATTACCGCAAGCGTGAACGGTTCGCGCCTCCATTAACTTAACAGAGGGGCCCCGTCAAAACCATTCGATCACACTTATTTCTCAACTCTTCCTTCCCGCAAATTCCTCAGCGACGCTAAGCCACACTAGCGGCACGTCACATCTTCTCGAACCGTTTGCGGGAGCTAGAATGCGAGAAATTTTGCGTTGGTCAGACCAGACGTGGAATACGCTGCTCGAGGTGGGCAGCTCAGACGCACCTCGAAATTAACTTTGTCGTTTCCGCGCTTCTTTCGCGCTGAACCGAAGAAGAGGTTGCAAATCGCCACCTGAAACGACATTAAATACTTAGCGCGGGGCGAGATCAACCACATCCATTCAAATTTGATGTGTCGCTCCTGAAAAAATGGCTGTACGCCCGTCGAAAAATTAACTGGCATGCAAAAATTGCGAGAAGGATAAGGAACCAAGGCATGGTGCCGGAAGTCTGAGAAACCAGACGTTCTTTGTCTTTTGAGTGGCGGAGGTTTACTTTTCGAAACAAAAATGCGTGAAGTTGTTCGACCTCATTCGACCTTCGATTTTCACGCGAAGAGTCCATGGGAAAAAACCTTTGTGGCTGATGGGCTACTTTCCAGAACTCTCTTCCTTAGAAACGTCTGAGATCGACTCTAATACTACATATATTGTCTTTATCTGATGTACAACGTTCTGTTTCCCGCTTTGAAATCGTAACTGAACGATATCACTGACGAGATCAGCAAAGGTGGACATTACAAGGAAGCACCCGCGCTGCGTCCAACAGTGAACACGCGACTACCCACCCTTTCCTGACTGCGATGCTAACAAGCGAGCCTGCTTTTCGGTGACCGATGAAAGACACGGGCAGAGACAACATGCATGAACGGCAGAAAAGAAGAACCCGCTCAGCACCAAGAAACACAACGAGAGTCGGCTTTTTTCAAGAGCTATCAAACGACGCAATAGACTTCGTTTCAAGCCCTCCTGACCACTTCAGCGTGTACTTCGACAATTCTAACGCAGCGGCTATAGATGTATATCTAAAACAAAGCTTAGCGATGATCGTCGAGAAAAAACATCGCCGCGAATGATGGACAGAGGGAAGAGTTTACGCGAAGATAGCAACTACGGGCTGTGCGTAGTTACAAAAACTCAGATTCGCAAAGCGGGGATCGTGCGATTGTTTTCCCCTGACACACACTGCTCTTTTGTGACTGGCCATATGGTACCAACGTGGGAGATCAGAAGATATGACAGGTCGTTTACGTTTTCAGGAAACCTTTGCTGAGCCTGAGTGCATACAAAGCGCCGAAACCTGTGCCCCCTCCGTCATCATTACCGCCGTCACTCAGCAAGAAAACTGTTTTTGTGACCGGTTCAAAGACCATGTCCGCGGCATGGACGCTATCTGTCAAATTAATCTTCATGTCCGCCAAGCTTACGATCAATTCGTCGGTGGCCAGCGGCAAGAAACATTCAAATGAGCGGATGTGACGTCACGCCGTTATTAGTCAATAACTCCGGGGAGAAAATACCTCGCCCGCAAATTGCAAACATACCTTGGCGCTTAAAAGAATTCCAAGTCCAGTTTAGCTTGGTTCTTTCAAATGCTCTTAAACAGGAGCGCGCAGAGTAAACTGGCGTGAGTTTACAAAACACACTGTACATTTCTTGCAATTCAGAACACGCCACAGTCGTGAAGTGGTCTGCGACAAATATATCGGATGCATTCCATTGTAAAATTTATTTCAACTGTGGAACGCAATAATTCACCGCGAAAATAGACGGTGGATTAAAATTTTCCAAGAGACAAAAGATTTTAACTAATACCTCGACATGCAAACAGTAAATGCTTTTGAAATGGCCATCACAGTAGTTTTACGCAAGCAGCTGCCGGCGGTTTTTTTTTCTGCTGCACAACACTGCTCAGAACCCACACATTGCTCATATACATGGTTTCAGACAGGCGCTATCAGATTACCATTAACGCGCAGATGGCAAAATCGTTTAAATATGCAATATTTTGGAACAGAGCAAAACACGGATATCCTGAAGAGTCGTATATGAATTAACAACGGAAAACCAAAGAGCTAAATAAAATTACATTGAGTGTTTTGAAAAAGAAACGTGTTTTCACTATCAGCGAACTTTAAAATCGTAGTCTTGTTGCTTACATTGGCTAAACTTCATAGATCTGTATATTCATCTGTATATTTTTCAATTCTTCATAACGGCTGATTTGCAGTGTGTTTCCTATTTTTGCATTACGCTTGTGATTTGACTTTTGTTGAGTTTGTTGTAAATTTCTATTTTGAATTTTGTGTTTATTGAAATGTATTTTCGTGCCTCGTGTTTGTTTGCTGTTCACACCTACATACCTCAATCATACTTCAATGACCCATCATTCTTTTATTTTTGGTTTAGGCTGCCTTGCGCTTTTTATTTAACGTGTGCTTGATGCCTTGGTACTGCAACAGTGGCTTGCAATGTGCATGAGCTACAACAAACTTACAAAATGAAACTTCACAGACTTAGTCAAGCTTCAGACTTAGTCAAGTTGCACGAAGTACTCGTTCGTAAGACACTGTATCAAAACTCTTTTTTAAGAAAGCAATCCGCTTTGCGTCACCGAAATCCTATGAACCTTCAAGGATCAATAGTGTTGGGACTATAGGCTCCAAGAGGTCGATGAAGAACTGTGAAGCATTCTCTCTGTTCTTACTTTCAATGATCAGCGGTTAAAAACTTCTAAACCCACTTTGCCATCTCATCATGCTGTCCAGTATGTCGAAAATTTCCTCAAGATCGTTTCTTGACAACCAACCAGGAGAGATACAGAAGACCCAGCTTGAATAACATTTGAAATACACTCGGTTAAAAACTCCATCGCGACAGTAGTTTTGAACAGCATTTTTCCAAAAACACCTGGCAAATTCCATGCCTGCGCTCATCTAACAACCGGCTGAATAGCTGCTGCACTGAACGCTTCGCCTCCCATAGCAAACGCGACCAGCCTTGTTCCGCTCATCTGGAATAATGGCCAGTTGTGATCGGCGACAAAGCGGTTTTTCGCCCAAGCGCGCTTAAGCAAACACACTGCCAAACATTTTTTCTATCTTGCGCGCCGCCAGCGTTTTCATCGCGGTGCACCTGCGCAGCTTTTCTTCGTGTCTGCCGACAGTAGGGACCCGAACATCGAACACGCAAATGAACGCATAAATTGCCATCGTACGTCGCGCCATCACGGTAGCGGGAAAGCGGCGATCTGTATTTCATTGTCATCGACAGCCTCGCGAGTGGTTTGTTGTGGAAAACGTTCCGTCAGCAGAAGCGTAACCATGACGCAACTATAAGCGCGATTTGAAAAAAAACGCAAATATAAACGTCACGCATAGAAAGTGATGGAAAACACATATCCAGAGCAGGCTGACATTACACTATTGAAGCAATATTCCAAGGCAAAGATGATCTCACGTAATCCACGAGAAAATCCCGAGTATAAATGCGCAGGGTCTTTCACTACTACAGGTGCATTCGCGACAGTGATAAGAATGCATGTACGTCAGAATGATTCTGATTAGCTTTGGCAATAATATGACTGCAAATAACCATACCGATTGAACTGTATAAACCATTGGATGAACGACTAACGATATCATAAAATCAAAGCAGACCCAGTTCTTTTGATATTAATAAGGAAACTTTTTGAAATGTTGTGATACCTTTCTCTGAAGGTAACTGCGATACGAGGGTAACTTAAAATACATTAACTCATTAAGATACAGGGTTTTCGCTTCGGCCCACGTTTAACAGAATAGTCGGAGCAATGAAAAGCGGAAGATGAAACCAACCTAGAAGCTAAGACCTGCTCCAGCTTTTCTGAACTGGACAATTCACCACTAAGCGTGAACTTTCTGCCACACCGTGGTGAGCTCCAGGATTCGATCTGCATCTGGTCGCGAATTGCCTCAGCGTACCTTGGGCAAAGAAGTCCCGCGTATGCCATTTGATGTTCCAGCGAAGTTACTGTGGAAAGTCAGCTATTCTTCGAAACATTCTCAAACATGCACAAAGGTCTAGACCAGAGGTTCCCAAACTGGGGTACATGTACCCCTGGGGGTACATCTGCCTGTCCGAAGGGGTACATTTGTAGTTAGCAATAGAAGCGAAATATATATTTACATATTTTTTATTTCCAAATATTTATACATATATCAGTGAATATTGTTCTCAAAAGCTGTTATACGCCTGTTGTCAAATATATCTATGATTAATCATGATAAATATTTTGTCGTTCGAAATTTTAGGGGCACACGTTCATCTGTCGAAATGTTGAAGAAGATATATGCTTCTCTTTCGAAATGCTGAAGGGGTACATGCTAATCCGTCGGAATGCTGAAGGGGGTACATGGTCAAAGTTTGGGAACCCCTGCTCTAAACCGAAAAGATAGCGTTTGCAACGTCACTCAAGCAGACTGCGCTCCATCGCAGCTGCGCGGTTGAGGTAATTATAAAATAGGATACAACAGTGCTTTGGCGAATAGGAGCAGAAACCATACCAGCCGTGAAAACGCTCATCAAACGTCACATCGGACACAGTCGTTGTTGACTATAATAAGACAGCACAAGTGTAAATCGTGACAAATGAATCCCTTTAAATCGATACAAACGTGCCCCACGGTGAAATTGGGATTGATCTTCAACAAGAAACGACATTCAGAGATGAAATTCAGATGAATAGCAACGACCACATTTCAAGTAGTTGACAACGTTTAAGAGGGCAATTATTATCGATTTGATAGGCGTTGATAAGAACTCTGAGAACAGGGAGTGGGATGAGGACACAAACGTGCCATGTTCACATACGTAACCGCTTGNNNGCNNAATNACGNCACCTGGCGGCGTAATCACGGCACGACCGTGTGGATAGCTTGTCAATGTTGCCACTGTTCTGCGCATGCAATCAGTGGTAAGGACCTCTTCGGGTCTTTAATACCGGACTTAAAGGCTTGTTTCACATTTTTGTGACAAAAAGATATTCAAAACCTGAACTGCTCACTTCTCTGCAAAAAACAAACGCAGCAATTGCGTAATGCTCCACTGACCAGCGTCGGACATGAACGTCAGTACTGAATTCTGAGAGTTGCATTTTAATGGGATTACACTACAAACTTCATTAGACATTCACACAAGCAAAAAAGAATCTCAAAAACGCTTGAAGCATCCGGTTAGCCTATTGAACGCAGTCATATGACAGATTCGGTAGAAAGGCGCCAAACAGACGGTGACGAAGGATTGCAACCATGTTTCAAACTGACCAATAATACGTTCATTAAAGTCTGATGAAAATGTATGGCTACTGTAAAAGTTCAAGACATCATAAGACGTTACCTTTCTTATCGAAATGATACCTATCTATCTTAACAGCATCGATGAGGGCACTTAGTCTAACAGTTTTTTCTTATGCGTTTGTATTCCTTTCTACAATAAAGAACTGAGCAAAATCAGAGCTAAAACACCAGTTAATAGAAGCAACGTTTGCATATATTGTTTGTTTGCTTCAAATTCCTGTCATCATGGATGCAATTAACAAAACAATGTTATACTCCGGCTGCTGTTTAGCATATCCATCAGCGTTGGGTTCACCAATCAGTAAAAAACATGTGTCGAGAGTCGACACAACTTGGTAAAGTTGCTTATAACACTAGCATTACGACTTTCCATGATGAAACAAGCATGCTGATTTTGTGATATCTTTCCCGTCTAACACACGGACTCTGCAAGACCACAGAAAATAACGTTTACCTCATAGCTAAAAGCTCGTCCTATTGTATACATCTGAACGTTTGAGTCAAACTTTTACAGAACTTTTCAGCTTTTTAATTCTCTGCCACCTGATATGCTCTGAATGGTGTTCGTTTGTTTCACCTTAAACTCACTGGATACAATATACAGGTGATGGCTATGGTGCAGCTCAATTGCGCGAATTACGAGATAAAGCTCTTTTTTTAATCGAACCTGTTTTTCCCGAGAGGGAACCACAAAGGAGGAACGTTGAAGTTACCAAAAAGATCTTTGGTCAGGCATATATCGTCTGGTGTCAACCCTGAGCAGTTGGAAATTTCATTTGCGTGTGGTATAACTGTAACTCGAACTTTGCGTAATAAGAGCAAACAAACCAGTGCCCTCCGAACGCACTGTCTCTACCAGTATAGCACCAAGTGCAGATTTGACATTGTGAAAGACAAATACAGCGCGAACCGGAAAATAGCCCATCAACCGAAAGTAACAAATTTTTCCCGAAAATAAAGCAAAAATTCCTTCCAGTTATTATCTCTAAAAACTAAAGGAACAATGAATTTTGCTCCTTAGCCAGATTTTACTTCTGTAAGTCTCCAAAGAAGCATCACCATTCAATCAGATAGAGGCATTGCCAAATAATTCTAGCTCGAGTTTTACGTTTTCAGTCAACAACCATACATTTGCACAAATGCTTATGAACAAAAGAAGTTCTACAGCCACAAGATGACTTCAGTGTCAGATTTTAGGTCTTGCTTTCTGATTTTACGAAAAACCAAAGACACGACATTTCACGAACAATTTGTCCATTTATTTGAGGCAACTATGGCCAATGAGTGGATGCGCCAAAGTTCACAAAACATTTGCAGTACACGAAGGTGTGCTGCGAATTACAGGAAAACAAGGACAAAATAATACTCCGGGCCAGTCAGTGTTTCGGTTTGCTCAAATAATACTTGGTTACCTTGCGAAAAAAATGAAGAGTTTTTACGACTTGCAAACTGACCGAGTCAACAGAAGCAACAATTAAATTCGAGGTGCCACGCTGTTAAGTAGCTGCAAGGGATCAAGTACATTCGTTTTTGAGGGGGCATCAATTCAATATGACAGTAGAAAACCATAGCACAATTTCAAACATNAAAAAACCACTTGCTGCAAGTATCAACAGGTTGTGCCACGTTGAAACCTGGGAGAGAATGTAGCCGCAAATGCATTTAAGCCTGACGATGGACCATCACAGAGACGTTCAACCGTGGTCAAACTAACATTAAAACATAACCTTTCTCTAAGGCCTACCCTACGTATTTTTACATACTTCACAATTATGGGACCAATACCGGGCTACAAATCAATAACGGATCTGGCATCTACTGGATACCGGCTGTAATCCTTTGCTGTTGAAATTAGGTAGCCTACGAAAATTATGAAGAGAAATAGCGGATTTTACAAATTAACACCTTTTGGGGGGCTTCAAATACAAGGTATTTATGAAACTGGCATAAACCTGGTAAACTCTGAAAACCTGACCAGTTTTCGGCAAAACCACTAGGATCCGAAAGTGTTAACCCCGAGTAAATGACTTGGATTTGAGTCAAATCCTAAAACTTCGCCACATTTTAAAGTGCCGGCGAAGTATCCGTCTCATGGAATACCTATTGCACACAATGACACGTCGCCATACACCCACAGCGATAAAAAAAAATTAGTGAAAAAACGAATGAAAATGCAAAAATAAACTTGCAAGTTCTGCTTATCCTAGGTTTGTGAGTAACTGCCGTTCCTTTACCACTGTTGCGTATTTATAAACAATAGTGGATAGTAAAACACATCTCATAAAAGTTTAAAAAGTTTTGCTGCACGGAACAATTTGCCTGAAACAAAAACTAAATTTGCACGAATGCAGCCTATTTGAAGGCTTTCTTTCATTCATGAGCCAACAAAGCCTCTGCGCAAAACCTGCGAGAAAAAATCTCAAAAGTGATGAGATCATCACACCACCGCGTGGAAGTCAGCGTGTAGAATAACTCAGCCTAAAAATCATGTTCTTCCAGCATCGGGTTGGACGTTTAAATTCGCCCAAACATGGGGGCGTCATCGGAAGTTGTTAATAACTTCATTACAAAACGAAACCTCGTCTGCATATCCGTCTCTAAACTGAAGATGCCAATTAGCGGAATAGGTGAAGTCCATTTCTTCAAACCAACGTCCCGAGGCTCAGTTGAATCAACTTAGTTTTTCTGCACTGCCAGCAAACGCTTCTTACTGAAGTCAGGTCAACTGAGGTTGCGTCTCCATCAGCAAATAACAACTTCAATTTCACTAAAATAAAACCCGCTCGAGATTCGTTTCGCCTCAAGCTACCCCAACGTGACACTGATTTCCTGTGCTCGGGTCGGGAACTAATCCACCTGGGGCAAAACTCACGGTAGGTTTCTGAAACGCTTTCGCAATAGCGTCAGGTTCGTAACATGTCAACACAAGCAGGGCAGCTGTAATAAACACAGTAGGCGCGCTCCAGTTTCCGACCAAGGGTACGCAGCCAACGCTGTGTACGACTGGCTTTTCACAAAAGAGTGCATCGATGGGGTAAAGGAAGAGATCATCAAGCTGTGTCGCTGTGCAACAACCGCTCGCTGTAGACAAACGTCCTTTAAAGCAGGTGGTGCGATAAACAGCGGCTCGGATAATAAAACCTTTACGATGTCACAACGCGCAACGGTATGCGGTCGGCGAGTGTAAGCTTCTTCCGATCGCGCCTCGTGAGCCGAAAACCGTACAAGTCACATTGCGTTGAAGTTCACCAAAGCATTGCATCCAACAAGAAGTAATTTTTCCCAGATGAAATAAATGATCGCGTTGGTATTAATTGTTTTAAAGCAAGAACAAAACGCACTGAGAGCTGGAAGCACGAATGTAAATACCTCCACTTCTTACAGTGCAACAGCCTATTATATAATAAACAAAAAAGGAAAAACAAAGATTGTCTTTAAAATAAAACAGTTCAGTTTCATTCAACACGCAATATTCAGAAATGTGATGGTAAAGAGTGATCATTAATGCACGTAATTTGTAGGTGGCAGTAAATTGCATATTGTGTCAGTCTGCCAATCTGTTTATTTTTTTGCTGAGACATTTCGGTCATTTTTTGCTGAGACATTTTCGTCACTAAAACAGTTCGGTCATTTGTCTCACAGTTGTATTCACACCTGCCGTAACAGTGTTCATTAGCCAATATGTTCAGACGTTCTGACCGAAATGAATTTTTTCGGTCATTTCAAAATCATTTCGGTCTATGGCCGAAAAAAACAGCTGCCAATTGACATGAAACCACGGATGATGGATTGCTGTAACTCACTGCTTTTGCTTGCCGAATATTAGGACCAAAAACATCTGACATGCTAGAAGGAAACTGCGCACTTTGGCAGATTCGTCCGGCCGGCCGGCCATGTTGATTTTGACCGGGAGAACAAAAGCACAGTGATCACGAAACAAATTACAATCTTTATGCTTGCTGCACAGCCTGCTTGGCAACCCGTAAAACAGCAACTTATCTAGCTTAGGTTAAGTCTTCCATCGTACTTTTAGCCTAAGCCCTAAATCATCGCAACGGTGAATCTTGACATGATATCAACCTCAGGCTGATGACAAGGCGTCCTATAAGTATCAACAAAAACATGTGGTAACTTCTTATCAACAAATAATTATGCATTACTACGTCTACTTTCTTGCTGATGTTCTAAGTATCATTTTGCATTCGCTTTTGTGAAACAACCTAACCAACATTTGAAGCTTATTATCGTAACCACCAGCTGATAGATTTTTATCTGAGTACTTCGCACATTGGACGCACTACAGCAGTGGTTTTCAACCTTTTTTGTACCGCGAACCATCATGGTAAATCGCTAAACCCGACGACCCCCATCTAAAACTCGAATAAAGCAAATGTAATACAGCTGTGTACGTGAAATATCGACTCGCGACCCCTCCGAAAATAGTTCACGACCCCTTTGGGGTCGCGACCGCCAGGTTGAAAGACACTGCGCTACAGCATTGGCAAAGGTCTTGTTTTGTCTTCCGATTCAAACAGTACCAAGCCAGTTGTAAAAGTCGGTCGGCAGGTTGCCGTAAAATGTAAATATTTACGCGACGTATCAAACGCGAACGTTCAAAGTGCCGAGTTCACTGAGGTCGTTGTCACAAGAAGAGTAACGGCCGACCAAAGAGGCGAGTGACGTTCAAGCCTGGTCTGGATTGATAAACGGCCAACACCAACAAGAAAGAAGCCACCCACCGCAAACAGCGTAAGAATCGTGAACTACAGTCAGCGTTCATCCATGAGTTTACCTTTAACGGTTAAACCACCTGTATGCTTTTTGTTGGTAGTTTCAATGACGCAATCCGCAGGTCAAACTTGTTTCGATAAACTCGTATCCAGGGAAGGAGCTCGTAACGGCAAAGGTCGATAGCGCGCTCTGCAATAAATTATGTTGAGTTCGCCACCATCGAAACATTGCGGGCAAAGAATGGCGTGCTGGCAAAATTTGTTGTGGGGCAAGCCTTGTCAAGAAAGCAACACGGCTTCCTACAGTCGAGAGCTTTGGGAATTCTGTGTGTGAATTTCAATCAAGAGAAGACATAACCATCATGAAGATATAACCACCGATATGTTGCTGCGCCGCGACGTTTCCTCCCACGCCGAAACAGTTAAAGGTTTGTTGTGCCGCGACGTAGATCAAACCTAACTGTTGCACTGAACCGATGCATTTCCTGCGTGGTCTGCATCATAAAAAAGGTTTGTAAAACCGTAATTTCAACCCATCATTTCAGAGGAACATAATTCGTAACTGAACTCGTGCAACGTCCTTGAATACTGGCAACGGATTGAGGCCCGCTTCGAACGTGAAAGCTGAACATATGTTCATGATGCGTCGCTTCTCGCTTTATTTACACATGAAAGCTTGCTTGTGTTCGAGCAGCTGACAACAGTGAAGCTCGGTGGCCGAAGTAATTACACTCGAAACAACGAGTTCATAGAATATTTCAAGTAAATTTGCTGCAACGGTCGCCGCAAGCAGAAGTACTCAAGTGTTTCGCGAAAAAAAATGAAGTTCAACTTCCGGAGCCACGACAGCGAGGATCAAACGCGAGCGGTACATTATGTCACGGGACACCTGGTCGCTTGTTGCTAATCACAGTCAATCAGGCAGGCCCACGTCACATTACAAGATCAAAAGCTCATAACGACATTTGGAAAAAATGCGTGCAACTCATTGATCATAGTTGTGTGAGTGAGCAACGTCCTTGATGCCCGCATCCCGTCTCACGCCTGTCGCCACGACTGCGCAAAAAAATCGTCAGCGAAACGTTTCACGGTTATCAAGACGTAAAACAAACTGTCAAACAGTCAAACGTTTTGAAAAAACTTAGTAATTCTCTGCAGCATTCCATAAACCGGTAGATGTAAAAGAAAAGACGATCCGTTTATAGCTGCGTCGCAGAAAAACAATTAGATTGGTTTGAAACAAGTTAAACCACGGATAGCGCCATTACGAGTTCTCATTTAAAACAAAATCTACGTAAAAATATTGCCTTTCACTAAACAAATCAAAACACCTGATAGTAAAATGTAAAAACTTGCGATGACTTTGGGATGGTTCCAAAACATTGAAATTTTCTAGACGACAAGATTCGTAGAGCAGTAAGCAAGCCCCTCCTTGAAAGTCGTCAGCAACTTGCTCTCTCATTTCAAAACACGTGACCACCTCGCCAGGGAACGCTGCGTGAGTTAAAAAAAACGACCACCTGCCAGCGAAATATTTTTCAATTCTGAGCTTTCGCTGTAGCCATAACCGGAAAAAACAGACAGCGCGGGGTGCGTGCGGTTTCTTTCTCCCAGGACCCTCAAGTCTATGTCTATGAATTGTAACTTGATATAAACAGTGACTTCAAACCCCTGACAATCAAAACGGCGACGCTAATGAAAGCCGCTTGGCATGTCGTAAACAGCGGCAGCAAATGGTGACTCATGCTGGCCGCGACCGTTCTTAATTCAAAAGAAAAACCGTGAAGGAGAAACTTTGCGCACAACACACGACAAGCGTGAGTTTCTCGCCTGCCGTACGTGCGGCGTTTGGAATAAGCGTCTTAACTTCCATTATCGCTTGATCAAGCACAAGCATTGCGCGACTGCAAACGACAGCCACCTGTCGACATCTTCCCAGTGTCCAGACGCCTTCTGGTGCTCTTCGCTCGCGGGAGCGCAACAACTACGGCGCACGACACCTACGACTATCGAACAGCTGTTCGCTGGGCTTCATCACTCCAAGTATTTTACTAATTTCAGCTAACATCAAAACGAACGTCATCGCATTCTTTGCCGACAAAGCACAATGCTCTGCTCGAGTGTCGTCGCCAGTCGCCAACATCGAAAACATTATTGGAACATGTCTGTTCTTCTTGGGACAAATGAAGTAGCGTGGATCGATTCACAGAAAAAACACTAGACGGAGATTCGAACACTGTCGGTCACGTGTGCACTTATTCGACTGAATTCTAAGACGTTGTTCGTGAGCGCTTTGCTGATGCAGCAAAGTAAGGAGCAAGATGTGGAGGTTTTGTGAAGTTGTATTAGAAGGAATGACCTATACCGCACATATTTAATTACTTGCAAATGAAATGCTGAGCGTTTTGAAATTGTTGGCAAAGAAAAAAGCTATTTTTTCTTAAACGTTTAACATGATCACAACAAACAAACTTTTGCCTTGCGGCAAGCTTCTGAGGAATCTACCTGCTTTCTGCTTTCATTCTTCTGCGACGATTAAAACTTGCAAGCGTATATATTTTTCATAGTTAAAGGCCACAAAGATG
>JGI24022J15233_10002216_pt1 | contig 17847 bp, 21 predicted proteins | sample Ectturendosymbi2_FD_15233 | JGI IMG/M metagenome (IMG submission 15233) | reverse complement strand
GTGCCTTGAACTTGACAGCTCTTTTTGGATCAACTTATTTGAGTCTGTTTTCTCGCACATGAAAATCATCAACTCTTGAGTACAGATCAACAATGACTGATGACCACCTGGTTGCTTGCCTATGCCTTGTAACTGGCTGCTACACTCCTGATGACGCGAAGATAGCCACCCTATCCCAGTGCCAGGTCTCCCACTAAGGTTGGAGGCAATTTCAATGTGTCAAATTCAGAGATCCACCTATTTTGTAACTAGTTCATTTTTCTATTTGGTTCATATCAAGGTCACTGCTTTGCTCATCAAACTGATTGGTATACGTGCGTGTTTGTGATGTGACATTTAGCGGTTGTGCGACAGCAAGAAAGTGTTGTGAAGTCAGTTACTGCAGGCTGGAAACGATGTGTAGCCTATGGGTATGTGATGTTCACTGGACTGGTAGATCCCGGGAGACGGGCTACCTGAAAAGTAGATCACGGAACAAAAAAGGTTGGGCACCACTGACTTTAGGTACTGCATGTTTCGCGTATGACCGGACGGTCATACATCAACGCAGGGTTGAAAAGTCAGCTTTTCAGGATCAGTCAGAAAAAACTTCAGTGTGAATAATAAAGTGAACGACTTTGTTGGGAATATTCTGCAAAATGAGTTTTACGCCTACTGTTACATCTTGCTACCACGTACACGCCGATGCACACCTGTCTGTGGCGCTGCTATGCTACTTAGGTGTCGAAACCTCGCTACTAACTGTATCATGCATTGAATAGCCCTCACACTATCCATCCTGCACACTCATAACAGTAGTTGCATAACATTGTTATGGTCACACCACAATCACAAAATGTTCATAAGCTACCACAAAAACGGATTAGTCAGTGTCACCAAACCGTTGGAAGATGGTTTATCTTTATATGCTTTGCAATAAGAATACAGCCTACCTGACTCTGTTTCATGATGGAATTCGTGGTTGGAACCATTTCGCTTTTATGTGATCACTTTCTAAAGCTGCTTTTGTTCATGTGAGGCCGGCACTATTGTGTACTGAAAATGGTATTTCGATTTACATGTGCAGTGCTGTGGAAGTTGCATGGTTAGCACAGAATTTTTGACACAGCAGTACATGTGTGTGATTGCATGTACAGTGGCATATAGGTGTCTCTAGTGAATAATAACGCTAGTTCATCTTTAATGCTATTCACAAGCCTATCTGGGGTTTGATGGGTTCAATCATAGCAACTTAATCTTCGAAACAATGAAAAAACACCATGCAAGATATAATTTATGTTGCCCCCCCCCTACTCTTTCCTTGGCCCGCAGTGGCCCCCACTATCATTCTAAAATCGCCACTGGCGGCGACCAAGCAACGTTACGCGCGGCTACGATCGACTGAAGCAGAGAATGCTCTCCTCGCCCCCCAGTGATCGAACCTGGCCGTGCTAACCTACCACCTGGCGCTGTTGAGCTGTACGCTTGGCAAGGCTTTAAAATCAAGTCACGCGTACAAACACAGGTCAGTTACAGATCCAAATGAATTTGAGAGCACGGGACGAAATCGAAAAACGATCAGAATTTTGTAAACTGCAGACAATGCAAGACATCGACATGCATCGAAAGGCTCGATAAAGCTTCAGAAGTCTTTGACGTATCAACAGTTATTGGTTGAATAATATCCAGGCTACGGTTTGGTGGCATTCAGCAATTTAATGGCATTGCATTCGTTTTGTTAAAGACGACGTATAGACCAAAACACACCCAAGCTATGTACAAGCACAACATACAAAATAATTTCGTGTGTCTGTGTCACCTGACGATCGACGTGCCACGCAAATGACAGTGATTGGAATATTATTATAGAAGTTAAACCGAAAACTAAACCATTTTACGCGAACGATACCCGGCCAGATGGAGAATTTGATCATGAAACAGTGGTCGGGAATCACGGGGTTTGGTTTCAACTTTGCACACAATTTCGCTCAAATCATCGTTTGCCACACAATTGCAGACGTCATCATGCTAAACAGCGACAGAGATCTCGCACGAGACACATTCTTCCTGATTGTCGCCGATGCCGAACTGGGCTTTCTCGTCGATCCAAGTTGCATCAGTGACGAAGCAGCGTCCATCAATTTCCTAGAGGCAACAGGCTTTGCAACTAAAACCGATGAACACAGTACACTGAACTACCTTTAAGCAAGCAAATAACTGTTTTCAAAATTGCTTTAAGGAAAAAAAACGCGTCAAGTTCGTGCTTTTGCGTGAGACTGAATGAGAACGGGCTGAACACGAGTCGCTATGCGGCATCAAGAAACCATTGGCAAGCCTGCGACGAGGCAGAGTAAAGGGAACATGTGTGGACACAACAGGGCATTCGTTAAGTACGAAAACAAATCCAACTGTTGATAAGAAGCACGTAGCTTCGCAGGCGTTGGGCTATTTGGTCGTTTCGTTCAACGCACTTATCAATTCGATGATGAAGCATTTTTCTCAAATACGGGTGGACAAGCTTTTGCATTGATAGAAGAATATAACTTAAACATGTTCACCCGGATGCTGGTTTTATCGAAGGAGAGATATCGTACAATTATGATTAGAAACATTTTAATTTGTTACGTAACCACGAATATTAATTCGCAGTGACAAGCACTTGGATGATGACAGACGTGGGATGAGTGTTATACCTTCTTTTGCAGCAGTGGCCAGAAACCAGTCGTTATTCTTTTGTGCGGCAACAATTTAAGTCTTTACAGTGTTCCTGAAGCGCCGATACAATTACGTCTTATTTTAAAGGGTAGCTCCCCACACTCTTGAGATATTAACCTGCTCACCTAAATTTGGTCTACTCCTAAAAATTTCCAAAATCTGTCCGAATTATTGGTGTAAAGAAGGCACGACTATGACGTATATAGAGACATAACGTCAATCAGAGGGGAAATGTTGCATGCTTGGTTGGAATTGGATACTTCTTAAACTTTGTCATTTAACACAAATTGTATGTTTTCGTGGTCGTGAGCTTTTCAATAGGACTTCTTCAGATAAAAATTTTTGTCAACAATGACTTGCTCGTGCAAAGTAAGTTCAATCACAAAATCGGGTTTTTGGTACGCCGTTGGTGCAAGAGTTCATTATGAAGTTTGATTTTCGGTCAAATCTAATGAACTTTGAAAGTTAGGTGTTTAATTTATTACGCTGTTTTCAAATATACATACACACGAATAATTAAGGTGTGAACTACGTAAGTGGATTCCCGGTAACGCGCAATTGTATGTAGTGTTTATCATGCCCGTGAAAGAAGTCAACAGAAAAACATCACCAAACAAGGAAAACTAACCCTAGTTTGCAGTCACTCATAATGCGCTTATAAAACGAATTCAGCATACAGGCTCAAGCACGATGCTTTAGGTCAAGGGTCACCAGTATGGTGCCCGGACACCAGGTAGCCCGAAAGGGCCACGTAGGTCGCCCACGGGCGTGTTCTGAAAATAGCATCAACATCATCAATGTCTTCGCACAGATGAATGTCATCAAATTATTAATAATGACATTATTAAAGCGTAATTTTTTTATTTCATAAGTGTGCGTCAAACTTGCAGCTCCTCACATTTAATCGGTACCCAAGAAATAGCCGAAGTTCCAGTAAATATGGTGACTCTTGCACTCAAAGTCATTTGAAAAATTCGTAATAACACCCATTGGATTTCGTGTGTTTCACATATTTGGACATGGTGCTGAGAACGGATTCGAGCTTCCACTAATTTAACTGAAGTCGGAAACAACCAGAAGTGTTTCGTTGCAACAAAAATACTCATGAACGTCCTTCACACCAAAACAATAACATTGATGTCACTCGACAATCATGCTCGAAAACACAGGTTCATAGAACAACACACGTGGCTGGTTATAAGAGCTCGGCAAATCACTTACTACACTGCGTGTGCACTTGAAGTTGACGCCGTCTATGTTCAAAATATCGGAGGCAATCTTCTTCAAAGCAGTACTGAAAAAAAAGTTTAATTTACCGACTGGTCATAAACAGTCCACACTTCAAAATGATAATAGTGGCCAATCCAAAAAGTGTGCTTATCAAAAACAATGTTTAGTGTGCTTATCAAAAACAATGTTAGACATTGCCAATGCTTATGGATAGCAATAGCCACATCGACTTTTATTCATGCACACATTCACAGCGAAGTGCGTCCACAAATTGTGTTGGCTTTAACTAAAGCGTCAGAAGGCCGAACCATGCATTCTAACCAAGTAACTGGTCCTAAACAATGGTCAATCAACGATATATCACCACTACGTCAAGAGAAAGCAAATGAAGTCAACAATTTGAACAAAACCTTGCGGTTTGAACAGAAGAAAGCAAGCTTCCGCCACTGGTCAGCAGTGAGCTTCAACCACGGGGACGTCAAGAGTTTGCGAAGGGTAAAAAATACAATCCCATAAAAGATAAAACCTTGCAATAAGTTCAACATGGCGCAACTGGCAAAGCCCGAATGACCATATAATGATATCCCGGGGCATCTAAAATGCGATCCTGGTTGGTTAACACAGCATGGTTTCTTAAATGAGAACGCACACAATACACGGGCAACAAAAATATACGGTGAGAAAAGGCTCGCCGGTGTGAGGATTTTCAAGCAAACCAAAGAAACACATTTCCCCGACGATAGTGACGCTGTCCGATGATATAAGACAAAATGTATCAGTCTTTTTCGAAAACACTGATTCCGTGGCAGAAAATAGCAACAAAACAAAGCTACATCTAGTACGTAGTATTATTCCAGTTTTAATCCGGTTTTGTTTCCCGTTAAATTGGTGTGACCGGATTTACCTCGTTTCTTCACTTTATACCATTTTTGAGCTTTTTGAGCACCACACTTCAAAATGAGAATGGTGGTCAACCACAAATACTTCATATGTTAACAATTACCTCTGAGCTTCAGATATGCAGTAGTAGATCTGGCGAGTACTGAAACCATTGAATGCAGAACCAGCGGCAACAGTGTATGCTCCCATGTCTGAAATAACAATTCAATTCACAATCTCGTGGATCAGCTCGGATATAATCATTATCACTGCAGAAGCTAGCACGTAATCAAAGCCACAATTAAACACAGCCTATGCATATCGGCATGCCGATTTGTCGGTCGAGCTCTAGTTCATGCTACAGGCCTGGCTCGTCATGGCGCGGTTAATCAGCACTGACTCAGTTTCGGGGTCGATTCGCCGGCCAAGCGCTGGCTTATCCTAGAACTCATGCGTGTTTCCTGATATGGGAAAGCTTGTTAATATTCAACAGAACAGCGCACTGTTGTAGCTTCATAAGTTATTACAGCCAAGCCAACAATCTGCCATAGATGGCATTGCCCGTCATTTCCCACTTGTGACTTTCTGGCTTTAATATCCAAAAATCTTTCCAACAACAAAAAGATCAAAATAGCATTGATCCGGGTCGGCATACGTTGATGCACTCGTATCCGCGTATAGCGCCGAAGGACGTCAGCGTATAAATGGTGCCTTTTACAACGCTATCAACCGGCCTTTTAGCTCCGGGAAAACAAATGTAGCTCCGGAATTTTAGCTCCGGAAATGTCACAAACCTCAAACCTGTCAGTTTTCACAACGCCGAAGATTTTTAACTTCTCACAGTTTCTTAACCACAACAACACAGCAGTAACTCACCAGTGCAACGAACACCATTATTCGACTCCAATAAATTTTAACGTAAAACATCTGCAAATCCTGTAGGGCGCGACACCGCTACATCACTTACCTTTCCATACAATCCAGTCACCAACGTTCAGTTGCGGCAAACGAACGCATTCCACAACCCGATCGATGCCATCACACGTCGGTCCCCAGATGCTTGAGGCAAACTTTTCGGCGCAGCTCGATTGGTGCTGAAACACCGAAATAAGTCAGAGATTGAGAATGGCTCAACCCACAAACCAAAGCAGGACTACTTCGTGAAGCAAGTTTCCGAATTGGACGCACTTTTCCCCGTGCACCAAAGGATGAGTCTCGAGCAGCCATGTCCAAACCGTGACCCGCCCACGACTCAACCAATGGTTTTGTGAGTTGAAGGTTTCCATTGTGTACATCAGTGCTCTTCAACCCTCTTGTCATGGAACCCCAATTAACAAAAATTAAAAAAACACGCATTACTTGGAAGAAAATTAAATTTTTCGTTATTAGACACTTCAACAAATGAACAGTTATTAACAGAAGTTAAAAAGCAAGAAATTTAATGACTCGGTTGTTCTTGCATTTCTGGAATACATCTGCTACATTCAGAATTTGGCAAAAAGAACCCGTATCTCAAATGCGTCGTACCATTTTCAAACTTGGCAACTGAATTACATCTGGTCCGCTTCGGATCAGGTGCGTCGTTTACATTTGAACTACACTGCGCATTACCGTCCACACCTTCGCTGTTGTTATTATTTCGCTTCACATATGAAAATCTGCTATTTTGCTTCATCTAGCTTGACTAAATAGTAAAATTTGTTGGAACAGTATTGTGAACTTCACGTCAGCAACATCGTAAACTATGATGCAACAAATTGCACAACAGTGAGCAACAACTCTTCAGTATTTCTTGTTCCGCTATTTGCACTCAACCCCTGTACAACTAACTGGCTTACTTGGAGTCTGAATGCATCACGGTGATCTAAAAATTACATAATGACGCTCCAACAATACTGAAGCAAGAAATAACTTCTCTTAAACAAGGAACTCTCACGGAACCCTACCATACATGTGTTGCAGAACCCCGGTTGAAGAACACTGGCATATGTATCATATACTAAGAGCTAGTCTATATTTTGACAACGTTAAATTCGCGATTTTTGATGCAATGGTCCTCAGCGCCACTTTATTACGTCTGCACTGCGTACTGGCAGATTTCCATGTACCCACTGACACATCGGCACAAAACAGATTTGTTCCATTGGCACTAAATAGATTATTTCAACCATTCTTGTGACATTCGCATTACACTTGCCTATGACACAGTTATGGAGTGATTAGAGGTGCCAAAAGTAGTTATCCATTGCAGTTTTAAGCTCAATTTTAGTTCGCCGAGAGCAAATTAAGCCAGTCAATGTGCGGCCTTCGACAGTAAGTCATCCAATGCGGCCCTCATTAAGATAGTAACAACATTTTTGGGCGAGTAAGGCATTTCGGTCGGACATAGCTGGTGTGGACAATGTAGCAGCGTTGCCAAGCGCGGTTTTCAGTCTCAAACCACAGGTCGCAAAAGAAAAAAGACTCACGAGTAAAGTGGGTGCGACATGTGCGTGATCAAAAAACAAGCAGTTGAAGGATCCGTACAAACCATCGTTGATATAGTACATGTAAGCAGGCTCGTGATTCGCCAACGGTGACACGGTATTGTTTTCCACCGATCCTGAAGAGAAACAAACGGTTGGCTTCTGCGTATGTCCGGCTGCTTTTGCAGCAAACACAACCATGTCATCTGATATGGCGCAAGAAGTTGCAAAATATCGGAAACATACAACATAGACTCTACTGTATGTGCGTAAAACATGTAGACCTCGATTCGACTGGAATTTCCAGCGTAGAAAAATTGTATTGTGCCCTACATCCGTCCCAATGCCGCTTTTGACAAAGGTTGGCTTTCAACGCTTCTCTGGTCTGGTACTGGTTAATTCAAAAAATATGTTAACTCTTACCTAACAAATTGAAACCGAAATCGAAGTACTTACACGTTAGCTACTTATTTCTAGCAATTTTTTAAACGACATTTCAGTAACAAAGAAATTAAAGGACTAAATTACTAAGTTAGAAGACAAGTTGGATTCCAAACCTCATATAAGGCTGTTCAAATACGTAATGAAATCAAATAACTTTAAAGAAAATCTTGCTACTAAACTGCAAAAAGGAACAATGTATGTCTCTGCGTTTCTCTTTCTTCGGTGAACTTCCTGTAGAATAACAAGCAGCTTTCAACCGTATGTTTATCTTTTTTGAAGTGGTTTACGGGCATTCACCACTGCACAGACTACTAATATAGTTTAGTGCACTTCACTGAGAGGCTAACTCTAGGAAGTTGTAGAGAGCATTGTGTTCTTCAGACGAAATGCGGTCATCGACGTGCTGCAGAAACCTATTTCAGCTACTCTGTTAGTGTGGAAATAAGCTGCTCTGTTAAAAAAAATACACACACACACACACATATATATATATACATTGCGCTTTAGGATCTTCGCTTCTTTGGCCTTGCACCCCGTGGAAGACTAAAATGTCAAGACTATAAACGAGTAACTGCCCGCTGAAGTTTGAAACAAGGATTCGATTTCGGATGAAAACCCACCATTTGCAGGTATGCCATCCGACAGTTCAGCCACGACTTTTTTCTTGGCAATCACATTAGTGGTGAGAGTGAAAGCAGAAGCGGCGTAATAGCGACCGGGCTCAGCAATGATGCGCACATGGCTGTACTTCTCCACCGGAAACAGCAGGTCCAGTTGACCGTTCACAGCCGACGTGATCTGGGTCAGTGAAAAGGCTCGTGTCAGCTGTTTAACGGTAGTTTTAGTTGCATCAGAAATTAAGTTCGAACCCAATAAACACGAGTGCCAGACGTCCGCTAACATCGAACGTTGCTGTCGTTTTATTTGACAGGGTTCCCCCACACACAAAAAAACAACATTTCCATACTTTTCATTACCTTTCCAATACTAAATCAAAGAAGTTCAATAGCATTACTTCTCTTCATTTGTCGAAATTGTTAATTATGAAACACAATTTTACATATTGCCCAAATAATGAACTGCTTTACCTTCAGTAAAATTATGCTCAGATACTTCTGATTTCTTTCCCATTTAGAATTTCAATACTTTTTCAAAACTTTACGTACATTTTGGTCAAATTCAATACTTTTTCAAGGCCTTGAAAACCGATTTTGAAATTCAATACTTTCAATACCGCGTGGAAACCCTGATCTGACCTCGCAAATGAACCTTGACTGGAGTGCAGCGCCACGAATGATTTGTCCGGAAAAGCAAAACCGCCGGCCGTTTATCTCGCACCTACATCAGTGTGCCTACTGCCGATAAAACGATGATGTCGATTAATCATACCGGCGAAATTGCGCCGAATTGCAAGATTGTGGGTAGTAAATCATGATTTTGCAAAAATGTGAACATCTACATGTGTATTTCTTAAATTGTGAGCAATTCACATTTTCTTAGGACTTGGTTTAATATGCATTGCAATGTTTCCTGTGTTTTGAGTAGTGCTAAATTATCGGTATCGGCCTAAAACAGTCTTAATGATGGAGCTCCACGTGGTGCGTGACATTCATTTCATTAGAGTTTAGTCACTAAATGAGGTTCTATTTTAACTTCTATTGGAACGATTTCGTCCTGTGAGTAGAAATTTAAAACAATCACTGGCTTCTCAAAAATCTGTCCCGAGTTAACTAAAAAATTAGCAAAAAAACAAGTCGAAAAAAAACCTGTTCCCATACTGCAAAGGGTGTTTTTCTTGAACATCACCAGAAACAAATAAAAAAGTTATGTTACACACCTCCTCAAATTTTAATTCGACATCATCCGTTCCCGGAAAGCCGCCACCTATGTCGAGAACGTTGAAATGGAAGCCGACTGATTCGGCGTAGTCAAAGAGCTTGCGGGAGTTCTGCAAAGCTTCAACGAATGCAGCTGTATCTTGACAACCACTTCCAACGTGAAAGCTGATCAAACAAAACAACTCATCAAACTTCATGGTTGCCCTGATTAGCGCTAAAAGTCACGTGACTGGTGGAACACAGCTTCGACCCGAGCGATAGCTTGGGTTAACGGCGACACAAAAGCGATGAGCGTTTTTGACGAAAAATAAACCAAAAGATTAACTCGATCCAAAAATTCTCTTTGGTGGACAAATAAAAGCAAAAGACGGTTGTTTTTACGAACANCTGCAGCAAACACCGTCAGCATTTTTGAAGGTCTATTTTGTTCCATTGAATGAAACAAATCATATATTACACGCAAAGAAATTATAAAGGAACAGTGAGAACTCCAAAGTTTTACATTGGATTATGGAGAAACAACGGGGTGCGCAACCGTTCAGAAGCACAACCTAGTAACGAATGAAAGCAATTAGGTTTCTAGGACAATCAACGCAGTTTCGTAAAAGAATTCATAATGTCTACTTTCTTTACACTGCAGAGCTGACGGTCACTTATTCCCACAAGTTGTTTGCGCGCGTCGAAGCCTGTGCCACTCGTTCGCTGCAATCCGCAAATATCTACCTGATCCCAACAACGTTGAGTGCCATTTTGCGAGCAGTGTCTATTAGGCCAGGACAAGTATCCGGATGCGCACCGTACTTCATGCTGAAGCGACAAACTGAAGCCGAATCGTCGGTTTGGATGCGCAGCAGGAGCCTGTAGCAACGCAGAGACGGAATAGGAATAGTTTCCGCAACACAACGCACGTTGCCTTCGTTGGGCTGAACATTTTTGTCAAGCATAGATATAGTTCGTGTACGGGTTGCACATAGTCGTAGTGCGGTACGTTTTACGTTTCAGGTTCAAACTATCACTTCCACTCCAATATCGCAGTTAAATTTGTGCAAGCTCACGTGCGGATGTCACGCTCTAGTTCGAGCAACGACGCACAAGGAAAAGCATATACTGAAAAGCCTAACCAAGCCGTTGTGCCGCAACAGGCTGGTTTCATGCACGGCACCGCTTAAACGTAAATAGGTCAACCAGCGGGAGATTTTTTTGCAAATAGCACGGTTCGGTCACCTGTTTTGAGATGTACACAATACAGGAAACAAACGCACGTTTGCGCAGTGCTTTTCACCGGTGGTGTGCAGTAGGCCGTACCAATTTTGGGCGAATGTCTCTGATCTCTACGTAAGTTGGTCGAAAGTCGCAGTTGGACTCATCATTCACAAAAATGACAAAAAAAGTAAATTCAATTGTTGTTCGACGCCTCCTCTATGAGCGTTTCCATGGAAACAAAATGCACTCATTAAGCTTCTGGCTGATCATTGCACTGTGGATTACAATGTTGAACAAGATTTTTTTTCTACATTCTCCACTTAAGTTCCGTAGAAGTACCAGTAAGCATCAAAAATGAAAATCTTGGGCCTAAAATCATCAAAAAATCAAGAAATCTTAAATATCTCAATATATATATAAAATATGCAAGTCAAATGTATTAAATGCATATAGGAACATGTTAGGTCTGGTTCATTAAAAAAAAATTTGTTCTAGCTCTTTTGGTTGTTGAGATCTTGCATTTTTCTATTTTTTGGGTTGTTTCCATGGAAACGCTCACAGAGGAGGCGTCAAACAACAATTGATTTAACTTAACTTTTTTTTTGTCATTTTTGTGAATGATGAGTCCAACTGCAACTTTTAACCAACTTACGTGGAGATCTGAGACATTCGCCCAAAATTGGTACGGTCTAGTGTACAGGATTTTGGAGTCCAATCCGGCCAGATATTAGGAATTTTTTTGGATTGGATATCGTTTTACTTGCAACCGGATATGGATCATCCAATTGAAGCAAACTAAAGCTTGAGCCATCTCAAGCAACGTGCTGCTCGGAACTGTGAAGATGACCACAATTGCATTGTTTTACTATGAAGCAGACCGTGGTTTTTCAGATGAAGTATGCTTCATTTTTTAAATCAGTATTTATTAGTAAATTATAGTAAAATGCTGGTGGTTATTAAAGCATTAGCAAAAAACGTCTTTTCAGTGTACGAAGTACACCAGTGTCGATCTCAACAGCGTAGCTTAGTAGTCTAACTCAAAGTGGCCAAAACAAAAAACTACTAGTACTAAGCATGCCGAAAATGTATTGACAACTTGACCATGTTGTTGCAGGTACAAATACACCTAAATTGAGAAAGAAAACTTGAGAGGTATTGGTTTTAATAAAAAGTGACATAAGTAAGTTGTTTGTTCTAAGCCTAACAGTGCTAGAAGTTCAGTTGGGAATGAGTTTTAGAATAAAACGGACATTGCACTGTGTTAAGAAATTATTTAATTGGACATAACATCATGGTGCTCGTTTTGTCACTGTTAAATTAACATGCAATAGCCGGTTGGCATGCTTGGAGTCCAGCAGGTACACAAATCTGCTACCATTTGATTTAAACAACTCCATTAGACTACACGAGAATTGTATACAACTACAACATCTGCTGTCATATAGAAAAAGAATTGTGCACTTCTTGTTAAGTTGTAAGAAAGTCGTAAGTTTGTAAGTGTAAGATTATAAGTTGTAAGATTGTTAAGTCGCCTGTAAGATTTGTCTTACATTTACAGGACTGATGATGCGTTGCAAAACGCGAAACTAGTTTCCCCGTCAATAATCTGTGACTGATTTACTGGCCGCCATCTTTGTGGCTTTTAACTATGATAAATAGATACGCTTGCAAGTTTTAATCGTCGCAGAAGAATGAAAGCAGAAAGCAGGCAGATTCCACAGAAGCTTGCCGCAAGGCTAAAGTTTGTTTGTTGTCTTGTTAAGTTCTGTCACAAACTGACTGTGGTGGGCAGTGGAACCAAAACATGTTGGCAGTGTCTGTTTTGCCTCATGAGGCAAAGCACTGCTGTAGCTATTTTACCCTTAGCCGAACACGATGGTTCAAGTGGTCACATGACAAGTGCGGAACGCATGACATATTGATCACGATGTCTGTTAATGGCTTAGTCCGGTGGACTAGTGTTGTCATGGTATCGGTGCTGGCAAGCTGTTAGTGGCTTCTTGACAGCGTTGTGTGAACTGTAGGTCAAACCCTAATCCTAAATTCTAACTCCTAGCCTTGTCTCTTTGCATATCGTACATTGCACTTGACCACTTCAACTAATCGTGTCCGACTAAAGGCAAAATAGCCACAACTTCTGCCTCATTAGGCAAAATAGACACTATGAAATATGTTGGCTAATGTGTAACTGAGTAAGCAGTTTCGGCTTTGGATTGGATATCGGAGTACATAATTTTAAATTCTGGGATATGGAGTTTATGAAAAAATTTCGGATTGGATCAGGATTACAAAATTTCCACCGTGCACCAATGCTGTACACCTTTCTGGAACCACGTGACATCAACCGCCGCTCACTTTGCGTCGGGAAACGTTTTCTTCATCTTTATCAGCTCATTTTCGTTGTCAAAGACAATCAAGTTGACGTTGTTTTCTCTGGCGTAACAGATGTGCGACTTCTGCTTGCAAGGATTAGCGTATACGATTTGCTCGGGTTTCGCTCCCAGTTCAAGCATCTGGCGAATTTCAGCCTGAAAAACAAGAGTTGAGCGCGATCATGGCCTGAATTGTATATTATTCAGACACAGCGACGTCACATTTCGCTGTGATCTTTGGCAGCGCGTGGTAATTTGGAGTTTGGACACAATGAAACAAATGATTTTTTAAACTTGGCACATTTCTACGGTACTTCGCGCTTTCACGTGCACTAAGTTAACAATGGATATAACTGCTTGATATGTGCCACGAGGTTATAAAGTTACTTCAAATAAGTGACAATCACCATTGGTTCCAAACAATTCATGTTTACCTTGCTAGCACAATCAAAGCCCATTCCCATTGCCAACATCAGTTTCAGCATCATTTTGTCAGGGTTGCATTTGACTGCATAATGTGGTTGAATACGCGGGAATTCTTTTTGCCAACGCTGATGTTTGCCAACAACGTCTCCAAGATCACACACATAGAAAGGATCGTCAGCGTTCTGCAAAAGCACATCGAATAAGTCACAATATAGCAGATAATTCGGCTTAGGAAAGTAGTACATTGCGAAGAAGTTGAACATTATCTGTTTCAATGACGCACTCGTGCAGTTGACAGCTGGCACGGGTACTGCACGTCAATACTGCCACTCACAAAATCACTCCCCAATCTTAGTCCACAAGCGCAATCCTAAACGGATTTGGCGGAAGCAGCGTGTGGGAAACACTCCCTTGTTCCATGAACTATTGTTTCTTACGATGCAGCTCTGCGAACGAAACCGCGACAGGCTGAATAAAGCGAAACAAAATAATGTTGTCGCCAGTTCGGTGGTAAGTGAATCAAGCATTCCTCTGAGACAATCAGCAGTGATGAAGTCGATTTACAATAAAAGTTGATAATACATTTGTGCAAAGACTGAATAAATTGCAATCATAATTTTTTGTTACAACCGAGATGATTAAAGTGGAGTTGCAATCCGCAAACTGTGTTATACATCGTGCATACTCTCTTGACTGCAGCAAAAAGTGCTGTGTGCACGTGCTATGGGTTAAAATGTGTGAGGTCTCCGAATGTATCACGTTGTGAATTATGGCGCACAATAACATAATAGCGGATGATTTGAGCCACACGAAGTGAGTCACGAGACAGGAAATACATAGCCTGTAGAAAGGTCTGAAAAAATGGCGTCAAACAGACTGACGAAAGATTAAGTACAAACGCAACTGCTACTTTCTAATTTTAATTAGGACACTTTATTCTAAAACGAACTGCAAAGAAGATTTGGCGCATGCGGGTTATGTCTGCACTGCAAAGAATGTAGCAATCGATTCCACCTCCACCACACAAAATCTATAAAAAAAAAACGGAGGTTCTGCCATTGCCAGCTCAAACGTCTTGATCGGTTGAAATGGTTTACTTAATCACGGTACATCAAACTTGGCCATACCTCGCGTTCGGAAGCTTGCAAAAGTTTTGATTTGACAACAGCATCTGTATCGACAACAGACATGACATCTACAGTCGTAGAAATGTTGCTGGTCTGTTTCATCTTGGCCGGGTAAGAACGCGTAAAAATGGGTATTACACAAATAAGTGGTGTCTGCTCGCTGCAAAAGCAAAAACAATTAAACGAGATTAGGACAAAACAGCTCAAACCATGTACAGACAAGCAATACTAACGATACACCACGAAGTCGACAGTGGCCACATGCCCACATCTAGTTTCTTAAACATTTCGATAAACCAAACAATCTTGCTAATAGAAAAATCTTTCACCTGTGGGGAAAGGGCTTGCCTTTCATTTTGTTGAACAACAGAGATCATGCAATGGGTTATTTTATACTCAACAAACTATCTTCAACATCACATCAGCAAAGGAACTCTCTTTAATATAACTTCTCTATTTTTGATTTTACTGTAAAAATCTCCAAAACATTTTCTTCAAAATGAAGTTCAATTCCAGGTATTGCCACTACTAGCTCTGATGTCACAGTTTGTTTAATAATTAATTCTGTTTTGCATCAAGTTTGTTTGCACCAATAGTAAATAACATTCCCAAAATTAACCATTAGTTAGCAGCAACACACCTGCATGCTGTAGCACACAAGTAGATTGGTATGGAAACCTCAATTGTTCACCATTAAACATGTTACAATCCAATTGGCTGATACACTAACAAAAGAGTTGCTGCCGAGCAATCATTAGCGAAAATTTGCCTCTAGCATCAAGTTAGAAAAGCTAATCCAAGAAACATTTCTGATAGAAAATGTTAATCAGGAAAGGACTGCAACATCTAATAAAGCGGCAAAGCATTCACATACTCACTCAGGATGACAGGAGACACAAGATCACGACAGATACCCACGGGGTGCTAGCTAGGATCCCAGGGTGGAGTGAAGTTGAAGTCAAGCTGTTCGCGATACAAGCACAGGCCTTCCTGTCTTGAAATGTACTTGCTGATGCAAGCCAACTAAAACAATGTTTTTTTTATTTAGAAAGCACAACAGAATTACAAAAATGACACATAAATCCATGGTTTGATATATATAATTAAAGATATATATCATGAGATTCCACTGAAATTAATTCTTCAGAATAAGATTCGACTTTCACAATTTCCAACAACAGTATTTCTTTGAATGCCTCCATTTGAATCAGAGTATCTCCATTAAAAACAAAATGTGTTATCAGTATATTTCTTGTTGCTCAAGAAAGACTCACATTATCCTCAGAAGTTTCTTGAGATGAAACAACTAACTTAATTTGGATTTGTCTGGCTCAGTATCTGAGACATATTTACAAAAATGTGAGTTGTTTCAGATGGAACGGTGGTCTGAAACAGGGGTCAGTAAACACTGGGGCTGCAGCCTGGTGCTTGCTGTCAACAAATTGTTACCGGGCTGTGTGGAACCAAGGCCAAATTGGTCCAGATGTGACTGCAACAATTGACATAAGGAAAACACTGCAGGTACCGCATTGACTACCATAACCCCTACAGGTCGCAGCACCTTATTTGGGCAAAGCAAGCCCAGATCTCTCACTGAATCAGTGTCATGATGACTTACAAGTTGTAATAAATTTGTATGTGCCAAACATTCATTATGTTATTGAAGGTTGGTCTGCAAAGTAATGCCAGGCTGATACCAGTCCACAGTGTAAAGGTTGCTAACCCCTGATCTAGAACACTGAGCAGACAAAACGATATGAACATTCATTTCGTGCACCCATATCCAGTGAAGGATAACACACCCACCAATTATACAATCATAATACACATATGTAACACTGATCTACCAATACTTACCTGATATGGAGTCAAACACACACTCTGATATTCTTTTAACGACGTAATTTTGCCAAATTTTAAACAACAACTAAGTGAAATGACCTAGGCTGCAAAACAGAGGAAACCCAGGTTAGAAGCTTGCATCATTCAGTTGCACAACCAGGGGTTTTATCCAGGGCTGCAGAACCGGAGCCCCGAAACCAGTCATTCTTGGTGGAGCCAGAGCCGGAGCTTAATTTAGCATCTCTGGCTCCGGACCCTTTCTGAGATGCATTATCCAACACTATTTGTAAGCGCCAGGGTTGCCAGATTGGCCAATTTCCAAAAATTTTGCCATTTTTGAACTGTACTGGCCATGAAAAAACGCATTTGGCTCTTTTCTAAAATTTGGCCATTTTTTCGGTTTGTCACTGTCAAATTAAATTTTCATCAAATATTTTACCTTCTTGTATTTTTGGGGAAGGTCTTCATGCCGCTCACTGTTACAGTAACACCATGGTACTACAACCTTATATTGCTTTGAAGTGTGTAGTAATGATTTTGCCCTTGCAGTCAGTAGATTTTGCACAGGTGTTTCACTCGGTGATAATCTTTTGGTTACCATTGGTATCTGCTGCGCACGTACTGTATCTGAAGAGTGATGCACTTGGCTGTGTGACTGATAATGTTATCAGTCACACAACCAAGTAGAAATATTTTGCATTTTTAATAAGATTTTACTTATAGAAGTTTCTCATCACTTTCACAGTAACGTTCTGTAGTAACTTCAACCTCGTAATGTTCAAAGTGTGTAGTAATTATTTAGTCCTTGCAATCTTGTAGATTTTGTGCAAGTGTTTCTGTCGGACCTGTCATGAGTCAGTGCTTGCTCTCTCAAGTGTTCCTGCCCTTTCGCTCAATGTGAACTTAATGATGGTTTTGAGCATGTGGTTAACTCATTATGATCATCAAATTAATGCAGTTCATGACTTTAATATGTTTGGAGGACAAGATCAAGAGAATTCGAGCCTTGTCGTGGAGTTGGAAAGTTAATACTTTGACGTCCAGGTAAATTCAAGCGGTTTACAAAAAACAGCTGATTCGCACATGGCTTTGCGCAGGAATATCTCCACACCTGTATGGGTTATGGACCTGGTTGAAGTGTCAAAAGATGCAGCAAGTCCTGTTGTTTGCACTCGAAAAAAATTTTTTTGCTTCAGGGGTGGGTTTTTTTGTAAGTGACGTCATAAGTGTAGGATTTTTTGGCCACCTTCACGTGGCCCTGGGCGCCAACCGTTACATGGTAGTATTTCGCTGAAGGTTTTATTGGATTCTAGGCTACAATCCGAGT
>JGI24022J15233_10002206_pt1 | contig 17874 bp, 8 predicted proteins | sample Ectturendosymbi2_FD_15233 | JGI IMG/M metagenome (IMG submission 15233) | reverse complement strand
CGCGAAAGCACCCAATCGCAAGGCACCCCCCTGCGTCGTGTTTTTCGGCAAATCTAGCGATTCCTTGTGCCATCAAAACACGCAGCTCTTTTATTGCTAAGTCGCGATTCTGTGCCGGGAGAACATACATCCTACTCAAGCACATACGCTTTTTCCCACACGTTACTCTGTAGCAGGGAAGGCAGAGCAGTTGTACGAAGCGCGTCATTGCGGAATTCGTTTTTCATTTTGCAGTGACGAAAGAACACGCCTTGCAGTTCTGTTACTTATCGATCGTAAATAGACGACACTGCTAACATATCACAAATCTCACATTTCGCGCCGTTGCGAGTGTAAACAAAGAAAGCAAACGTACCATATTCCCGTAATGCTCAGCACTGCTCCTCACTTCGGGCAAAATTGAAGCAGGAATGCCAAAAAATTCCAACAAGTAATCGTCCCATTCTTGCGTTCGGATATTGAACAGCATCGTGCGTGATGCGTTTGTAATGTCGGTGATGTGTTGGCCACCAGAAGGACCACCTGTCAAGTTCTAAAAATTCATTAGAAATCATTGGGACGGTGTTCAAACCGGGTTCTGCTGCAGTTGCCAAAAATATAAAGCAATCCACACTCGGCAATTTATGCGCTGCAAAGGACCGAACAACAGCTTTGGTTGCGTCCAGGATAGCATCAATTTGATAGCTTTTGTAGCCAAACCTACCTACATTGCCTGTTTTGCTATTGGAAGAACAACGAAGCAATCTGGAAAAAGTGGTTTGACGTTCATTAGCGCTTCAACGAATGTCACATCTAAATTCCGAATCAAGCACATAGGCTTTTTCCCACACGTTACTTTGTAGTAGGGAAGGCCGAGTAGTTGTGCGAAGCGCGTCATTGCGGAATTCGTCGTTATCCAATCTAATTTATAACCCATGACCGATTCGTGACGTGATTGTTGTGCTCGAGCTTCTTTTAAAGAGCGCTGATACGCTACGCTTTCCAGGTTTTAAAAATGTGATTGGCGACCTATTCCCATTGTAATCAAACCATCACTTGATGCAAAGGTACCAGTTTTGATCAAGAATAAGCCTGGGTTCTTCAGCTAGGGAGGCGCCGCGTAAATGTTTTGCATGGGGATCGCGCGAGTATGGCGGCGACATATTATTGAAAACCAGGATAAACGGCAAATAAATTTCTAGTGTTTTTTTGGGTTTGTTTGATCATGAGGTTAGATGAGGCGCGAGTATCAATGACCAACGCTAAGGGGGAGCGCGACTGAAAAAGTTTAAAAACCTCTGGAGTAAAGCTTTTGAGCTCACTCGCAATGCACATACGCAAGCATGCAAAATAAGCAACAGCGATGACCCAGCGCACAATGTACATAAGAGCGAGATATACAGGGATTAAAAGCGTAGCAGCTTCTTCCAAAAATTGGAAGAAAACAGCTAGAAAAATCCACGCGAAGCGTTGTTTCATTCAAATCCTACAGCAGCCTTAGGAAAAAGTCAAAATTTGCAAAAAAAGCGGACAAAGAACATTAAGTTTTGATTTTGTTTGGGGGAGCATCAGTCATAGTTGAATCAAGTTTCCAATCGAACGGATGAAACTTACTGGCGGAACAAAAATATGTGTGAGTGATAGGCCTTCGAAGCAGATCGCCATAAAATGAAAATCCCTTGACATGGTTGAATGCGTTTATGTGACATTGAAACATAGGTATACTAAAAAAGAATTTAGACAAATTTGCAATAGAGCTCACCCATAAAAGCCATGAATCAACCGTTCCGAAAAGGGCAGACCCAGCATCTACAGCTCTTTTCACATCTGGCCTATTGTCCAGTAACCAGCGTAGTTTGACAGCAGAGAAGTATGTACTTATGGGTAAACCACAATATTTCTGGAAACGAAAAATACCAAATTAAGTTCACAACTAACGCAAAATGTTTCTGCATCATCACAACTCATTGCCGGACAGGCTTCAATCAACGACACTTCAAGAGCATTTTAAGCAATTAACGCAAAGTTAGTGCCACAATGAGCAAACTTTGGGGTCACAATGTTTGATAGGTTTCGACGAATTGACCAATTTTACGTGCTTCCACAAAGAATTACCTACACTTTTAAGAATTACAAATTGAGAATATGTAAGACTCGTGTGATTGTAAATAAAAAAACAATCCATTTCATCGTTGCTAGTTGTTTTTTCAAAAATGTAAAAACATAAATCATACAGTTTTGACTCTTCTACTCTAAAGCACACTCAACGCGTATAAAACACCAAGTACTATGCATGTTGAAAACCAGATGCACTACTTCGAAAGTTTTCCCTAAACCATGGGTGGGCAATCTACTGCCCGTGGCCGGATCCGGTCCCCCAAGCGAAGTCATCCGGCCCACAGCCCCTTTACAAATTGTAGTAAGTGTATGGCCCATCTAGTGGTATTATATTTTGAGTGTAACTTCTTGTACAGCGTACTTATGAGAAACCGCACTGTTGTGTCACAGTACTGTACGTCGTTTTTTTGGTGCTTTGGAACTGTGAAAATCGGGATTAAATCTCATTAAAACTACATAAATTGCCGAGTTTTACAACATCATCAATAGCAAAGGGACCGGAGTGGTTGGTGGAAAATTCTAAAAAATTCTGTCCTAAATGGAGAGATTTTTTGGGTTAGTATTTGTGGAACCGCACCATCAGTTATGACATTTCCATCAAAGTCTTTGATTTGTCCCTAGTAGACCACTTCGGTCATCTACGTCCACTCTACATGCTTCAGCGAAATCTGTTTCTGAATTTGTAATTAAAAACTAATTTTCAATTGAGATGTAAATCACTATTGATTTGTTTATCCTCACCAACAATATATATCTTGCAAAATTTGTTTTCAATCCAGCCTGATATTGCATGTTCTATGCAAGTATGCTGTATCTTCAGTAGGTCCATTGCTATCGTACTGCTTTAAATATCAACCTGTCTTTAAACTTGTGGCACTATGCAGCAAGCAAATTAATTATGTCTAAAAATCGTTTAAACCAGCTGTGTTCAATCCGCGGGTCGGGCCGCATGCGGCCCAGTTGAAGGTTTTCGCTGTAGTAAAAGTATCCTACATATTGACATCTTGTCCTTATTTGGATAATCTTGAATTTGACATTTTTGATACTGACAGTTCTCAGTGCCGCTTTAACACGTCTGTTACCATTGTATTTGGATTCGAACACATTCAGTACATTAGCTTAAGCTAAATCTAGTTTACTACGATCAAAGTAAGTCATTCAATGTCCTGGCCTCATTAATATGTTATGCAATATGTGGCCCTGGTTAAGATAGTGACATAATTTTTGGCCCAGCAAACCATTTGGGTTGGACATAGCTAGTTTAAACATACTTCAGCAAAAGAGTGAAAAAATAAGTTTATTTGTTTGAAGACATTTGCTTCAACACTCACCTTAAGATAATCCAGCCGTTTGTTAGGCGTCTTAGCAATCATCTCATCTACAGTAGTTTGAGTTCTGTTGTCGCACCACACTTTAAAACATTACATCACAAGCTAGAAGTCACATAAAACAAAACAACAAACATTTCGGCCAAGTAAAAAGCTGCTTTACCAATGGCATTGTGCAATGGAAGTCCAGATACTTTGTCCCACACAATGGTGGTTTCTCGCTGATTAGTAATTCCGATTGCTAGAAGTAAAATCAAAGCATAACCGATTATGCATTAAGACGAGGGAAATTTTAAAAACAATCAATAGTGAATGAAAACGAGTTGAACCTTTAATACAGTCTTTAGAGATGTTCATCTTCTGAAGACCTTTTACAGTTTCCTCAATGCATTCATGAACAGTTTTCAAGATCTCAAGGGGGTCTTCTTCAACCCACCTGATTCACAACATGGAACCAAAGTCAAATGCTGTCATAAATTTCGTCAAAATTTTTAAAAAAGCCCCATGTCCCCAACTTGTTGCAGTGCATGAAAGATGCATTTGTATTGTTTAATTTGCACATGTATCTAAGATACCTTTCCACCAACTGGAATTTTTACTGCTGTGTTTATTTCTCCGATAAGTGGGCTGTTACATGCTGGGTTTATATTTTCAGCCAGAGACTGAATTTTATTAAATGACTGAAAAAAGTCAGTTCAATCATACTGTCTGACAAGGTAGGCTAGTGAATACTGTTATGACGAGTATTAATATTATTATGGGACAAACGACTGAAATGCCTAAGCGAAAAAAGAAAACTAGGTTACATACTGAACTCAAAATCATGTGCTAAAATTATTTTTTCATGGTTTCCTAAACTTTTGTGATTTTGCTTCTGTTTTCTATGAAATAATGACGTTGATTCTTAACCACCAACAATAATTCATGACAGATAAAATCATTGTTGTAGATAGAAAATATTTGTTCACTGATGTTGATTTTTCAATTGGGGTCAAAAATCATTTTTCTGCATATAAGCTTTTGCTCTATATTTTTGCCCCACTTGATTTTTATGCCCCGGTGGGGCAACAATTTTTTACAGCACTTAGCTTACCACATCCCATGCCAAACTTCAACATTTCTCTTTAAAAACAGTTTATAAAAGCGAAACTGAACTTCTTTACATGAAAACGTATTTCAGCTCTTCCAAATTAACATTTGTGAAACATTTTGACAACAATCAGAATGTGGTTTTGAATTATTCAAAACTCAGTTTTCCTGAGTAAATGCTTTAACTTGCTAACTAGAACTTCACAAAAATTCAGAAAGATCTCACCTATTCAGTAATGAGAAATGCATCTATATATTAGCGTAATAGAAAGACAAATGAAAAGAAAAACAGACTGTTTGCTACATCTTACCCTTCATTAGGAAATAACTGTGTCACTTCAACCTGATGAAAGCTTAGGAGTTCAGCAGTCTTTGCATTGAATACCTGTCACATAATGCAAACATGATTTACCACACAAGTTGGCACATATTTTTCTGATAAATATTCTTTAATAAAATAGCTAGCTTTCCCAAACAGTTAACCCATGGTTTTTCAAACATTGTTTTTCATGACAGAAAGAATTCCCAACACCCAAAAGGTGAATCAGTCTGAATAAGGCTTTTTTTTACTTTGTCCAGGCACTCAATGTTTGCACCTGCTTTGCTTGAAAAAAAGCACCAATCTGACCTATAAAATGTGGTTGCACTTTTTCAAAAATTTGTCTCAGTGAATGCCGAATATGTTATTTCAGAACAGAATCACGTTGGACCCAGTACCTTACTAACACCTTATCAGTTACAAAGAGGAAATCCTAAATGCTTGATACACTAGAGACCTGGCCAACCACAGCTCGCAAACTGCATGTATCTCTATGCCTGGTTTCATGCAGCTCTTACAAGGATTGTTCAAGACACGGACTGCCAGAAATCCCCTTAAGTTACATGCATAACAATTAAAGAACTTGTAAATTTCTGTGATTATCATGTTGGTGTGTGATATTTACAATAAATCTAGCTAAGCAAAAGTATGTGTGTACGGAAGAGATGGGGTGATCTTCATGTGTGCCCATGTGTATGATGTGGCTCTTTGTGGTAGCATAGTAAGAAATGTGGCTCTTGGTCTCTGACCGGTTGGCCACCTCTGCACTAGAAAAAAATGATGTTGTCTTAAATAGCTAGTGAAAATATATCACGAAGCAAGATATTGCTAATTGAAAAAATGTAATAAAAGACCATGATCCTATAAAATTTTGGTTTGAGCTGAAACATTTCTTCAACTGATGATCACAAAAGCATTCAATACACACTATGCATTAACTTTGGGAAGTTGTAATTTAAGAGTTTCATAATGGCATGTATGCACCTGTGTTTAAAGCATAAGTTTTTCCTTGTTTGCTTCAAAACATCCAAAATTCTTTAACATTTGAGTGCAGAGCTTACTGTCATTTGTTGTTGTGGTCTTGCACTGCATTCTCATCAAAAGCTGCTCTTTACACATTTGCTGCCAGAATGCGAATATATCGTACTTTGAAATCAGCTTAAAATCAAGCAGTTTTCACTTGTCTTAGCAACAGCATAACACCTCCGCTGATTGTGCTAAAGGGCTGTTTAAACCCTCAAAAGATTCAGCAAGTCTTAGAGTCGGAAATGAAAAATAATTTTGTTTTTGGGTCTTTGTAAGTGATGCCATAAGTGAGGTAGGTCTTTGGCCACTCGTGTTACTTGGCCTATGGCCCAACCACTAGACAGAAGTATTTCGATGAAGTTTTCATGGGATACTAGACTAGAATCCAAGTCTTTTGAGCCTTTGATCAACATTCTACTGTTTCTGGTTCAAATGTTATGATTTAAAAACAACAAATTAATTAATTATCTAATTAGTGGATTAATTTTAATTTCGTTGCTTTTAGGTCAAAGCTCTTGAACCTGAAATCCTAGCACGTCATCCAAAGTATTAAAAGACTCTGATTTTAGCCTAGTTCCCAATAAAAACTTGAGTGAAATACAGTAGAATTTGTTGTAATTCTTCGTAGTTAATTCATCAATTCATTACTTTTTCGTCAGTCCTGGCAGAATTCCTATCTTGTGTGAACATTTCTCTTCATTCAATTTTTCAATTTGCTCAACTCATCACCTTTCTATCCCTGAGAAGCAGGGTTGTGGAATCAGAGGTTTTTGGGTGGAGTCAGAGTAAGATTCCTAACAACACTGGGAGTTGGAGACAAATTTTTTTGTCCGTCCAACTCTGACTCCGGATGTCCAATTGGATCATTTTTCAGATCACACTCTTAACACTTTGAGAGCTGGTCTACAAATATATCATCCCTGGATTACAAAAAATTTTTTTTCAAGTGCAGACTAGAAGACTTGCCATGTCTTTTGAGCCTTTGAACAGCTCTCTACCGCTTTCGGCGCCAGAGTTGCACATGCGCAAAGCCATGTGCGATCTGGTTGTTCTGGCGCAAAAATCCCCGAATCCTACCAGATGTCAAAGTGTCAACTAGGAATTCCTGTTGAAATGGTAAAAATTTTTTAAAACTTTTGTTCAAACAAATATTTCTTGCTGTGCACCACGATTTCCATTGATTTTAATAGCCAAATTTCATTTCTTTTGTGTTAAGGAGTCGGAGATTTTAGAAAGGCTGGAGTCAGGAGACGGAAACTTTGGAAAGGCTGGAGTCGACAGTCGGAAATTTTGGAAAGGTCGGAGTCAGATATTTTACCTCAGACTCCACAACCCTCCTGAGAAGAGTTTTGTGCAACTAATACGTCATTTGCAGTTTCGCTTTTGATGTTAACACCTTAGCTACCCGTATGGTTTATGCTAAAAAACAGTTTGCACATGTCTTTGTGTGAGAATATCTCCACCGCCATTGCCCTAGAGAGCTGTTCAAACCCTCAAGGCTTGGGAAGTCTTCGCATTGGCAATGAAAAAAAATTTTTTGGTTCTCGGTTTTTTGTGAGTGGCATCATAAGTGGACTAGTTTTAGGCCTTTTTTTTGCAACATTATCAAACCTAATGACAATGCTTCTTATTCATGAAACATGAAAGCAACAACAGTCGAATTAATATCTTTTATAATGTGATAAATTCATAGATGTAACTCTGCTGCAACATTTGCTTCAACCAAAACTGGTGCAGTGACAGTACATAAAGAACACTGACTTACAAGGAAGCGAGTGCTACTTGTACCCTGATCAACAGCACCAATTAAATTGAGATTTTCATCCATGGGTCTTTTTGAAACACTTTTATCTCACCAATGGAATATAGGACTTACAACATATCTACCCAACCTAAATGCAAAAATCCAAATGTGTACAAAAACAACGTTCAGAAATTAGTCTTACGAAAAATGGGTAGTCTACCCACACGCCAATTAGTGTGTACTTATATTAACAAATAGGTGGTTACATTTAAAAACAAGAGACAGCACTTCATACATTTTTAGTAAAATGTTTACAACATTATTCAATGACATGTCTTCAAAACATAATACATGATTTTAGTTTACATACGAAAACCTTAACATTTGGTAGCTGAACTAAATAGGTATGTTATTATGATGAGAAAGGTTAATCCAATGAAATGACAAAATACCAGGTATCATGAACAAGACAGACAACTGACATTCGCATTTGTATGCTGTCATGCCTAAACCAGAAAAATAGTCATAAACCCTGGGATTGTAAAATCTGGCAATGTGCAAAATATGAAGCTGGCTAGAAGAAACTGTTGGGTGAAGAAAGAAATAATGCATGTAAATAGATGCAATACAAAAGCATAGAATAATGTACAACAAATATACGCACTTTCTCATGTATTTATACTTGTTTATTCTAACCAAAGTTAGACCTGACACACTGTTATTACAATTTTTTAAGTTGGCTATTATTTCATTACAACATTGCAATTGAAAATGATAAACAAGATATTAACCAGAACTATTTTCTAAACAATGAAAACGTCACTATCACTTCAGTAATATGTACTGAAAAGCACTTGAAGTATCCAAAACAAATCAATAGCACAAGTATGCAACAGCATTTAAAAAGTTTGTCAATTCCACAGGGTTCTCACATCTTCTTATTTGTAACTTTGTACCCACAATCACATTCCATTTTTCTCTGATGCAGGAGTTTTGTTCTGGGATACAAGAGCAGATGGATCAGTACATTGCATGTTTGACAGCTGAGATAGTGGTACTCTAATCTGAGCATTGTTGTGTATTTGCTGATTGAAAGCATTTTGATTATATGGAATAAGAATAATTGGCTGAGATCCAGTCATGGTTGATGCTAAATTTGGTGGAGCATAAAATAGCTGACCCTGAGATGGAAGAAATGGTTGACGAGCTGGTTCATTTAAGATCTGAGAAGCTGAATGAACAACTGGCTCATATATATTTGTTGTCAAATAAATTGGTGATGTTTCACAACATGTTGCTTTGCATGAGAAAACAGCAGCAGTCACGAGCAAGATGAACTCAACAAGACCAAACAAGCCCAAAACGCCATTGATGCAAATGATTGGTATTTTAAATTGCACTGTTCCCACGCTTGGAAGATTTCCAGCATGAACTGCACTCATGACACAAAGTATACACTGAACAACAGCAAAGGCAATGCTTGTGATACTGACTGCCATAAGAGTGACAATCATGCAAGTTGTTTTGCGTCTAGCTGCAAATATTCCCATGATCCCAGAAACAAGAAAAAACACCCCACACCAAATCCCTGAAGCAGCTTTTGAGGCATCTAAGTCCCGATGACAATAGTAGTATCTCATATAATAACCACTGTCATCATGATGATTGTAAGAATATTGATTCCTTTCCCAACCATAGTCATCCCAGTTTGAATCAAGGTTAAACCCAGATGGTGTAACAGGTAGGCTGTCATATGGTGACTGTGTGGTTATTGTCCATACTTTGACATGATTTGGACAATAGTACATCAAAGCCAACACTTCAACACAGACTCCACATGCTACTGATAAACATCCAAGAACAATACTCGTGATAGAAAGCTTCAGAACAACTGAATCTTTAAAATCTTTTCTTGGCATATTGAGTGACACATCTGTATCAATAGGCTGATGGACCACAGAAGCCATAGTCAACAGACATACACTTCAAATCAGTATTTGTAAACATGCAATGCAGCTCTGTGACACATTAGATTGACAATTTTAAGGCGTAACAAGCAGTTACCTTGTAAAGGTATACTTTTAACGTAAATCATACTGTGGTTATAGAAGAACATAGCCATTCTTCACTTATATATATATATATTTATTATACGTATAATATATTTACTATACTTGAAGTGTACATTTAATCAAGTCTGGTGCATCTGTGATTTTCTTAGAAAACATCTTTTCATAGCAAAAATTTCCTGGCTTGCTGATGAGAAAAAAAAAATCTGACTCAAGAGTGAATCAAACTTAATTTTCTTAAAGGTAGGTTTGTTATAAGCTACTGTCTGATAAGGGAATCATTTTAAGAATCATCTTTATTGCACTATTATAGACAATGGCTAGAAATCATCTGTTTGGAGAACATTTGCTTAGAAACTAATTAAAAACAATGGTGAAGGATTGTCTTGAGGAGTTAATTGAGGAAAAAATGCTTTAAGAGAATTATTTGCATTACGGAAAAACAGTTATCCTAAAAACAATCAGCAAGGTGGTAATATCCAAGTAACATTTCCCTAGAATCATTTTACCTCTAACTCTTAAAAAATTGTATTTTGCAACTAAGGCTAATTGTTGGATTTATCACAGCAAAAATGAAACTGGCAATAAAAGTGAAAACAAGCTTATTTCTTAGTAGAATCTATGGACGTAAATATTTACAACAAAAATTATCAGCTTCTTCATAAATTGAAGTTTTTAGCAAAGTCATTCCATTAAAGATTTGAGGTCACCCGCACACAAGCAAGAATTAGACACCAATGATACAGGCGATCAACATAAGACTATCACTCACTGAAGTCGTTTGTTAAAAGCAGTAGTTCTTAAACCTGGGATCAACAAAACCAGGGTAAAGCTAGCCAACAGTCCACTCAGCTCACATTTAAAAAAATCACCCAAACTCAAAAAACTCGCCAATAAAGAATGGGGCAAAATAATGTCCAGGATACAAAAGTAGGCAATAAAATAGCATCTTCAAAACAATAACTCCAAGGTTTTTAAACAATTTAAGGTAAAAACTTTGAATAAACAGTTTGAAACAATGTTAACAACATTTGTTACTTTACCCAGAAAAATAATCCTTCCGGTTGTTACCAGAAAGGTTTAACACAGACTGATTGATTAAATTCATACCAATGCTATGAAACCATTTTCAAAGTTGACAACTAGGGCAGAGCTATGAAAATTCATTACAAACTTTTGCCACTTTTTGCAAGAAATTGAGTGGCATCGCCATAGCAACTTTACAGCATGATATTCATTTCATCCGGCTCCAACCAGAAAGATTTTTCAACACTGACTGATTTATTTTATTCATACCAGTGCAGTGAAACCATTTTCAAAGATGACAATTAGGGCAGAGCTATGAAAAATTCTTACAAACTTTTACCACTTTTTGTGAGAAATTAAGCAGCATCGCCATAGCAACTTTACAGCGTGATATTTATTCTATCCAGCTCCAACCGCAAAGATTTTTCAACACAGGCTGATTGATTTTAGTCATAAGGTCATCTGAATTACAAAAACTCAGCAAACATTTACAGTTATATTTTATAACTATATACTTGTTAAAATAGAAAATAAAGGCAAGGTTTTTTAAGGTGTTTTAGGGACCCGATTCGGGTCCCTAGAATCAGAGAAAATCGGTTCCCAAAAATCAGAGAAAATCGGGTCCCTAGAATCAGAGAAATCGGGTCCCTACAGATCCAAACCGGGTTCCTAACATTTTCCTTTAAAAAAAAACTGATAAAGGTATAGCATAAAAAAAGAAATCTTGGCTGTAACATGATTAAAACTGTGCTTACAATTACAGCAAGCTAAGTATGACACACTTTACTATTAAATCATTCCATTTCTGTGATGCAGGAATTCCACCATAATCTTGTTTGCTTGAAGCGTATCTTCACTGCATGTACTACACTAAACAGAAAATTATCATGGGTAGAGTTATTTCTTTCATCAGCTTAAAGCAAGGGTCTCAAACATGCAACCCATACAACATCTTGTGTGGTTCATGACAGACTTTGAATTATCTATAATGTCTGCTATTGAAATGTCTATTGTATGTCTTTGAATATAGTTATCTCAGATTGGTTTGTGGTCAAGAAAGTAAAAATTGAGCAAAATAACACTGTGCATGGGGACAATATACCTATAGAAAGCATGAACATTTAAAAGCAATAACTATGTGGGCAGTAATACTTTAGTTACTACACTGGAAATAGCTAAAGATCTACTTGCACACAGGATAATATGCTGGCAGCATTCCCTGAGATTAAATTTATACCTAGTATCAAGAACCTTGATGATGCAAAATGCTGCCAGCGAAATAGCCAGAACAAAAAATATTTGTAATGGGATTACATTCACTTTAATCATTGCTTAATTCTGTTGGTAGTGTCTAAACGACCCTCTCCAGTTTTCAGTTTGAAAGGACCAAAAAAACGTATTCTGCATCCGGTTTTCCAACAGATATTAAATTGAGTTGGAGATGTTCATGTTCACACCACTGTCAATATGTTTGAGTGGGAAGTGACTGATGCTACTGTGCGTGGGTTTGCTGGTTTGAATCATACCTTGTTTGTATTGTTTTTTCAGATACTGCACAAAACATGATTTATGTTATCACACAAGACTGTGTGTTGAGGTTGTTTGGGATTGCTCGTGACGTACATTTTTAAAAAGCAGACATGGGTTTACATTTAGGGTTAGTGTGTAGTGTTTAAGGTTAGCATTTAGTGTTGAGTTTCAGGATTATGGCTTAGGGTTTACACTCACAGTTTAGGGTTACAGTTTCGGGTTGGGGTTTCAAAAAAATTAATAGCCATTTTTGTCCCTTACTCTGAGAAGCAACAGACATGTGATACAAGAACTGGTCAGTAAGTTATTCCGCAAAGGTCAGCAATTTTGCTTCATACAGTTTTTCAGTCCTTCCAGACCAAAACCCGGATCAGGTCATTTAGACACTGCCATTTTTGTTTGTTGAAGTCTTAAATGTGTTTCCTTGTTTATTGGTCATGTATTGTGGCCCTTGCTTAATTTGCAATTTCTCATTTGGCCTGCAGAGCACTTTGAGACCTCTGGCTTAGAGGCCTAAAGAAAAAGAAACTCTCAAAGTTATCTAGATATCACATATACTGTAAAGCATACGGACACCATCATCCATGTCAAAACCCTTAGTTTTCTTACACATTGATTTAAAGAGTGATGCTTTACACAACACTTTCACACATGGTATGTTAAACAGACACGCACTTGTATCAAAAATGCTGCTTCCAATAGTCGGGGCATACTATGGTATGGAATGGAAGGGAAAAATCGGTTTGGAATGGCTCAAGTATTGAATGGAATAGAAGATTTGATGTATGAAATGGAACAAATCTTCCATATTCCATACAAATTCCATACTTGCATATTTTGACACATGGTGGCTTTGGTAGGGGGCATCCAATCAAGCAGTCGCGCTGGGCATCAACAGACCTATGCACGCCACTGTTCATAGCCTACAGCTGGCGCAAAATGACTTAGGACCTGCTTCATTTTTCCTTCAAAAACAAACATTTGGTCATAAATAGCACCTTTTATTTAACAAAAACCCAAACATTAATATTTTGTCATGCTGCCCTTATTTTTTGTGACCATTTGCAAGCGTTTAAGCATGGAAACACTAAACTTCTGAAATAATCCAAGCGCACCTCCTGGCACCAAACTTTTTTCAACTGATTTTTGAGGGTGTCCAGATTTGGGGTTTTCTTTTGTTTCATACGATATTTAATTTTCTGCCAGCAATTTTCCATTCGGTTTAAATCAGGACAGTTGCCAGGCCACTCAAGCATTTTGATCTGCTTTTGTTGGAGGTAATTTTTCACTTTTTTAGATTTTATGTCAAGGAGCATTACTCTGCATAAACACTTCACATCCATGAGTATGAAACAAATCCAGCATATGCTCCTCCAGCACTTTTTAAGTTTCTCCATTCATTTTTTTGTGTTTTGGGCAGGAAGTAAAAGCCAGCCCTAGGCCTACTCATTTCACCAGAAAAAGTTACCCAAACCATGACCAAATCTGAGTGTTCAACAGTTGGAACTTCGAACCTGGGATCAGATCGATCAGATGATGGGTGTCAAATGATGGAGGAACCATCCGAAACACTTGAAAGTTACTTTCATCAGAAAACGTACTGTTTTTCCACTGTTCAGGAGTCCAATGGACATGTTGCTTGGCAATTGCAATTTGCTGCTTTTTCATACTTTCAGTTAGGAGTAGTTTCTTAACAGCTTTACGGCAAAAAAAACCTGAGTCCCTCAGGAGGCGATCCTGCATTGTTCAGATTGAAATGTTTTGAAGCAGCTCTGGACGCAGATTTTTCGCATCCAGTACTGTTAACTGACGTTTCTTCTGGATTTATATCCTCAAAAAGGTGTCTGCAGCACGTAAAGTCTTTCTTCTCCTTCCACCTCCAAATTTATGCTTTCGAACTGCATTGCTTGGTAGTCTTTTGGCTGAAGACAAAAGCTTCATAATAGTTGATCTTGCTCTTTTGCGTTTACAAATTATTTTTATTTTTACTTTTTTTTGACTCGACGGAAGAATATGAGCCTTATCGTCATTATTACTGTATTTTCCAGGCATGTTTACATGGTACTTTCACAAACAAACACCTCACTGATGATCTATACTGAACTGTCTCTTATGTGCAGCAAAATACTCCTTCTTGAATGATGTCTCCTGAAGACTTAAATTCCTCCAATTTTAAGATAATTGTGACGTAACAATATCAATATTGCATCATTTCATTCACAATTAAATAACCCAATGATCATTATGTCATGTGGTTCGCAGTAAATTGATTGAAGTAATAGTCCCAATATGGATTAATGCTTATACATACTACAAAATTTAAAATTTTGGGGCTAGGTCCTAAGTCATTTTGCGCCAGCTGTACCTGAGGTACAAAAGGGTCTGTCATTACAGCCAAACAGACCCCCTGGATGTGCCCCTGATTAGAGGGAAAGCATTTGATTTAATGAAAAGATATCTTACAAATAGGATCCAACAGACAGTTGTGGACAACGTATCTAACTCACATCCATTCAAAACTGGAATACCTCAAGGATCAACGCTAGGCCCTTACTATTTATAGTTTATAGTAATAACTTATCTCAAGCATCTAATTTTATCACAAGGTTTTTTGCAGATGGTACTACAGTAGAACTCATCTAATCCGTCATCGTTTAATTCGTCAATTCACTTAATTTGTCAATTCGCTTAATTCGTCAATTCGCTCAATTCGTCAATTCGCTCAATTCGTCACTTTTTTGTCGGTCGCGACATAATCCCTATCTTTGGTGTACATTTCTGTTTGTCTAATTCGTCACCTCTTTCTGTCCCTGAGAAGCGTTTTGTTCATTTAATTCATCATTTGCAGTTTCGCTTTTGACGTCTAAGCAGCTGGTACGTATGGGAATTCAAACAAATTAAGGATCTTTGTCTGAGAATTGTTGCACCTTGCAATTTGTTTATCGAATTTATACATGAGGAGCGAAGTGCGACCCAACTCCCCATTGGTAGAATGCAGAAAAGTTTATTAAAGATTTAAAAGGTGCTTGATTAAATGGAGGAGTGTAGACAGAGCAGAGGAATTAATTGTTGTATTCAACCATAACGTCGTAAACTTGTATTTTAACGCATATAAGAGCACTATGTATGTATACGAGTTACTATGATAAAGTATACGAGCTTGTATAATAGTTTCACCTGTTTGCGTAATTCGTCACTTTTTTCTAATCCCATTGAGGTGACGAATTAGGCAAATTCTACTGTATTTTGCTACTGTCTAGCTCAAATCTAAAAACTTTACTACATAATGTGAATAAACAACTCGGTGCAATTTTTAGTAACCTGGCTATAATAACAAACTATGCGTGAATCACACCGATCTTTCAACCCAACAGCAAGAAAAATGTAGAAGGATCCTCATATCAAAATAAGCCTATCTTCAGTGCAAGACCTCTAGAGCAGGTAGATACGTATAAATACCTTGGTGTAATATTTGACAAGAAACTAACTTGGGTACCACATATTCAATGTATTTGCAAAAAGTCAGCACAATCACTAGGAATCATTCAACATATAAAAAAGTTAGCTACCTCAGCAATTCTTTCCAGTATCTACTACTACTCATTTGTTTACGCACATCTAAATTATGGGATTATTAGTTGGGGCAGTGCTGGAGAAACCGCCTTAATGCCACTAAAGCAAATGCATCAAAAGGTAATAAAAATCATTGAATCTAAATCAATATCAAACTACAGCTCCAACACACCTTGCAAAAAATTGTCAATAACAAAAATATATGAACTAGAAATTGCTAAATCATGTTTCAGTATCACAAGGGAAAACTACCCACCATTTTCACAAAATACTTTTCTAAGCTGGATCAAAAACATAAATACGAAACTAGATCAAGCAATACAAAAAAGTATTTTCTGCCTCGATTAAATCTTAAAAAGACCCAGAAGCAACTAAGATTTACTGGCCCCAAAATCTGGTCCCAACAACCTAAAATCTATTTAATTTCAATCGTTCACAAGTGGTTTGGGTGAATGCATTTAACAGCACCCTCTAAGGATGTTTAGACGACTGTAATTATTATGTATGTTGGAAAATTGATAAAATATCTGTACTTCAATAAAATCAAGGTAGTGTCTATTTTACTGGTGATATTCTTCTGGCGGCAACCAATCGGCTGGAACTATTGTGCCGCCAATCGAAGATTCGGTCTCGTGGTGTGACACAATACCAAGAAAAAGGTCACTTTGTCAAGAAAATGCCACCCTGGCCCATGGTGTAACGGTTATGTGTTACGGGTGCTATGCCTATGGTTTTTGGTTTGACTCTCACCTTGACCTTGCCGACTTTGTTTTTGCTCTTTTTCTTTGCTTTTTTTCAGGTTCCGCTTAGGTATTACATTCAAGGGTTAGTGTTGTTAGGTTAGGATTAGCTTTGTCAGTGTTAGGTTAGGGTTAGCTTCGCATTTGATTAGGTTAGCTTAGCATTAGGTTAAGGTTAGTGTTAGATCAGTGTTAGCTTAGGGTTAGGTTAGGGTTAGCTTTAGGTTAGGGCCTTGGTTAGGATCAAGATTAGGGTTAGGTTGTAGGTTTATCTTTTAGTTACATTTTACTTTGTTTCTACCAAGCCTTTTGCTGCTGCCATCCTCCTGGCAACAAAATAGACACTGCCTAAAATCAATTGTCTTACACCAGTTACATTATTATTACGTTGGTGTTGAATATAAACTATAAACTTTTAAGTGACGTTAGATTTATTGTTATTATATATACCTGTTGCAGTAAAGGAGTTAAGGACACCACATTTTAGTCAAGTAAATAACTTGCACTTGCAGTAACGCTAGCATTGTTATGTCAGTATCTTTTTTGGTCTGTATTTGGTTTTTGTGTCTCTTTTGTGTATCGCTTCTTTTTTATGAAGTGTAATGTTAGATTTTTTCGGTTATCAATGTCAGTGAGTTCAAAACATAGCAGAATCGCAGGAATGGTGCAGTTAGACCAGGTGATCATAAGATCTTTTGCTGTGCCACTGCTAAAAAAATGGTTATTTCTCAAAGGTTTTGAATCTTTTGAATGTTGTTTTTCTTTGGCTGTTAAATTATCATATAGCTGCGAAACAATACAATACAATGTCTATTCTGCCATTACGTGCAAAAGCACGGCTCTGCTGGAGTTATTTTGCCCTTAAGCGAAACCAGTTGTTTGGTTTGGTTGAATTGGTCGACAAACATGGTACACTTGGATCAGAGATGAGCGGACTGTGAAATTTTTCAGTTCAAGTCCAGTCTGACCTGATGAAATTGAATCTGATCCAGTCCTGTCCTGATCCAAAAAGTTTTTGAAAATCACCAGTCAAATCCAGGCCTGAGGCTGATCCGCCAATGTAAAATCATGTATTTTTATTTTGCCTCATGAAGCAAAAGAACCTACTGGAGCTATTTTGCCTTTAATCAAATAGATTGGTTGAAGGCAAAATAGTGCTTTTGCCTCATGAGGCAAAATAGACACAGCCTTTTGCCATTTCCAAATTTAACAATCTATTAGACTGACATATTTAGCCATTACAAGCATTTATGATGAACTACTCAGTAACTTTGACAATAAACTAATAACATGTTCCTTATTTCTAGACTTATTAAAAGCATTTGACTGCTGT
>JGI24022J15233_10002205_pt1 | contig 17878 bp, 9 predicted proteins | sample Ectturendosymbi2_FD_15233 | JGI IMG/M metagenome (IMG submission 15233) | reverse complement strand
CCAAAAAGGGGGAGCCCGAGGCAAGTGCCTCACTCGCCTTCCCTTAAACACACCACTGGCGATATCGGCCACAGCAACTAAGCCCTGATCTATCCTCATGCCGCGGCGCGCTGAATACCGTGTAACCTCGCAAAAACTTTTATGTCAACCGACCGGACCACAAGTTCATTTTTTTCACTAACAGTGGGTTACCATGTTGGTTTCTTCCACACGAAGCCAATGTATATTTAAATAAATGAGCATCGAGCCCAGCAACAATCTGATGAAAATGCAAATATCGCACGCTGTCACAAAACATACATCTGAACTAAAACGGATAAAGATACTTGCGAAGGACGCAAAACGAAAGAACAATGAAAGTAGAGTAGGCTATGTAAAATCAGGAAAAGACTTACCCACGATTAAAGCTTTCCTACAAACGCAACGAATCACCCTGCAACAGCAAAGATCACACAAGCCACATCGTAGGTTGTAAGGTCAAATATACAGTAATTGGTCAACCTGATGACCCACAATACATGCCTTGCAAAGAAGCATCAAGATATAATAGTTTCTGCAAACGGTCAAGAATTTCCTTTTAAAAACAATGCTTGCCAATCATCATCTGTGTTGTGTAAATGAATGTTGCATATATGTTGTTTTTACTTGCTTCAATGCTTGGTCCTGTTTTTAACAATTAAAAAAGAATTCGTTTTTAAACTCTGTATTGAGATAGAATCGATGTGCATTGCTATGGTATTTTCGTCCATAAGACTGGTAGTTTTCTACGCAGTCACTAAATTCTAACCAATGTCAAGTTAAACAAGTCAATGCTTATTGGAAACCCTTCATGCCACCACAAACTTTAGCCTTTCACACACTACACCACTGTATGGGTGCAAGTACAATAAAATTATGCTATGTGAAAATTACATCCAGAAACGAAGCATAGTTGATGAAGAAGCAATAATTGTGGGATTGTATTGCCTTGCGAATCCTCTAGATTTACTTTTAAACATTCTTGCTGCACCAATAACAATTTAACAACCAACAACTGGTACATGCACCTCATCCCATGCCTTGAATAAAAATCTGAAGACAACATAAAATTATTGAGACGACTGCTACAATTACTTACTTGAACCAAAAATATTCATTATGATTTATGATCATCAAAAAGAAAAAAGTGCAAGTTTATCTTTTTCACGAGAGGTTTCAGCAAACGTCTAGCAACTGCTAGCAGCTGGTGCACATGGCATTCAAAATTAAATTCAGGAGTTTTGCCATCAGTGGAAGATCAAACACAATAATCAGCACGGAAATGGTTTTCAGAATAAATTTAAGAAAGTTAACAAACTGGACCTAAGAGATAATGTTCTCACAACAAGAAATACAAACAAAAATGCAACAGGAAATAAATATAAATAGCTGTTGCTACCTGATCTAAACATCACATTGTTAGCATGATGCAGCAAGAATTATAGGGAAGTAAATAGTGCCAACACTTTAGTATTGCATCATTCACTTCATTAATACAGTCCCAGAAAGTTATCAAAATAAATATGGACAACTTATGATGAATGACNCAAGTAACATAATCACGTTTATCTGAAGGTAATTACAGTTTAATAGCTGTGCGCATAGTTGCTTATTAACTTTGGGTGCATTCAATGCTGTATGCTACAATTCTACCAAAACTTAATTTTTACCAAAGCATTTCACTAGATCTGAAAATGATCACTTTACCAATGTTGCCTTTATACTATTCAGGGAAATGTAAAACTAAGCAAAGTGTGCTCAGCAATGAATGCATTCTGTATACTTGAAAAACCTGGCAAAGCATATGCGGTACAATAACCAATGAACTGAAACTTAGTTGCAGAATTTTTATAATGACCAATTTCTACAGTGAATAATTCTAAAGAAGTTATTATATGACCCTAAAAGTACACTGTAATCATGTAAGTAGTTAAAGAACAACAATTGGAAATTTGTAAAATCAATGTCACCACACAAAGAAGTCATCAATGAAGTAGAACAAAATTTATACATGGAACTTGTGATGTAGCCTTAGAAAAATTAGCAAGTTAACACATGAGCTGTGATCACATTCAGCAAAATCATTCTGCCTAAAGGCTGCAACATTAGACAATGCCCCCATGCTTGCAACAACAAAAAATATGAAACTTGCATGCTACCTGTCTGTAGAAGTATCTGGTGTAACAGACAAAGTTTTGTCGGTGAGCTTGTGACCCAACAACTGTTCCAGCTGTTTCAGGTCAGGTATGTCTGATCCGCCACCCATAAATCCCTTTGCATGGTGAAAAAACACTTTTTTTAAGGTGGCTAATTCTTTGCCAAGAACTTCCACTTTTTCTTCAAGATCCTCATTCTCAACTTTCAACCGTTCTATGCTTTCAATTGTGCTCATAGTTTTTTCTTTTGACTTTTCTCTACTTTTTCGCACAGCAACATTGTTTTTTTGTCTACGTAAAACATACTCCTCATTGCTGTGTGAAGTAGATTTTGCTTTTACTTTGCTTGGTGGAACAGATTTTCCCCCACCTTGATGAACTACATCTTGGGGAACTTTAAACTCCATAGGGCAGCTGGCAGTTTCTGCAGCAGGTATAACAAGGTCATCATGTTGAGGTTGCTTAATGTTTGTATCCACACTAGTGACAAAAAAACTTGATGGGTTTATTTCTACAGGTGGAAAATCCATATTCAGGATGTTGGTCGTCTCACAAAAACCTTAATCCATGAAAAGTGCATTCATCCACCTGTACATCAACAGTTGTGATTAAATATATTTAACTTAACAAACTCCCTATTCTGTTTTCTACTAAAGTAATAAATGTAACTCTCAAACTAGTCAATACCACGTTTCAACACCAAGAAGCATTCAGTTTTCAGCAAATTAACTTTGCATTGCCCAATTTTTTCATTTTTTTCTTAATTTTCACTACTTTTAAGAAAGCACACAGCAAGTTAAATACACGTAGATAATCGAACTGTCAAATCCTAAAATAAAAAAAAATTTCATAAGGAGTTTTATTTTCCACATACCATGAAAACCATTTCAGATTTAATTCCTAGTTTGATATGTAACAATTGTACTGTATTTTTATCAACAAAAGAAAAAATTTAATTCCACAGCTTAGTCATTTTGGAAAAATACCAACAACAAAAATATTGCAAACACACATGAGGTGAAATGTTATTAGCCATCTGTTGTACAGGATTAGAATGAGATTGTTCATTAAAAAAGCTGAAAATCAATACTAAAGATGACATAGTCCAATAGCTTTTAGCCCAGCCTACCCTAAACCGTCCATATAGCCTGTGGACCACAACTATGCATTATATAAAAAAACCCACACCGCTCATGGCTCACAAGTACACATTTCAAAGGTAAGAACTTCATTGAAATTGGGTAAAAAATACTCTAGTACAAATTTGCGAACCAATCTGAGTCCCAATTTACAGAATTCAAACTATGCACTGGTCTAGTTTATATAAAATTTATACTGAGAGCAAGTTACAGTTACATGTGAAGGTGTAGAATTGGCTGAACCTTTGTAAAGAAAATGTGTATTGGTTGTACAAAAAATGTTTGAAGACATATTTTTCATGTTGATGTGTAAATTTTACAATATCTACCTTTAAATATAACAGCATTTAATTCATACTATTTAACAGAGATTTGATTAAACAACCAAACTCACAAAAACAACGTTTGCATTTTGAGCAAGACATAAGTTTCTTCTTTCATTTTGAGCAAGCAATAGGCTTCTACAATTACTTTTTAAGGAGCACAGAAGCTGATTGATAGTTTGGCAGGTTTTCTTTGCGATAACTCATGAATCATTAAAGCCATGTTAGCCTATAAGACATTGCAGTGAAAGTTTGTTCCACGGCACATCTTTTGAGGTATTAATGAAATGTTTTTGATGTCACATCAGAAAAGCCATTATTTTTGCTGCAGCCAAAAAAGATAGTGGGTTTGTTCAAATACCTGTGGAGCGAGAACTAAACACGTTAGAAAAATTATTTCTCCAGAAGACCGATATGACCCAAACTTAAAAAAATATGGGCAAAAAAATACCTACATACATTTTTCAGTGGGCCAAGGAAAAAAGGTCTATGTTTTGTTTGTTTTAAAATCAATTTTTGTTTCAAAGACCCATATCCCCAGTCTGAAACATGGAAAAATCTGAAAATTGTAGAGCATGTTGAAATGCACGTCTCACAATGTCCTGCCAAATGTCAAGTATAAATTTTAAGAGGAAAAGTTAAAGTCTAAAATATTGACAAAATATTTGCAAAGTATTACCAAACTTTTGATAATTTTGTAGGATTTTTTTCGTGCCTTGGAGTGGTACACTCCAAAAATGCTATTGCCAAAGGTTTTGCATAAAAGTAAAAAATCATATTTTTTCAAATTGTGAAAACGTATTTTTTACCCAAAAATGTTCTTAAAAACAGTAATAATGAGTGGCTTTTCTTGGTATTTGTGGTTAGTTGTCATGCTTGTACAGAATCGAAACCAAAAACTGCTTCGAGCTAACAGGTAAGCATTAAGTCGATTTCTTAGAGATGACCAGAAACTGCCAAAACTTGCTTTGGGAAAACCAAAAAAATTGTTTTTCTCAAAATTTTTAATGTAAACATACAATTTTGGGGCTTATTGGAAAGATCACTTGAAAGATTTTCTTGCAATGTCTTACTTATTGACGTATCTTTAGTGGTTCACAAGTTTGCGCAGAAAAAACACCAAACTATGAGTACATTAGCTTTTGTGGTTCGTAAACGGATAAACCCTAGTTAAGATAAACCCAGTTTCAATTTGTTTCTGAGATAACATTCAATGTGTGCTGTGTTAAAACAGCTAGTATGCTGGAGTTGAATTTTAAAACTAGAACTTGGCAGAGAAGTTATTATCATAACACATATTTACAACCAAATTAGCTGGCATATTCAGACAGACATAAAAACAGAATGGTTAAAGCTTAGGTTGATAGCCAACAAGTTACAATATTATGTGCCTACATGAGCGATGATTGTAGAAGGCTTCACTTTTCCATGAAATATGTATTCTTTACCAAAGACTTCATATTTTCACACGAGATCATCCACTAATAAAAAATCATTTTTCTGAGCTGTTTAACAACAAAATAGATTCAATCTTAAATAAAAGCCAGGCCTAGCTTTGTTAAAAAGACTATATACACCATAATTAAGAAACAAAAGGACACATGCGCAGATTTCAATTTATAATTCACTTAGTTTTCCCATGAGCCTATCATATATTAACTTTGCACATGCACAAGGCAAACAAATTTTAACTGTTTTACACTACCCACATTGTGCTGCAATTGGAAAGCCCGAGTGGCAAGTGCGCAAAGCTTCACACTGTGGCAGCAAGCAACAATGGAGATCATGCACTGCAATCGCTCTCTGCATATGCTGTTCATTATGCTCAATCGTTCACAAGTTAGTATCGGCAGAGATTCCACGCCGCAATCACTCTATTATTGCTTGTTCGTGCCACATACATGGGTGTTGTTCTTTGCACACATCCTGTTCGTGGTGAATCACACATTCAATGCAAGCCAACTGGGAGGTTACAACAACATACCCTCCTTTTTACAATGAACCACACTGATCGCACATCTTTTCTGTGAAGGTTGCACCTGGCACGACCTTCACACCCTGGTCACAGCACCATTTTGTGTGAGATCGGAAAGCCTGAGAAGCAAGTGCGCAAAGCTTCACACTGTGGCAGCAAGCAACAATAGAGATCACCTGACGAGATCACTCTCGTCGTCACTGTTGGGAACAGCAATCAACTGTTCACCAGGTTCACAAGCATTGTTAGAGGTCACTCACCAAGATCACTCTATTTTTGCTTATTCGCACCACATACATATATATTCTTCACGCACATGCACATCTCGTTCGTAGTGAATTGCACATTCAACACAATGCCAACGGAGTGGTTGCAAGAACTGTGTCAACTTAGCAATAACAATGCATAACCTCACACATAACAACTAAGATCTAATTCACACACACACAAGGCCCATGCTGTTGCAACACGATGATCTGAACAGCGAAGACATGAGAACATGTGCGGAAAGTTTTTACACAATGCAATTGTGAGAACAGGATTACAGTAGCATCACTGCACAACACAAGAATTGTCCTTCAAGTGCCTTCAACGATTGCCCGGGCAGAGATTTGTTTAGGGTGTTGAAGAGATCGCCCATTTCTCAAATGCACACACTTGGTCTTCAACGAAGTGGTCTGATGGGAAGGCAGGAAGCAACACGACCAGACACCGATGAAGATTGCATCTGCATTGGAGTTTCCCTGCTATAGTCATTACGCCGAATGCTTGGCCAAACTGAAGCAAGTTCCAATTTTTAAGGTCTTGGATGACCCGACCGAGATTCAAACTATGCCAAACTGCGACCTACCAGGCGTGAAGTGAGCACTCTAACCATCAGGCCACACGTCTAGTTGAGATGTCTAAGTACATGCCTAGGATCTCCAACACATCTATTATTATTTTACAATCATTTAAAAATGTGCTAATAACAAGACTGCTTAAAGATTAATTACTGGGGCTGTACAAGACCACTACAAACATGTGCCTGTCTCAAATCAGGTATGAATGTAGCTATGCATTGTNTACAAAAAGTATCCAAGATCAATAACAAAGGGCTTTTGTTGGTGAACATTGAAAATCCATTCAACAAACAGAAAAAATGTCGAGTCTAGTATACAATTCCCTTCCCTGGGTGATAATGTCATCAATGATGTCACCTAACTATGACGGTGGTTACAGAAGTGATGACGCATTCTGCAGATATTCTAAATCATATGACATGTTGTTTCAAGCCCTAATTGGATGTGTCACCTTGCCAGGAGCAGCGAAATTGAAATGCATTTGTCTGAGAATGATGTATTCTATTGTGTTAATCATCGCAGCTTGTGTTAGGATTTAAATTTTTGAAGCTTCATTGAATACCCTTAGTGGAGTAAGATGTAATTTCCAGTTTTAATTGTCTCAGTTGGTGTCGTGTGGTTTTTCACTAGTCTTGAGGTTGCTTGCTTTTTTTGCCCTTGTTTTAGCCTTTCAACATTTCACCTGTTAGCATTGCTTGAAAATGTAGGACTGATGATGTACATGAAATAAATTTCCTATTAAATATATGCGATTGATTCCTTGCTTGTTTCAGCTGTGGAGTGAAGTTACTTGAATACAGATATGTGCAAGTTTGAATCATCGCAAAAAGATGAAAGTAGAGCCTGGTCGGCTGATTCCTCAAAAGCCTACAGAAAACCTAGAGCTTTTATTTGTTGGTTAGAGGTCACAGACTACATTTGTTGGTGATGTCACTATCACCACATCAGATACAACCTGTCAAAGTTAATGGCCTAGATGTATCTAGTATCTATCGAGGTTACTAGGTCCAGATTTACCAACTCCAATCGCTCATCAAACAAAATAGGTTGTTGGCAGTAACTTTACTTAATCAGATGGGTAATGAAAACAATGCAATGTTGTTATGGAACTGTTGCGATCGGAAATCCCGAGTAGCATGTGCGCAAAGCTTCGCACTCTGGCAGCAAGCAACAATAGCGATCATGTGTCGCAATCTTAATATTTTTGTTCTTCGTGCACATCCCGTTCATGATGAATCACATATTCAAGGCAACGCCACCGTAGAGGTTGCAACAACATCCCCTCCTTTTTACAACGAACCGCACCGATCGCACGTTCTTTTTGCGAAGGCTACACATGGCACAACCTTCTACATCCTGGTCACAGCACCATTTTGTTAGCATCGGAAATCCCGAGCGGCATGTGCACAAAGTTTCACGCCACGGCAGCAAGCAATAATAGAGATCATACATCGCAATCTCTCTTATTATTGCTTGCTCGCGCCACGCATATATATTTTTGTTCTTCCTGCACACCCCGTTTGTGGTGAATCACACAATCAACGCAATGCCACCAGAGAGGTTGCAACCAGGACTATGGAGTCGGAAGTCCCGTCATCCGACTCCGGGCAATTTGATTATCTGACTCTGACCGACTCTGACCTTCAGCTGTATTAGTAACTTAAAGTGATAATTCTTTTCAGATGAATTCATAAATCCTTCTTGCACTTTCCAAGAATACTGAAACTTTTTTTAAATCGATGTAAATGCACGTTTATCTCTTCATCTCTCACTTTAGCAAAATATGATCAAGCAGGAGTTAGTCTTTTAATTGCACAGAAAAAAACTATTCATCTAAAAAAACACAAGTTAAGTTATTAGAGAAGGTTGATAAAAAATCGATTAAAGCAGATACCTTGTAAACGATATCAGTAAACGACTAAAATTGAAAAATGTATGCATTCTACTGGTGTGCATGTGCACATATTGGACAACGCAGTCAAGAAACGCGCTTGGGATTTCGTGATACCATGTTAAATGACTTCATTGACACAACTTTTTACTGTCGAACGCTGTCAAGCTTGAGCTCTGTTGAATGTAACTGTGTCGCTATATATTTCTTTAGATGGCCAAATATTTTTCCTTAGATGACCACGTTACAAGTAAGCTCTTACACAGGTCAAAATTCAGAAACTGCCAACCATGAAAGAAACTAAAACAAATTAGTTTAAGTTTTAACTTAACAACTTGGGAGCATTCACTTTTCTCTTCGTTATCTACACACTTCATACTACCTTGTTTTCACTTAGGTACAACAAACTTGCAAGGTTTAAGAATTAGTCAACATGCATTTTTTAACACAAAAATGTTGCGATAGAACGGCAGAACTCGACATAGATTAGCCTATTGCTACGAAAATCACTACAGTTCAACTTCCAAGTGAATATGATTTGAATTGCATTCGATTGGAATTGTACGACAAAAAAAACGAAATTCATTTGCGCGTTTTAAGCAACATTTGTTTGTTTTAAGAAACTTATTTGTCTGTTTAATGTTTTAAAGAAGTTTGCTACTGTACGTAGAAGACCAAGTGAAGCTGCTGTGTTGTCTTCAACTAATTGGATCAAATCATTGCAAACCAGTAGGAGAAGTATGACCAGAAACCATAGGTCGGATTATCATTTGCGATCAGACAGTCATCATGCTTCGCCGATGTTGCGCAATAAAGTGCATGGCTACCTGACAACGTAACGAAATCTGAGTGTCTATTTTATTGGGGATTAAGGTCACAGTGCGTTTTTGTTTTGAGTTGCCGCTTACTTATTCAAATTGAATGGGACTGTGGAAAGTTGACAAGTCAATTAACCCGAGTCTTCGACCATGCTTTATATTGTAACGTGAGCTGTCTTGCTTTGCATGTTTGTGTCACCACCCACTTCACTGATTAAGGTTGTTAACTCTGGATTTTTCCATTGGGTCTTGTCAGTGTTCATATATTTTCGTTGCATGTCGGCCTTCCGCGTTCAATTTGCAGGTGACGTGAATCAAAAAATATCATTCGTAGCAACGGTTCTCTCGAATACGTTCGCTTGCTCTTTACTCGGGCTCATCCATTGGAGCCCAAGCTGCCCTCTGCAATCAAGTATTTTTCAATTTAATCCATATCAGATTGAATGTTTTTTACAAGCAATGGGTTTGCATAGAACATTTGGATTTGAATTCCAATCCAATGGACAGTACCCATTCGAGAATAATTTCAAACGAACAATAAACTGTCCGGTAACTCGGGCTCAAATGAATGAGCCTAAGATGCAGAGGATTAACTGGCGTTATCATTGTTCTGTGACGTGCGTTACGTAACAACGGACAAGTTCCCATGAGAACTTCTCATTCATTGTTGCGTAACCAAAGTCACAGAGCAACTATAGTGTCAACCAGAATGAGCAAATGGAAATTTCAGTGATACAAGCCCGGAACGGTTACATTCACTCAGTGTAGGTTGCGTGATGAGTCCAAGGGACACTGCTGATCTGGAGTGGCCCCTGAGTGTAGGTATGCAAGTTAGTTTGCTGTAGCCTTTCTGAATAGTCATTACCATCTGTTGTCAAAACGTCAAGCTGCTTAAATAGCCAAGTGTGGCGCTTACGAACGTTTGTGGCACAAACAGTCGTAATTGGTAGCAAAAGGTCTGCCTGGAGTCGGAGTTGTTAAATTTTCTGCGACTCCGACTACTCAGGTTGAAAATCCTTCCGACTCCAACTCCACAGCCCTGGTTTCAACAGAACCAAGCCTCTTGTATAAATAAACAAAAGTTGTTTATCTCCCCAAGTACCATCTTCTCTTTTAGAAAAACTTAATAAAATATACTTATAAACATTTGAAACAAAAAAATACAGGTTATGAAAATACAAACATGTTCCTTGTCATAATTTTCAATAACTTTGAATGTGGTACATAAGCATCCTCATATGCTATAGTAAGCGTTATGTCTTAATTTCACAAAATATCCATTACAAAATGCAGTTACAAAGAGCCCACAGAAACAATATCAGGCTTTCCAGGTTCAAGTGGACGAAATACACCAAATCGCTACTCAAAATATGCCATATGTTTTCAATAAATGCCAAAGAAGCTGAAACAAATCTGCAAGTTCAAGCTCAAAGTAGACAAGTTTTCAAACATTTTTTTCTGCCAACACAAACTGCAAAAGGCCAAAATCATGCCAAAGTATGATGCACATGCTAAATAGCGTTTTCTAATACTAAACCACTCTGAATAAAGCCTAATATTCTGGAATTTGGCTTTTTTCTGGCAACACTTATTTATAGTAAGTTTGCCAGATATTTTTCTTAATAAATAATGGTCAAAATCAGTGGCTGTTTTTGTTTAAAAAAGTTTGTGGCCAAAAGCACAAAATGTTTTAACTATGGTAGCTTGTATAGCCAGGGGTGTAGGGGAGCCACAGTGTTTGCAGGGAAGCATACTTTTTTGCTGAAAAAAAAAGGTTTTGCCAAGAAGCAAACTTTGACCCTAAAGCAGCAATTTCTGTCATGAAATTGAAAGTGCATGGAACAACTAGTCTTTCTTTATTTTAATAAAACTTAAAAGTCTAAATTAAAAACAATTGTAGATAAATGTTTTCAAGTCTGACCCATTTATGTTAAACAGTATGAAATTAACTTTTTCTTCCAATGACAATCAATAATGGTTAGCATTCTCTTGAACTTGTGCCCCAAACATATGAACAGGAGATGAAATCCATTAACTGAATTAAGTTGATGATCATACAGTAACCAGATGGTGAAAAACCATAATCATTAAGTCCACACATATGAAGAATGAACAAAGGCTAGGAACACTCATGAGCAAACTGTGCGATCAGACACATGGTCCATATCATAGGCACAATCAAACAACACAAGAGCGCAAAAAATGGTTAGCCATAACACATTACAGAATAGGTGCTTGCACACGACCACACTGATAGGATCAAAAACATTTTAACAGCACCCCAACTATAACATCATACACCCATCACATTACGGAGATCCAATAGTGTGAGGGAAATGAATGCATTCTAACATAAACAGTTTGATGTAAACAGCCAAATGATAAAAGTACACTTAGTGAAAGGTAAGTCAGATAGTGGCATATAACTAGTAACATACCGACCACATTTTTTTAATTTTATGGTTTTGTAACAGACACTTTATTAACACTATTGTTTACTAACCCCTAACACTTGGTTTAATACTATATCCAGAGTAGGACATTGAGTCCAACCCTGGTCATGGCCAGGTAAAGTATGAAAGTATTGTGAATATGGGATGCACACGCCTCAAAAAACATGGTAGCATCCGAGCACTCAGTCAAAGAGTAAAATGTAGTTGTAGTGTTCAAAGAATAAGGACGAATATAAACAATCTGACAAGCGCGCAACCATACGTTGTTAGACTACCAGCATCTTTCCAGAAACAGGTGTACATTTTTTCTCAAGAAGGCCTCAAAGGTAGGAATGTTGCATTAAACCTGATGATTACTATCACTCGTTCACCATGGCAGGTAGTATAGAGTCCTGCAACCAAAATTATAGGCTACGCGCAATCTCTGCATGTATGCCTTCCTGAAATTACACCATAATTGTGATGCATACATAGACGTACAGAAGGAACGAAAAAGTACAGTTTTCGCCTCGTTTGAACATCAGGAAAAAGCTCACAGCTTGTTTGCTGCACAATATTGATATTGCAGTTGTCTCTGAAAGTCTCTGTCATCACAATATTGATAGCTCAGTGTCTAATACTGTATAACCCCAAATATTTGTAGTGATTTACAGATTTTACACTTTGTCCATCCAGTGTCAATAACGGGATGACTGTGCTTTTTGCACTCTTAGTCTTAAATGTCATACAAGCAGTTTTACTGCAGTTGAAAATAATTCCATGTGATTCTGCACAAGTCTGACCCACATCTAGTATCCTTTTCAACCCACGTACACTTGGACAAACACCCAGAAATATTGTCAGCAAACATCAAGTGGTTCAATAATACTTCACCAATATAACACCCAACTTTTATGTTGTTTGGTTCAGTGGATAGATCATCTGAATATACAACAAACAAGTATGGAGTAATGGACTCGATACTTCCCCTTGTCTAACTCCAATAGTAACATGAAAGGAAAGGGTTCAGAGTTCTATTTTATCTGCATTGTTTGTTCCTGACTGAAACACTGGTATAACATCTAGTGACTGCAAAGGTTAATAATTACTACACACTTCAAAGCAAGCAATGAATGGTCATAGTACTGTGGTGTTGCTGTAACTGTGATGAGAGACTTCTAACATCTTAATAAATAACAATACAAAATGGTAGTATAAATAACCAGTCACAAACAATGAACATTGCAAGGAGCTAAGGACACAAGTATACATAAACCATTGTAATAATAACACAAACAAACATAGAACAATAAAAAATACAAAAATAAGCAAAAAATAAAGCACCAGTAGGCATTTAACAGAAAAGGTGAGCAATGAATAACACATGCATACAGCAATCTTGAGATGCAACTCTTTAGAGTATGACCAAGTGTGTTTTTTCATGACCAGCAGACTTCAAAAACACACTACATCATGATGATCATCTTTTAGTGTACGCACTACTGTTCGGAACCCCTTGTGTCCTGGGTCAGATTTGTCCCATTCCCAACATGTTAAACAAAACTCACTGATGATATTCGGCCATCAAAGCTGCCATAAAGAAAATCAAGAACCTCTAGATCAGTGGTTTTCACCCTTTTTCATGCAGCAACCCATTTTGCAATCCAATTCGAATTTAACCTAACAACTCCCTTCTAAAAATTTCCTGTCAGGGATATGTAATACAGTTGTTTGCACAGTAGAAATTACAATGACTAACAAATTACTTATGATATGACTATGTTGAACGAAGACTCATTAAATTCATGCACATGCCAGGACCAATGAGAGAGATTCGTGCCATATGCAAATCACTCCGTCCACAGCACAACTCTTCAAAAAGTAAGTCCCAAGCAGGGTTGCCAACCTGTCTTCACCAAAGAAAGCCAGACCTTGTCCCCCCAAAAAAGCCAGATAGTAGTTTAAAGCATATACAAATAATATATGCATAACCAAACATAAAATATACATCAAAACTCGTGAGAAACATCGGTATTATACAATTTTACAGTTACATCCATGAAACCCACCCCACTGTGACTATCGCTCATAGGTAAATTTCTATTTCTTCACAATTTGTATGTATAAACATTGTTTTCTGCCCTTGCTATTTGTTTTTGTAATGAAATGGTGCGCTAAAATACATTGCACTCGACCTCATTACCCTTATTGCTGCTGGCTTCCTTCACCTGCTCATCTGTACATCTATATGCCTTTACACTTCACCCATTGCTTGCCCACCATCAGGATCTGTGTTATGTACAGAACCGTCGCCAGAAAGTTCCCAATAGGGGGGCTTTGCGTTTGCTTGGGAGGGCTTGACATTATATAAAATTGACCAAAACTCCACTTATTTATAGTGTATCACATTTCAATTTGGGGTGTTTAGAGCTTTGTTTGGGGGGCTAAGCCCACCAAAGCCCCCCCCTGTGGCGACGGGACTGGATGTCTAGACTATTGTGTTTCTGTCTTTTTTGTTATTTTGTGTTTCTGTAATTTCAATTTGCATTCCCATCTGTGCTTATTTTGAAACTGTTCTGTTTAAAAAAAATTGCAATTAATAGGCCTATGCAGCTCAGACAACGTGTTTCCAAAGCCAAGCCTTCCCGACTGAAAAAAGTCAGAGCCAAAGGTGTTCAAAAAACGCCAGAATTTGAAAATCTGGCTTCAAAACAGCCAATTTGGCAACCCTGCTCCCAAGTAAGCTGCCGCATTCAGATGTCAAACACAGCAATATTATTACGCCACAAAGTTATTCATACGTTGCTAAACGCAACAGTACTGTAATGGTCATGACATAACTCATAACCACATTCACAAGTTTGCAATGGTCATAATCACACTTACAACAATTTTGAATGAAAAAGAAGGCTATCATTTTTGCCAGGTGACAGCAGTGTACGATGTATAAAATATTTGACTCTGACTCCACTCATGCTTTCGCTGAATATAGGCTACTCCGACTCTGAAACCTTTGTGAGTTTAGCAATCCGACTACTGCTTAAACTCCAAATTGAATGCTATAACAAGCTATACAACAAATGTTTAAAAATTGACTTAGGCTCTACTCCGGTTTTTCGTGAAAAACTCAACTCCGGTGTCAAGCAAAATATCTGACTCACGCCATGTGTGCATGCACAGAGTAATATTCTACATATCAAATACGCTAAGATAAGTGATGACTAGGGCTTAGTGCAGCTATGTCCAACCTGCGGCCCGCATGTGGCCCAGTTTAGGTTTCACTGCAAGGTTTTGTGTGGCCCAGTTTAGGTTTCAGTTGCAGTGAAAGTATCCTACATATTGACAACTTGTCCTTATTTTGATAATCGTGAATTTGACATTTTTGATGCAGGTAGTCCTCCATGCCATTTTATCACGTCTGTTACCATTGCAGTTAGGATTTGAATGCTTTGAGTACATTAGGTTAAGCTAATTTTAGTTTGCCAAGATCAAAGTAAACCATTGAAAGTGCGGCCGTCATTAATATGTCCTTCAATGTGCGACCTTGGTTAAGATAGTGACATTATTTTTGGCTCAGTAAGCTGTTTGGGTTGGATTTAGTTGCCTTAGGTGATTTAGTGTTTAGGTCTGTCTGGGTTAAAAAATAAATCTAGTTGAGGTCTAACACTTAGTCCAACGTTTTTCAATTGTTATACTTATTCCCGTACTGTAGTTTATTGTGGGTAGGCTATCTGACATCAAGTCAGGCTTATGCAGAATCGCATGGGATTATTCTCAACTGCAACAAAACTGTTTGTATGACATTTAAGGCTAAGAGTGCAGAAAGCACAGTCACACCATTATTGACATTTTATGGTCAAAAGGTCAAACCTATTAACCAATACAAATATCTGGGGATTGTATTGGATAGGCTACTGAGCTTTCAGGTGACAAAGACATGCAGAGACAACTGCGATATCAATATTGTGCAGCAAACAAGCTACAAGTCTCTTTTTCCCGATGTTCAAATGCAGTTAAAAATGCAGTTTTTCGTTCCTTTTGCACGCCCATGCATGCATTACAATTATGGTGTAAGTTCAGGAAATCATGCATGCAGATAGATTGCATGTGGCCTATAAATTTGGATGGAGAGCTCTATACAACCTGCCTTGGAGAGCGAGTGTTAGTAGCCACCAGGTTCAATGTAACATACCAACCTTTGAGGCTTTGTTACAAAAAAACATGTAGGCCTGCCTGGTTCTCCAAAGGTGCAGAAAATCTAACAACATGCTTCCAAAGTATAGAAGAAATTATGAACATCTTTATCAGAAGCTCTCGTGACCCTATGGAAAAAAGGCAAACATGGGGTGGCGACCCCAGGTTGAAAACCATTGCTCTAGATGAGAGGCTTCAAACCACGGCCTGTGAGCCATCCAACCCGTGAAGCCATTTCATCTGGCCCACAAAGCTAGTTTGTCAATAATGAAAAAACATCATCTGTACATGCCTCATCTTTTCACCCATTACTTGCCCACCATCATCTGTGTCATGTTGATGTCTATTGCATTGAATTATACTCATAATGTATGCCACACGTGCATCAATGTTGTAAAAAAAAAATACATACCAGTACCAGTATTCTGTGACTGACCAGGATTGCCAGGCCCAAATGAACAAAAAATGCTAAACCACTTGTAAAAAAATGCCAAATCGCTTCAAAAAAATGCCAAACAGGCTGAATGCTGTTGGTTTTTATATTACCAGATGCGTAATTTGGCAAAAAACACGGTGGTGCTCATTATAGCATATAAAGCAACAAACAACTATTATTATTGTACTTTAGAAAAACAAACAGAATTAAACTATAAACACTCTACCCCATTTTTCACCCTTTGATATATAAGGTTTTGTCCCAGAGCTAGAAGAAAATATGGTACCATTTACTTTTGATTGAAAATGCCCAGTAGAAAATAGGCTACCTACAGTACGAATGCCGGAAATAATAAATCAGTTCATAAAAATATACAATACACGCATCACGTGCCATGGTTTCCAATCACTTGATTCTTGAAACCAAACATTAGACATGTCATAACTTCACGAAATATCTACTACAAAAAAAAATCTACTAAATCTGGCTGTTCTGGCATACACTTATATCAAAATCTGCAACATTCACATTGACTTAACTATTTTTAACCGGGGAATTCTGCTAAATTGGCTTTATCATGCTTTTAACTTATATGAAAATCTGCAAAATCTGGCAACACGGTTTATGTGCTTATATTAAAGATTTAAAATATGGCTAATGGCTGCACTGAAATGCACTTATTTATTACATACATACAAGCATGAAGAATACTGTGCCAATAATGATAATCTGCAAATAACAACACACACTGTAGGCTACAATAGATCTTTTCTTGAAAGACACTTAAATACTGTACAGCACAACAGCTGACCTGATTTGCATATAGACTTTCATGTTTATTCTCCGAGAACAGCACAGTCTACCAAGTGTAGTGTGTGCAGTCTACACTGCTTAAAACACTGTACAATGTGCTGCATTTTTCGCAGGGTTGCCAGACATCTTTTGAGAAAAAAGGCCAAACCATGTCTAGAAAAAAGCCAAATGGGGTAAAAAAAGCCAAATTGTTAAAAACCATGAAATTTGTGCTTTTTCCATGTGTTACCATGTTTTCTGCAAGGTGGTCAACAAAGCGAATAGTACTGTGACAGATTATGCTCACGACAATCTGATATTCAGCCACTTTCAGTGCATCACTTTTGCTGCTTGAAGTCTTAACAACTTCGAAGGCAGTTTGTCCTGTTAGTGGAACTTTCCTCCTGTGTTTTTAGTTTGTTTTATGATTCATCAAGTTACTGACGACTGTGCTTGGTATAATTGTAGTGTGGCATAACTTGCAATGTGCATTTTCTGAACAATCACTGGCCTTCTTCAACCAAAGAAATGTCTTTTCCCATTACTATTGTACAGGGGCAGCTCGTCTAGACAGACGGGCTGCAGCCCTCCCTGAAAAATGTAAGGCAAAAGATTCCGCCAAACGGCCAATCTCGCCTTANNTTTGGATTTAGTTGCGAAAATTTCACAACACAATCATTTTCGGTACTTCCGACACCATTTNTGCTCAACGTTTCCTAGGAATCCAACAAAACCAATGTTTCGCTGTTTTCCAACGACGCCGCNTATGCGATGACGTTTTCAGCACACTTGCCGATGAATTTGGCGATTTCGGGGCTGTCTTCGGCACAGCCCTANAGGAAAGAAACNAAACAATTGGCTA
>JGI24022J15233_10002204_pt1 | contig 17880 bp, 11 predicted proteins | sample Ectturendosymbi2_FD_15233 | JGI IMG/M metagenome (IMG submission 15233) | reverse complement strand
AGCTGTGGTTCACGACCTTCAAGGCATACTGCCTCTTGCTGCCGGTATCAGCCCTGCCCTGGGTTTTCTGGCTGTTGACGGACCTTTCCCCGTTCTTGATGGGGGTGCACACTGTAATCAACGGTGTGCAGGGCATTGGTGTCTTTCTTATTTTCTGCGTTTTCGCGGAAGACGACAGGAAAAGACTGATTCGCCTGTGGAACAGGTCCGCAGTGAAACGCCTGTTGACACCGGCAAGCAAAATCGGGCTTCCTCCGAAAGTGCGGCAAAGCGCCCGAAGGTTTGTACCTCCGCGAAGCCCGATGGAGTTCGATTCCTTGGATCCCCGCAACAAGAGACAGCGCGGAAGCAGAATGGAAATAAGCAGAGGCAGCAATGTAACCGTCATGACTAACTTTTCATCCAATTAAGTGACTTTATCATTACGCATGCAGCAAACCACTGTGACAGCAAACTTTAATGCCATGAACCGAACGTTGAAGTTGGCGTACTGCTGCAGGACTAGAAAATATTTTTGTACGTATGTTTTAACGTGTATTATGTGCATGCCAAAACATCTTGCGTTTTTCAAAATTGCATCCGCATAGTAGTAGCGATTTCTCCAAGGTTTGAAATGGAAACAGGAAAGTAGCAGTGCATTCTGCCCAAAGATATCTAATACCGGGTTTTCCGGAAAGCCGCCCAGGGCCGTTAATAGGAAAACACACACATTGGGAAAATAAGACGTGGACCAAATAACTGCCCGGGCTGTTATACGGCAGTTGCATATTGCCTGTGTCTGAACAAGTACACATGCACACGTTTTGTTCTAGTGGTTTCAAATATAGTGGGTCTTCAATAGCTATGGAAAAGGTGATCTGGGCCGCGATGAAAAAAGTTTGCCGACCACTGGTGTAAGGTGACAACTACAAATAGTAGTCAAACTCAGTAAGGTATAACGTTGGACGTACCGTGTAAGGTGACAGGTACAAATACCGGTACGGTAGTATTCAACTCAAATATTAGCACCATATAAACGCCCACCTAAAATAAGCGCCCGTGGGCGGACTAAACACTGGGCGGCTTTCCGGAAAACCCCGGTACCAGCATAGGCTGCGCTTGCAGTCAAACCAGTCTTTGTACGTTTCAAGACAGAGCGGGAAAAATCTAACCTGTAAACAGTGGCCACAAATACCGCGCAGAACGAATCTCAAGCTTTTTGTTTTTACTCAATTTATTTTAAATTTTTCAATGAGCAAACTTATCCTACTGCGCAGCAGGGTTTGATCAAGGCCAGGTGTTTCTGATCAGAAACAATGCACGCAACTCCAAAAGCGAATAGTCTCAAACTTAAACCTCGCCAGCATCCATTCACCGCAGAAAAGTGCTACGAAAAATCTTCGACAACGCATAGCAAATTCTACAATGCACGGTAATTTCAATGCCATTCAGTTTAGGTTGAGCACAAAATTCCTACAACTACTAAAGGCACTTTTATAACTCTCCTTGAGTTGCGTTCAGCAACAATAGTAAGCGTTCTATAGTCTCGAACAAAGCTTGATACCCATTAACCTTCACTGTTTAGAAGCGAAATTTCTGAGCGTCACATAAACCGCCGGTGTCGCGAGGCTGAAGCAATCGTCGAGATCGATATTTCAGTGATATTGCAATCAAAAGCTCGGAACAAAACCTTGTCTCGGTGCCGCGTGCACCAATTGCGGGTAAGACTACTTAACTTCTCCACGTTAGTGTGAAAATGTTTGCCCATTTTACAGTTTCGGGTTCCAATCACGAATATCTCTGCACAGTCACAATCTAGTAGTCCACGTTGTCGTGTCCAACTGGCGGATGCCAACAGCTGCATACTCGCCGAAAGCAAAAGCGCTGGCCTTAGTGAAATTGGAAGCCACCAAACAAACGAAAGAACACACGAACTCGTGCGTGGACCTGGCACTGCTTTGACCAATAATGACCAAGACTTTTTTGCAAGCAGGTGGAATCGCGGCTGACATAGGCTCCATCAAAGAGCGGGGCAGCTGCCGCTCACATCATGATCAAACAACCCAAGTACCGGTAGGTTTCTGCGCCCCGAGTGCTGCAGTCCATCACAGCGTTTCTTAGTGCGGAGGTTCGATGCACAGAGTCGACCTGCCTTGTTCGGTTTTCGCTCAGTACAGTGATTGGCGCCGAATGGACTTGTGGGCTGACCAACATAGCATTTTTTGCAAACAGGTTTAATGTTGATTTTCAAACTGAGTCGAAGTTGAAAGTAGCGCAAGGTCACAAAAGAATTGTCTTTTTCTATCTTTTAACTTTAAAAGCTTGAACAGAATCGAGTTTTCAATCTTTTCTATTCCTTTCGATTTGCGTTTTGTCAGTGCGACCCCAGTACAAGTCGTCTGTACAAAATCGATGCCAACTTTACGCGCAAATGTTAGCTCGCTTAAGTAAGACCATCAAACGCTGACAGGCAATGACTCGTTAAACTCCCACCCGTCGAACAAGAAATCGTACGTAACAGCGAAAGGCCTGACTTTGCAATTTGTTTTCACGAGGAAATTCAAGTACTTGTGATCCATCATGAACCACGGCCACCGCACAAGCAGCGTTGGTCTAGCAAGTCAAATTTGCAAACGCATGTTTGGAAGCGACGGACTACCATGGAAAAAATCCTTCCCATCACCATTTAACCACGCATGTTTAAACAAGCACAAGTAATATGTGAGCAAACACACGGTAAAAATCCTCTTTTTAATTATGACACCCTCGAAACAGAGCACACGGAGCTGAATGAACTCTTCGCGCAATCCTTGAATTCCTGATGTGTGCAGTTAAAGATAAGCGTTTTCAACTATCACCTTTTCATGTAACACCCATTGCCCGAAACAACCGCGAAATTAGATGAGAAATACTGCAATCGATTTTCGTCTTAACTTAACGAAAAGCAGCAAATGCTACCCGTGGAAGGTACCAGACAACACTTGTTGAAATCGCAACGAGTAAATAATTCATCACTTGATTGTCGATCTGTCATTCCGTCGTTAGTTTCGCGTTAAATTTGACTTAATCACAGGTTGCTTATTCCTTGTCCAATTCCGAGCATAGTCTTTGTTGGGACTAAGGCAAAATGTAGCCACTGGTGGATTTCTTGACACAGGCTTCAAAACTTCAAGGCGTTAAGTTTTTTTTTATCAATCATCTTAAACATAAGAGCAATTTGCGCGTTACAGAAACGCATTTTCTTCTTTTTGATTTTTTTTTTAAACAATACAACGACAAAATGGTTGGGGTGGAAACAGCTTTCGCCCCAATTTCGTCGCGAACCTTAATATTCCAAGACACGATCTTAGCATTTGATCATGAAGTCAACATGAAAAACTTAAATTCCGAAACGAAGCACAGCTCTATAGAGTTGGAGATTTAAGTGAGGCGTGCATTGCAACGGTAGAAAACAAAATACCGTACAAAAACCTATCTGACGCTATACAGTTTTCGTTTCGTTAGCGTACCAGTACCCTCAAAAATAAATGCGCGAATTTACTGACTTCCCAAAAGTTTTGAAGAAAATTTACCTCACGCATCGAATCGAACACAATACCTGGCATTTTACGCTGTTTGCTGATCTCAGTGGCCATTTCGTTTTCACTTATGCGCGTTTTTGTATTGCATCTTCTGCGAGCAGTAGAATTGTAGCAATGCGAACCACGATACGTGACCGGAAAACGACTTGACGTTTCCACGGGCAGCTGCGCCTTTGATTAAAATCTTTTTAGGCGCTAATTTAAGTGCAGGAATGTCGTTGTGCAGGCAAGCTCAGCGAAATAAGTGAAACAAGCAAGTATACCGCAACACTTGCCGGACGGATCAGAGCTTACATTGGGCAATCAATCGAAGCTGAGTATTTCTATACTTGCTATTTCTCACCACCCTGGTTCGCTTTTCTGATTGATGTGATTTGCCGTCAAAGTTTCTTATCAGAGTTGATCAATTAATGAGCATTATGTGTCACAACAACCAGAAGAGAAAAGACCCGGTATTAAAGCTTATAAAGCGTCTTACATCCTTGAATGGAATGAGTAAACAAGTACAAAACCATCTTCACTTTATTCGCTACTTCTGACAGATCACGCAAGTCGGAGCCTAGTCGGCATTCAACAGTTTCATAAACATTAACTTTGACATCACAAAGCAAAGAGACCCCGCACACGAACACGTCATACTACGAACACGTCATACTACGAACACGTCACACTACCGATCTTAAGAAGAGCGACCTGTCAAGCGAAATTTCTGACCTGTTATTGTTCGTCAGTTAAGCTTCTCAGAATAAAAAATGAAGTTTGACAATTACTTTTCTGATGTGCGTTGTGCAAATGAAAATATTTTGGTTAGATGTCCGGTACCCACAACAAGCTACACTACGGGAATAAGTTTAACCGCTGAACATTTTTGGACTTAGTGTTAGACTTCAATTATTTTTCTTTTTCTCACCCTGACCCAAACCCTAACCCGACACACTTACCTAAACACGGATCCATGAGCCCTAATCATCAGTTTTCTCAGCGTATTTGATGTGTAGAATATTACTCTGTGCATGTGCACATGGCGTGAAGTCAGAAATTTCATCGGGCGTAGCGCTTAACCAAGGCCTCCTAGAAAGGGAGGTCTTGGCTCTTTGCCAGGGGGGCCTTGGCTAAGTCACCGAGCAAAACGCACCAGCTGCACCCGGCCATACTTCGCACAGCGTAGCAAAGTGGCAGGACCGGACTTGGGGGTCGGGTACTATCACCGCGTTGCAGGAAAATACATTCAACCAAATATCATTCGACCAAAAGTTTAGAAAACTAGACATGACACAAAAGCGAAATGTACAAACTGGCGATGAGAAACATAATGACCTTTGCTAACAACCAATAGAATCGGAACTCCAGTAAAATTTGCTGGGCGCGCTCTTGCAACCTACCAGTTGCAACATCGGTACAAGCATCGCTTACGTCATGCTGCAGCAGCCCTGGGAGAACATCGCTGCGCCTACAAGTTCTGCCGTGCGAGAGTTTAAAAGCGCAAGCGTTGAGGAATACTTTTGCATCTGCTGTGAAGATACACAGTCGAGCCTTTTTTGCAATTGGCGTTATTTGAAACAACCTATTTCCGCACCATTAGGCCAGAATGAAATTTGCTGATAGTGTCGTCAGCAACAGAAATCAACTTGGTGATGCAGACGCATCTCCGCTGTTGTAATTTGCGTTGCAGAATACATTGATCAATGCAAGAAAAGTCCATTCAAAGAAAATGCACAAGTGTCAGTGACAGAGCAATGTATGTCATTGCAAAAATGAGAATTCCAACAATATCTTAAAGCAGTGTCCCCTCTAAGGTGCGCGCATGCGCAGTGCCACCAGACCAGTTGCGCAGTGAAATCTAATTCTCGCGCACCTGCAACATTCCTAATTTAATATCGTATATATATCGCATAGCCATTTACCGTTTAAATAGTTGTGCAAAATTGAATGCTCACTAAAAAAAATATTTGCTCAGTGTAAAATTTTCTCAGAGGGAACACTGATCTCAGGACAGATTCAGCCACGAAGTTCGCGTTTGACAAACAGCAACATTGCAAAGACTTTCGACAAGACCACAATTATTCCAGAAGTCCCTTTAGGAGCGATCCGACGCTGAAGTCAAGCTCTTGTCTCATGATCGCCGCCAAGCGGTTGTTGGACAGGACCAGGACAGGAGAGTCAGAGTTGGTAAAGCATAACAAACCCTATTTTCCGGCCATGACGGCGAACACAAGCAAACGCGCTGCACACGTCACGCGATGACGCAAACTCAGGGCGAATCGTGAAATAAATTTCCATACTACGAACATTCAGAAGCAGCGGCAGTAATGACATCAACGTGTGACAAACAAACACTGGATTATTCAAACATCTACACTACACCGTTAATCCTTGCTAAGAGCGCTTTTTTAGTCGACGTTGATGACACGCAGTGCAACTGGGCACAGACTAGCCGTTGTTGGTTTGTAGCAACATGGAGCGGAGAAGGCGTCCAGCGTTTTTCGATGACAAGGACGCGGCCTACATGTGAAAGAAAATATATAATTCTCAGTTATCTTTCACGACAGAACAAGTGAGCTCAGTGGAAGCTCAATACGACGCACAAGGAAACACACTTTGAGCTTTCAGCACTAATAGTAAAGTCACAGCAGTAACCACCACCAAGCTTTGAGGTTTCATTTCACTTGCATTAGCACATGTTCCACCACTATCCAGCAAAAACGACGCTAGGGCAACAGCGATGTCGAAGAAAACGCAAAAGAACTAGAGCAAGACAATAATTGCACACTAAGTCTCGCAATTCATTGGGCTTCAGCAAAAATCGGGTCACTCAGTTTACTTGTAACGCAAGATTAATTTCTCAGAAGAGCACCGTCACTTCCTAAATACACTAATTAAATCTGCAATGCAATGAGTAAAACCTATTAATCAAAAAAAGCACTGGAAATCTTGAGCACCAAAAGACAAGTATACAGAAGTCTCCACAAACATTTAGACCTCACTACCCTTACGTCAAAACCACACCACCGCCAGCAATGAAGTGAAGCACAGTTACGACGTCATAAAAATCGAAAGCCAAGCCTGCAGCATATAAACAATAAAACGACAAAATCAAACCGTGATAAGGGCATGCACCAAAAGTAATGGAACATGGCAAAAACATCTCTTAAATGTCAATTTTATGAATATATTTGTTTTCACATTCATTGAGAGATGTGGCTTTGGGTTGTTCCGCAAATGTAACTTTAAAACACTGTCATTTGCGGTTCTTCCGTCAAATCATCGGTCATATCAAGATGTAATAACAGGGCCGCCTTATTGTTATCGGTAATCACGTTAAACGACTTCCACACACTGCGGTGTTCATTCCACGGAATAGAAAATTAATTTGCAGCCTGACCCACACATTGCTCGCTACAGAGGATGCAAGTTGCCACGTATAAACCATACTTTGAACGATTTAGTTTCGGCTTAAGCTCAAAAACTTTGACAGAAGTTTATAAAACTTCAGTGAATAAACATAAATGTTGGATGGTGACTTAAATAGCTGCAGGGCACAGCGACCATTATGGTTAGGATGAACCACCCTACTTTGCCGCAAAATTTCTGTGCGCTAAGGGTTTCGCAATATGTCATGGGTGTACCAATTGTAGCCGGTCGTTAGTAAGTAATCAAAACATCTGACTTAAAGTTCTTTTACTCCTGACCAACAGTGAAGGAAATGACGCTACCCAGCCTGCTTTGTCGTCGTTTTTCTTTACTCTGGGTGGACAAAGTCGGGTTTTCCACTAAGATCAGTAGTTCTTAACCGGGGAGCGTCAAATTTCCAGGGAGGTGAGTCCTTACGCGCTTTTCAACATGGAAAGTTTTAGAACGGAAACGTGTTCTGTCCAATTTACTTATTTTAAGTCAGGAGGACTTGAAACAAAGGACAATCATTTAAGGGAGACGTGGTAGAGAAAAGGTTAAGAACGTGATGCTTGTGGCATCACGTCTTGGACCATTCTGTTGGTAAAAAACGGAGCATAAAGACTTTTCCCGCAGTCGTACAATGGCTGACTTAATAACTTCCTTGCGGTCGTTAAGCCTCCGCATTCTGATAGGTTCCCAGCACAATAGATTGAATGTCGGACATAGGTGACTGTCTACTGATGAAACACTCATGTTCAGCTGTTGCTTTCTCGAAGCCTTTGGTAATGAATTGATACTGTATTTTTGAACTGGCATAAAATAGTGATGCCCATCCACGCACTCTATCGAGCCGTCAGTTTCGGTCGTGTTGCTCTGCCTGAACGCAAGCTCTGACTTGCTGATTTCGAGGTGGTCTCGAAAATGTTTTTGGTGACCTTTGTTATCTGACTCCCAATAAGCAACCAAATAATATCGTCTGTAAATCTGAAGATTACTACTTTCTTAATTTCTAGTACATGCGGTTCCAATAAATAACGAACAGTAATGGATAGGGAAATTGAACGGTTACAACTGGTGCCTATACCTTTATCTTGAATGAAGAAATTGAGTTGGGTAATCACCTTACTTAATAAATTTTATTCAGGTGAATTATACCCTCCCGAGCATTGGCAGAAAATTTGAATGTTTTTCAAGTGCTCTACTGAGAGATGGCAAATGTTCATGTGACACAAGTTAAGCTTCATATGGATTCATTATATTCACTGTGGTGGCAAATATCAAAGGTTTATAAATAAGCTTTATCAGATACGCTGGGTAAACGCGCTTCTTGAATTGTCGGATTTAGTGGGCAGTTACTGATATGAACTCACGAAACAACATCATCACAGCAGCTACGATCGAGTCCCACCAGTGCTCAGGTTAATTCGAATACCACTCAACGCAAGGTTAAGAGTGACAAAGAACACTAGAAAATTTACAAGAAAACGCAAATAACTAGAAATGAAGATGCGCTTTCAAAAGCAACAATTAAGGTTACCATTAATGCTTGAATGTACTAAATCCGATGAACTACACGAAACAAACATATAATTTATGGAGCTGTTCTGAAAATATACCGCAAACGGGCCATAAACATAATTTGTAATGATAAAAACGAGCAGACAAATTGTTGCTGCATTTGCAAGCAGCAACCAATGTCGTTATAGCGTGAAAGCAACTGTTACTTTTTTTTATCGCATGCAACGCGACGCATTTATTTAACGACAGTTGGCGGCAGGCCGAAGCCTGAATAATGCTTCTTGTCGCGGCGTTTGTGGCGAACGCTCTTGCCCAAGGAGCGCTACGGCGAGTCACCCAGTGGCTGTGGATCGGACACCCTTTCAGTTGGCAGGCGGACACTCCACCACTGAGCTAATCGCCGCCCAATTGTTTCGGTGAAGATAGTTCGCAAAGCGCTCGCCTGTGGTGATTCGCACAAGCAATTGAGAGCTCGTGCAATGGCTAGTTGTTGAAGTCGCAAACTTGTATTAAGATTTTGCAGACGGTTAGTCGACAACTTGCAAAACAACGGGACGGTAACGGTTTTGGTTCGAAACTTTACCCAGTAGTATTTTTGATCCAACAACCTATACGAGCACGTGAAATCGTTCACCTNTTCCATGTGCTGGACCATGCCTTCAACTGCTTCGAGCATTTCTTTCACTTTGGCTTCTTTTGCGACCAGCTGTTCTTCCAAGGTTGCAATTTCCGCGTTCTCTTTCTAAGGCAAAGGTCACATCATCACGTATGAAAATGATTGCATTAAAATAAAATATCCAAAGCCGTGCAACAATACAGTGTGAAAAGATCTGCGCCAAAGCCAAATTGAGTTTATCAAAAAATACAGGCCTGCTAAACAACGGGCCTACTGGGTTTACCACGGCCTGCCAAAGTAAAGGTCGCAGCGACCATACGGTGTCTACTGCGGCTGCATGCCTGCCGGATAGGTCTGGGTTCAAGTAACACAAATTTATTGTCGAAGTAATAAGTAATTTCTAACAGATTACTTAAGTTTAATTAAAGCAAATCATGAAAATCGACATTTGACTTGAAAACATGCAAGCAAATCAAAATCATTGTAATTTTTAAATCACGTAATGGCAGTTCAGACAAAATTCGCACATGTTGGCCTCGATTCAATGTAATAGAATGAGATTCTAGCTCCAAATCGTTATCGCGATGACAGCCAATAATTGTGCCCCACAAAGCACTCTGCACAGGCAAGAAATCTATCCGCCTCAATGGCTTATTTTATGTGTGATGATGCATGTCATGTATAACATTGTTTTTACAGCAACAGATTTGCCTTCTAAAGTCTTCACTTTTCTAAATGCAAATTACTTGAAATATCAAGTAATGGCAAAATTACCTAATCAAGTAATAAGTAAAGGTCTTCATGCAAGTAATTATTTGAGCCCAGCCCCGTTGCCGGGCTTCAGATAAACTGAAACCGTGTGGTTGTGCTAACCTTTTTCCTTCAAATTCGTGCATCAGCGTGCGTCCTGTTTCTATCAAAAAGCAGCCTTTGGCAATGCGTTTCTTCTCTGTTTGGTTTAAGAACTATTCGACCGACGAAACAATGACGCAGCTAAACAGTTTATGTTTGTTCTTTCTCTGAGAGCAGTTTTACAAAAAAATTAAACTAAATTTTTTAAGTGCATTAAAAAATCTTGAAACTCACACAAGCAAACTAACCTCCAACATTTGCTTGAGTGCAACAACTTCATCGTGTTGAACAGATGCAAGCGGTGCTTCCATGTCTTTCTCGGGGTCACCAGAGGACCTCCTATACAATAAAATTGCAAACTGTAATGAATTTGAACTTTACGTAAAGAGCGCTATACAATGAGTGACGGAATTATCGAAAGAACCGTGAAATGTAACATTGGCTGTTGAAAGTAACAACGACGCATCAAAACAGTGGAGAAAGTTTTTAATAGACCTTTTTTTAATAGCAGACCAATAGGCAATAGGAAAGGCGACTTTGAAATACATAGTTTCGGTCCGTGCAAGCCCTAACATCAGTTCCACCCAGATTCACCCAAATCAGAGTGGTCACCAGCAGCGTAGCCAGCCCAAAATTTTAGAAGGGGCTAAATACTTTGTCATTATGAGACGAACAGTATTTGATTTGGGACACAGTCCGATGCACATAACGAAAGACATGCTAAAAGGTGGGGTTCATGACCTTTTTACCCCCCTGGCTGCACCTATAGCGATCATCTGGCAGAGGCCAGATAGAATATAGTCCATCTGGTTGGGGAAGCTAAACATTAAGAGGAAGTCCGAAGCAAAACTCGCTTGTCATGTAGGCACGTGTCTTGCTAGGATCCTTTTTAGGGCCGCGTAACAATGCACAGTAGTTGGCTGCACGCAGAAATGATTGCCTTTAGTTCTCTCACTATAAAAATTTAACGACAGGCAGCTGAAACTTTGGGTTGCTTGCCTGTATATAGTGCAGACATCTTCACGATCGAAATTTCCTTCTCAAAGTTTTATTTTCGCATTCTGCAATGTCTCCGGATTTTAGCGCCTACTATCTTGCGGTAATTCAATAAGCTTATTACTTCTTTCATGCCATTTGTTTTTTCCATGCAGTGAAAAGAATATTATTTTCCATTGCCAGCAACCCAAAGTTAGAACTCACCATGGAATTCCATCATCTTGTATAGGCGCAGTCGAAAGTTGGCACAGTCGTTTCTTCAGCTCCAACTCATTAACTAAATCAAACACATGTTGACGAAATTCTTGCTTGAACAATTCCCACAACTGATCTGATGCCACCTGAACTGCTTCAGGATTGCTTTCAAAAAACTTGGGGAATGCTTTGGCCAACATTTTGCAGCTGAAAAGGTAGACGTATGTATATTTGTCATCTGCAGATGAACACTGTATATGGCAGATCAGTAGATCAAACACTAGTTTATACCAAGATAGTCTCTTGGAGGAATAAAAATCAATTGCAACTTCATATATTAAACCTGTTTTTTTTTCCGTCATAAAGCGAAACGTTTTTGAAATGACCAAAAATGAACACTGGCCAAAGGGCTAATGAACACTGTTACGGCGAGTTTTGATACACCTGTAAGACAAATGACCGAAATGTCTCAGTAAAAAAATGACCAAATTGTCTCAGCGAAAAAATCACAGCATTAAAATAAATATAATCTGATGAAAATTGAGAACAGGAAACAGTTGAGAAATATGCTATACCATGATTTTGCATCAAATCTAAACAGTAATAGAAACATTATCAGAAGCTCCCAATAACTGAAACACATGACATGTAATTTAGATACTGTATTTATGTGATTGTTAGCTGCCCTTGAACGTAAGTTAACTAAGCCTCTGAGATACTTTCGAGTACAGTAAGCCTCGGTAATCCGGATCTTCGTTAAAACTGGATAAAACTGTTGGTACGAATGATCTGTAACGTTTTTCTTTATGAAAATCTTCGGTTTATCCGGATTTTTTAATCCGGATCTTCGCCGATTCCGGATAAAATTTGCTCTTTCCACATCTCGTAATCCGGATTTTTTCTGTACTTCCACGCTGTTGTGTTCTTAAAGTGTACTGATTGGTCTCTAAGAAAATTCGGCAGCTTTCCGACGCAACGCAAACGTGCTCACGATCACCAACGAACGTTTAAAATTATAACAATGGCCGCAACTGCGCGCAATATTGGACCAATCGCAGAGACGATTATTACGTCACACACGGGCATAGCCGATCACGTTGAACATTACACTCAAGGCATGCCGCCGCACCACGGTTTCAGTCTGTTGATCAGTGTTGAGTGTGCGTGTGTAGAGTATAGTGTTGAGTGTGCGTGTGTAGAGTATTATATCTGAGTGTATTGTACTTTCATGCCCTGGAATGGAGAACATTACTTTCTAAATAAAGGGACTGCTTATGGATCAGTCGCAGAAATCTCTGCGTCAGTCCACACATCCCAGATTTCTTAGCAGCAAAGTAATCTAAAATTATGAACTTAAGATTGTTCATAATTGCCTGCATGCTGCGGTTACTAGTCTGATGTACCATTGTAAATGCATCAATAAATTCGTTTTTCTTTTGCGAAACTCTGCTGAAGGATCGTAAATGCGCTCAATTTCGATGATTTTCACCATTATCTCAGAATTGAGATGACGTCAGGATAGAAACAACCATCTTCGGTTGATCCGGATATTCGCCTAAACCGGATAAAATCGTCGGTCAATCGAATCCGGATTAACCGAGGTTTACTGTACTAGCACGTTTCCCGCTTAATTGGCAACCCTGGCAATGACGCTTACTGCTCAAGTTAATTATGATTTGTATTGTGTGTAATGTCTTCAATCCCACCACACGCAACGCGCGATGTTTACACATACACCTCAGAAACAGGAACACACAAATACTCGAATGAGCTCGAGGATACGTATGTGGCGGCAGTAGAAATATAAACGTTTGATGGCGCTAATACATTCACTTTGTAAAAACAGAAGCATATAGGACATACGAATGAATGATGCCATCATGAATATTGTAATGTAGTGCTGCAATGACTTACACTTACACCGATTAAAAATGGTTCCATGACTAGTGAGACCAATTCATTTGAGACCATTCATTTGAGACCACAACATTTGAGACCTGTTCATTTGAGATCGCATTCACATGAAACTTTTTCATTTGAGACCACATTCACATGAGACTTTCATTCACAAGACTTCAAGTCTCCTGCAAAAAAGTGGAAGGTAAATTATAAATATCTGATACACAGTAAATCGAAACANCCCCACTTTAACGTGGCGTAAAATGAATGTGATCGCAAATGAANGGGGTCTCAAATGAAAAAGTTTCATGTAAATTTGGTCTCAAATGAATGTGATCTCAAATGCATGTGGTCTCAAATGCATGTGGTCTCAAATGCATGTGGTCTCAAATGCATGTGGTCTCAAATGCATGTAGGAAAAAGACTTCGCAGTCGACATTGCGAGTCATGTGCGAGAACGGAATTTACTTTGTATATCGGTAGGCACGTAGTTCGCTTTACGCTCGTAAACTAAAGGCATCCCACTGTTTCATACAAGGGTTTGATGCCACCAATTTAGTGAACACACCAGAAGTCAACCTGAGTAAGATACAACAGCGATACTTCATGATTCGATTATTTCCATTGCAACAGCGTTAAATAGTTAAGAACGATGTACCTGTCTTATGTACACAAATAAAAAAAGACAAATAATGTTTCTAGTAGCTGAGTAACACATATTTTTTGTATTCCGCTGAAAAAAAGTGCCAAACACGGTTTATTTTTATTTCTTAACGAATTTTTACCAGATTTCTATTGCACTGGACTTTATCATTTTTACAGATAGACCGATATTTCGGCCTGGCCGATATTTGGGTTTTATCGATATGTCGGTATCGGCCGGCCGGCCGAAACAGCCGATTTTATCGGCCCCAGTAGGTGTTGACAAAACGCTGTTATATCCCTCACGCATCCAGACAACTTGCGCAAGGAAGCACAACGAACCAAGTCAAGACAGTTATCTTGCAGCAACGCTAGCAGGTGCGTTTTCATAAACAAGCAGACAAGATGAACCATGAAGCACGCGTCGACCGTCACAGCCGAAACAAGAGTATCATAATCAATCAGATTAATTAGAAATCATAGCAAAATATTGAAATTGCTACAATTTGAAAATTCTTAACTCATAAATCCTGATTTGTAAAGTTTTTGAAAAAAAGGTAAGGCATAGAATACATCATATTTTTGATGATGAAACCGAAAACAAGATTTAAAAATTTTGGAAATATCGGTTATTGGCTGTCGGTCTGTTAATGGCCGACAATCCGACAAATCGGCCCCCAAAAATATCGGTCTATCTCTAATCATTTTAACACCCAAGTTTGAACGTGCTTTTGGTAAAGCAAGTTGTCGGGTTTTGATTTCTTTTGTATTATACGGATGAACATCTGTAATGAGTTTAAAATAATTGACAAAAGTAGTCGGTAGCTGGGAGTTAGTATACTTGTACATGAATTTGCTCACTTCAAGATTATATATATCTTTTTGTTCACTGGTTCCCAAAGTGGGCGCCAGTGCCCCCTTGGGGCGTTNGTGACCATGAAGTGGGCGCTAGCTCCAAACTGGGCAATTGGGGGGCGCTGAGAGCAAATTGAGGTAGTTTTAAGAATAACAAAAAGATGTTCAAAAAAAAACTACCGTGACTTTNTAGCAGATAGGCCTATCCATCGTGGTAATTGTATTAGCACCACCAGTAAATTACCACCACGCTTATAGAAGCAAACCTATTTGTCTTCAGGCATCAAAAGTGTAAAGAAAGCTTAATATTAGACCTGGGCTGTTCTAGACTTTTTCGCTTTGGTGTGAAACTATAGAGTACACAACCAGTTCAGCGACAATGTTCACAATAATAGTTTTTGTTGCGTCATATAGGCCTAACTTTTCTCTTCTTGCCTTGTCTCGCTCGCATTCGACTTATCAAAGCTGTAGTTGCAGGTTCTCCACGCAGTGGCGTAGCTAGAGCTTTGGGCCAGGGGGAGGGGCAAAACTGAGTTGAAGGGGGCCCATTGGCCACCGTACCAGTAGCCAACACTCCGAAAAAAAATTAAGAAATGATAGTGAACCCGGGATGTTGTGGATGTCTAAACTGACTGAAAAAACGAAAACACCCCGAAAAACGCAAAAAGACAGCAACCATCTGAAAAATAAAAGAATAACAAATATCGAAATGTCAGCTAAAGGGGGCCCAATTTTTACATTTAGCTTGCCAAGGGGGGCTTACCCCCTTGACCCCCTTCAATTACGCCACTGTCTCCACGTACCAGTGACAAGCAGCCTAGGCCTACTTGTTTGGTCGAAGATCGTAACTAATATGGGCAGTAGTAACGTAGAATAGAATAAGTATAGCCTATGCTTATCGGAAGCATTGCTGAGTTTATTTCCTTCAGTTGTTGAATCTCCACTGATTTTAGGAGATCAATGCAATCCCAATAACTTATCGAAGGCTAGCAAATAGCGGACAAGTTGGGCCTTGCCAAACCGTGGTGTATATCGGTTGCTGCAGCATGGTTTGGCTTGACTCGACTGAAATCAGATGCAGACAGTGCTTAACACTGAGATCTGCTTGACTCGACCGATGCAGACAGGGCTTAACACTGAGATCTGCGTAAGTACAATCTCACACTTTGTGGAATGTGGATCAAGCATGTTTTGAATATTTCTCAAACAATTGTGCAATAACAATGATGAAGCCTTTGAGCGCTNACTTCTCCATACCGAAGTACGATGGCTTTCCAAAGGAACCAGCCTTGCACGATTTTACTCACTTTTTGATACTGTCCTGGAATTCCTGCAAAGCTGCGACCCTGACTTTGCGCAAGGGGTCATGCTTGTCAGAAATGATACTGCCTACTTGTCAGACATATTTGCTAAATTTAATGCATTGAACTTGGCCCTTCAAGGAAACGAAGTAAACCTATTCAAGGTGAAGTCTGCTATGTCTGGGCTCAAGAACAAGCTCGTAGTACAGTTTTTTTCAAGGTGTTTTAGGGACCCGATTCGGGTCCCCAGAATTGAAAATCGGGTACCTAGAATCAGAGAAAATTATCATCGGGTCCACAGAATCAGAGAAAATTGGGTCCCTGGAATCAGAAATATCGGGTCCCTACCGGGTACCTAACATTTTCCTTAAAAAAAAACCTGTCGTAGTATATCAGAGAAATTTAGCCAGATGAGATTTTTTGCAATTCTCAAGCTTGCAACAACTTGGTACTCACAGTGACTGTGTCATAAATAAGCAATGCTGATATAGACGCATACAGCAAAAATCTTCAGGAATTACAAGCAGACATGGAAGTGCGATTCCAGAATGTATTTCAATTGAAAGTCCCTGACTGGATAATTGATCCATTTGGTGATATTACTTCAGAACGGGGAATTATTGAGGAGGAACTTATAACATTGCAAAGTGATACTGAATCGAAAGCGAAGTTCAGGATTTCGTATCAATCATTTTGGTTGAAAAACAAAATTAGGGAGAGATACCCACATGTGTGGGATTGGGTCAAACTTCTGCATTTCCCAGCTTTTACTTGGAAGAGCGTGCTTTCAGCGCAGTGATAACGCTTTTCGACAATAAGAGAAACCGTCTTGATATAGTTAAGCAGGGGTTTAAGATTGTTTCGCACCAAACTGAAACTCGATATTGACAAGCTGATAGCAGTACGCCAGCCTCATCCGTTACAGTAACAGCTACTGAGTTCGACATTATATTGTTGCAATAAACGATGAATACTGTACATGTGTTTTTATTTTTTGTCGAAGGGGGTGTTTGATAGCTAGTCATTAAGGTTGATGAGGGGAGCACTATTGAAAAAAATTTTGGGAAACACTGTTTTCGTTGAATAATTTTCTGCGTTTTATAAATGGTAGTAACTTTGCTAGTCACAAGTTCATTTGTGTTTAAATATCTCATGGCGCGATTTGAAACAACCGATATTGGCTGCAGATGACATGAAGCTGCTCTTCCTCAGGCAATAATCCCATATTGTGCTCGCGAGTTTATTAAGCTGTGATACAACATACGTAATGCCTGGTTATTAACATGGTGAAGTTTTCACATTACACCAACATATGTGGATATAGTACAACACAACTGTTTACAATGCTCTTTCCAAGTCAGTTTTTCATCTACAATCACAACAAGGTACTTGCAAATCAATGTTCTTTCAATACGATTACCGTTTGCAGTTATTGCAAAGGATTCTGTGCTTACATGTATATTTGTGATTGACATATGTTTTGTTTTGGAAATATTTAGTAAGAGTTTGTTAGTGGTTAGTCAATCCGTTACATTTGTCATTTCACGGTTAACTGAATTTCGTAATTTTCCCAGATTATTATCGTTCTGAACTAAAACTGTATCATCAGCAAAAAGTATAGTTTTCATAAAAGTTGAATTTGGTTAAGTCATTTATGAATGATAAAAAGAACAAAGGGCCTAAAATCAAACCCTGGGGGATCCCAAAAATAATTGACTTTAAAGGTGATTTAGTGTTTCCCCCCTGAACACACTGTTTTCTGTTGGAGAGATGGGACTGTATAAGTTTAAACGCGTTTCCTCTTACACCGTAATGCTTATGCTTATTGCTTACACCACTTCAGTTCATCATAGTCCCTCCGTGAAGGAGTGGAGTGTGTATGTGATGCCACTGAGAAGAAATAGAATGCGAAAAGAGAGTTTGGTCAACAAAACATAACCAAAGACAAATTTTTATGTAGACCAGAAGGAAGACAGATGCCTTCACGTGGCCCTCCCTGTTGCGGCATTTCTCGAAATGCTTACTAAATCTGTCAACTTGAGAGCAACCGCTG
>JGI24022J15233_10002200_pt1 | contig 17897 bp, 11 predicted proteins | sample Ectturendosymbi2_FD_15233 | JGI IMG/M metagenome (IMG submission 15233) | reverse complement strand
TCAGAAACTCCCTCCTCAAAGTCGCTCCTCCAGGCTTCGACCAAGTGGTGACGATGGCCTGCGGTGCCTGCTCGAATGAGAACGCGTACAAAACTGCCTTCTTGGTTTATATGAAAAAACAGCGAGGACTCGAGATCCCTCCGCCGGGAGATATCGCTTATGAAAGCTGCATGAAGAATAAGGTGATGCTCAACGTTTTCTAAATGGTGACTTATGCATTAAGTAAAATAGGCTTATTTTTTGCCTGTTCATGAACCACTCACATTGTTAACAACCACTCAAACCAAGTTTTATCCAGTGTTCCTTTAAAAAAATTCTTTTTCCTATCTAGCTTTACGTTTGAAAGCAACATATGATTCTTGGCAACTCTATCTTTTTTGTAATATGTTGTCAGATTGCAACAACTGTAATTCTAAATGAGTTTAATTAAAAGTACTCTGTAGGCTACTTCTGTCTTAAACGTTTCATACTTGCCTATTGATTAGTCCTACAGAGTATTCTACAGAATAAGAAAGATAAGCAGCTGATTTTCTTTTGACTTTTTTGTGTAAAACACACTAAGGACTGTTTTGAGACGTGCCTTTTGCCGTAGCTTCAAAAACACGATTCAAACAGAAGCCATCAAGGGCAGATAGTGTCAAAAGTAAAGCTGATCTCCTTTGCAAAACATATGTTGTAGCGTTCTGACAAACAACCAGTGTTCTGTGAATATTTCGATTGCAATATAGTCAGCAATCATTATCAGCCAATAAACACATAAACACCTGAACGACGCTACAAGTCAGAGACTTTGCAAACGCGCAACATGGGCAAAATTATCGAAGCGACACTCTGTCGATATTTGATCAAAAAATCTACATCGATTTGCTGCACGGCCCCGCACAGGTAGTACATCTTTATCTGAAAACTCAACAACATTTGACCTTTAAAAGGTGAAGAAACGTGAATCTTCTGAAAAAACGCAACAAAAACATTTTGGTTCTACTTCCGCAATGTTTTTTCCGGTTATCTTTCAAAAATTTTCAAATGTCTTGTTTTTGCCTGATTCTCTCCGTCCAACGGCATTACCTGAAACAAGTGCGACAATTTACAAGGCATCCACGTGTTTTATGTTGATAGTTGCAGAGTAATTATTAGGAAAGGTGACTAAAAGGCTACTTCGGAAGCACATATCGAATGTGTGAGGTTCATTGGAATTAACCGCAGTGCTACTGCACTTGAATTCCTTTCTTCTGACATTATGAGCAAATGATTGGACTGCACTTAATGCTGTACTTTGAGATCACCTTTGCTTATTTTTTATTTTTAATTCATTTTGTTGTAGCTCTATAATACTCTTAGTCACGTTTTACTTTTCTGGAAACTGATGGTGCAATGCACAGCAATGTATAGATGCTTGCTGATTTTGCCTTTCGAATTTTTCTGCTTCAAAAAGTTTTCATCGGACTTCACAAAATACACCATACGCCATCAGTAAAGTTCAAAATTATTTAAGAAATCTCTCCAAAACTTGAAACACTAGGAACATAACCTTTGTTAAATCATTGCTTTTTTCTTGAATTTAACCTAAAGACCGTTTCGTTTCATTTACCTAGTCCTAAGATTTAAAGTAATGCTTTAAAATAGAAATTTTCAAATCAACAGTTTCTGGACTAATAACTTGCTAAGAAGCCGTAGAAAATATGAACATATGAGAAAATCTTTGTCACATTGTAGAATTGTAAAGAGACAGAGACATTGTTTGAAACTACACAGAAGATCATTCCAAATAGCTTCGTTGTGCAGCGATTTTTATTTTACAAAATTTAATTTAATGTGTGATTTGTGCAAGATGCTAAATAATATGACGAATCTAAAAGAATGTTGGATTTAAAAACCGAAATTGGCTGATACAGCAAAATTGCTAAAATCCCTGTAGATCTCGTTGATTGCATGAAAAAATGACTGCAGATATGATTATATTTTCATTAAACGAGTTATGATAATGATTTCATTTCTGCAAACGTGTGATGGTAGATTGGTGTGCGTTGAGAAGCACAGCGGGATGCACAATCTCGGTGACAACAGACATTATCACCAGTCAATCTCAAAAACAAATGCAATAAACTCCTGATCAAGTCACTTGCAAACACTAAAGTGAAAACTTGGTGGGGTTCGGTTTGTAAACTTAAAAAATTGCAAGAATAGCAAAAGCACATTAAAATTTTCTGTAAAATTTCTGCAGGGTTAATTTTATTTTTGGTTAACTTTGCAGCTTCCAGGTTCCCCCAATCTCTCGATCCTCTCATTTAAAGGAGCCTTTCATGGTCGAACTCTGGCAACGTTGACATCAACCAACAGCCAGCCAATACAAAAATTGGACATGCCTAGTTTTGATTGGCCGATTGCACCCTTCCCTGAACTAAAGTATCCACTGGAAGAGTTTGGATCGGACAACGCGAAAGAAGAGGTCTCCTGTCCTTTTTGCTTTGTTGCATTTTATCCCGAAAAAGTTTGTTGCTTTTTATCTCGAAAAAAGTCTTTGTTGAATTTTATCCGGAAAAGTTCCCGAAAAGTTTGTTGCATTTTATCCCGAAAAAAACTTTGTTGCATTTTATCCCGAAAAAAGTCAATTTAAACATTTTTGAACTCCAACCATTTCTGGAGTGAGCACTTGGAAGTATTTTGACAATATTATTTGTAATTTGCCAGTGAATTTGACAGAATTTCGTAAATGTTTGGCAGAATGCACCGTACACAATCTGGTCACCCTGCTTGGGCTTGCTTACTGCATTGGTGTTGCCGAACAGTGTTTCCAGATGGTGTAATACTACAACATTTTTTACAATAAATTGAAGAAGGTTTGTAGTTTAGCTCAGTAACATCTGTTGTTACAAGGAACGTTGACGTATTCCGTCATCAGAATTTTAGATAAATATTTTTACCCCATCATAATTTTCAAAGCCCCTCCCCCCCTATACGATGATGTAATATGTGGGCGCTCCCTTAGCTTTGTCTATGTTGTGTCTGTGTACTTACTTGTGAATGAATTTTGTGTACAACCAGAACAACCATTTACACGTATGTGCGGAAGACAATGCAGCGTAGATAGACATGGTGTCGTGTAGATAGGAGTCGTTCAGGTCTCATGAAACATTGCATAACATTGCTTAAACATGCTGGCAAAAGTTAATGGCGTCATATTTCAATGGTTGTGACGTCACAGTTGCCATTTTAAATACAAAAATTTTCCGCAGCTTTTTGAAGTGCACTTGCGCCCCCCACTTTAAAAAATTTCCTCCATTTCTACCGAAAAGCTTAGTAATAATACTGTAGATTTGCAAACCTTGCAGGTCATCGCCTCCATATCTTTGCAGGATTTTTGTCTTGAAGTAACTGAAGACATGATCGAAAAATGGAAGAGCAAAGCTCCGATAGCGGGGCTGATCATTGAACCAATTCAAGGTGAAGGCGGGGATCGCCATGCAAGTGACAACTACTTCAGAAAATTGAGGAAAATAGCGGAAAATGTATGAAATTCTATAGGATGGAGTGAAATATAGAAAGAACAAATGCAGTAGCTATTGTTTGATGAAGACTTCTACATGTGATGGAAAAAAATTTGGTGCACTTAGTAATCTCGGTTCACTGTGTTGTGGGTTGTAGAGAAAAGTCTCTGAGTTTTTACACTTTTTAACGCCCGAATTACTTCACCCCTGTAATTTTTGGAAAATGTTTCACTAGGCCAGTGGTTTTCAACCTTTTTCATGTAGCAACCCATTTTGCAACCCTATTTAACCTAATGACCCCTTCCGAAAATTTCCAGTCAGGCATATGAAATGCGGTTGTGTTTGCAGTTGCACAATGGAAAATCACAATGACTAAAGAATAACGTACAATATCACAATGTTGAACAAAAACTCATTTATTAAATTCATACACATGGTAGCATCAGTGAGAGAGACCCGTGCCGTATGCAAATAACTCCACAGCACAACTTACTGAAAACTAGAGTAACTCCCAAATATCGTAGTTTAGAGTAACTCCCAAATATCGTACGAAAGCTACCGCATTCAGATATCTAATTTGCAAACACATTCTTACACAAAGTGTTTCGTGTGTTGGCAAACGTAACAGCACTGGAATGGTCATAATTACACTTGAAACAATTTTGAATAAAAAAGTAGGCTATCATTTTTGCCAGGTGATCCCATTATTTTGGCTACGACAAAAAGTGGTTCCATATACGAAATATAAAATCTAGAAGAAATTATGAATAATTTGATCAGAAGCTCTCGCGACCCCTAGAAAAATGGCTAACGACCCCTACGGATGTCGCGACCCCAGGTTGAAAACCACTGCACTAGATGATCCAACAAAAAGGTTCTTGACTGGTTGTTTTTGTAAAAATATAAAATTTAACATGTTTGTAATGTTGCGAGCGGCATGTGCGCAAAGCTTCGCACCGTGGTAGCAAGCAACAATAGAGATCATGCTCGCAATCTCTCTTACTATTGCTTGCTCGCGCTACATATATTATGGTGTTATTCTTCACGCACATCCTGTTCGTGGTGAATCACACAATCAACGCAGCACCACCGGAGAGGTTGCAACAGTAATAACAAAAACCTTTCTCCAAAATATCAACAAATATTGTAGATGTTGCTGGTGGCCACCGTCAGTTTTTAATTGCGGTTTGAGTAAAAACATTAATTATTTGAGTAAACCAAGAACAATCCAATAAAGATATTTTTCCAACGCTAAATTGCACAGGCTTTTTAAAACAAAGCTTCCCAAACCAAATCCATGGACCTCCTATCTTGTAGCCACCTTGCAACGTTCCTGGACAATTGAATGCCATTATGGGATATATACCTGCACATCGCTTACCCATAACCACGCGAAATTTCTTATGCAGCAAGACATTACCTTCATTTGCGATGAAGTCCAAACCGGGATGGCAGTGTCTGGCCGCTGGTGGGCACACGAGCACTGGGAGTTGGAGAACCCCCCTGACATTGTTACTTTCGCCAAAAAGATGTTCACTGGAGGTTTTTACTTTTCTAAAAAAGCTCGTTGGAATCACGTAAGTGGTGATTGCACGTTGCTGGTATTTGCGTAATTTTTTCTGGGACCTGCCTGCTATCGTTGAAAATAATGTTACGACTGCGCGAAGATTAGCGTTTTGAATAGAACTACTAGCAACCCTTCATGACTTACATTTCATTGCCCCACAATGATGTTTTCGTTTATTAGCAAACTAGCAATGAACTACCAGTCCATTTCGACAGTGATTTTAAAAAATATTTTAATGATGCTCACAAAGAAATTTCGTTTAAAACCTTGGAATGAAATGAAAAATTTCAGTACACTTTTCACAAACATTCGGTAGGCGTAATGTACAAATTGATATGAATGTACTTTTTCAAAACAGTACGAGTTTTATAAAACCGGAGTGTGCGGAACAAGTTCGAATCATGACTTCGATATTTTTCTGGCGATTTGCAGAAATAATAATTCGCATTGCCTGTTCTAAAGAATTGTGCCTGTCATCCGTACTTAACTGTCACATCGCTTTGCAACACCAGGATGTTCTCGTGACTTATTTGACACTTTGTAAAGTCGTGGACAGCTTTAATGCTTTTTGCAATTGAGCTGAGCTGAATTTCACTGAAATGGTTTTATGAGCACTTTTAATAGAAATAGAAAGGCATAGTGTCTATAGGCGTTTGTGATTAGCAACTCGACCAAGTGGTAAAAGTCCTTAACTGGTACAGGGCGCGGTCAAAACTTTGCTGAACGCTATGCTGTTGAAACTTTAGGGCTCTCGTATTTGCAACACTTGGATGGGCGATCCGATTAAGCTGCTGTTCTTGGAAAAAGCTATTGAAATTGTGGAAAAAGATCATCTTGTTCAAAATGCCATCGATACTGGAAATTATTTTTTGGACGGACTCCGAAATATTGAAAAGGTCCATCAAGGAATGCTGAATGCTTCCCGAGGCAGAGGCATCTTCTGTGCTGTAAACTTGCATGATGAAAGCCTCAGAAATAAAATAAATAATAACCTTCTGCAGCAAGGTATGTTTTCAAAGTTTTGATTTTGCGTCTGACTTCGTAAAATTGTGTGACATGAGGGATAACGAAAGCATGGAGATTTTGTAAACTCTTCCTTTACCAATCGGTTTGCTTTTTCATTACGCAAACTGTTGTTTTGGCTAAACATGGATTTTTTATTAAACCTCTATTTTTCACGCGCCGTTGTGATGAAGTCAATTTTAAAGCTCAAAATTTTGTGATTTTGACTTTATTGAAATAAATTTGAAATCTTTTGACAACAGCCTGCTTTTCATTGAGTGTTTTGAATTTGATTCTGAAAATAATCCATTGACTAAAAAATTTGCAGGAAAACGACCATTTTATAGGAAGCAAGCTAGCGTAGAAGGATGATATCAACAGCAAACTCATATTGCAAACCAATATTTTATGGAATTGAATCCAGAGTAGTTTAATGCCATCTGTAGTTCAACCATCCATCAATCTTTTACTTCAAAAATGTGCGCGTTTGCATCTGTGAGCGTGTGTGTGCGTATATATTCGCTTTAGTGTGTACGTGTACAGAATGGGCGGCTATCATGAGGCGGCGTATGGGAATGAATGCTTTACTGCGGAAACAAGTGCATGTGTGAATGGTGCGTTAGTGCACGCGCAAGCGTGTGTGTGCAAGTGACAAGTTTAAACATAAATTAAGCTTTCGCTTAACTTTTGATTTAAGGCGACGCCGACGTAGGGCGCTTGACAGTAGGACCTCGACATGCCAAAGACAGGAAATGGACTAATTCTTAAAAAGTACTTAATACGCACCTAAGTGTTGTGGCACCAGTCTCGATGAAAAAGATTTTTATCGGGCACAGCAGCGAAGCAAAATTTGAAGGACTGAAATCAATATCGGATTTGTTTCGGTGTAGTTCTGTTGTTGAATTTTACAAGCTATAACCAGCTTGCGTTTCTTTACCAGTTGAAGTAGTTGTTCCATTGCTTTCTGAGGTGAATGAACTTGAACAATATTTATTTGCTGCGGTGGCCATTTACCCAGTGTTGGAGTGCATTGCACAAATTCACAGCGTGTTGATCGTGTCTTGAATGCACTGCAAATTTTCACTTCGTGGGTCTTTGCCATTGTCGCGAAAGACGTCGTTGATCAAGTTGCATTTGATTTTTTAACGTGGTTTATTTCAAACGTCCATACTCTTAATTACTCCGTAATTTTTTTGAAGTGAGCTCGTTAGAAAAACATTGACATTCGCTCATTCCAATGTTTATGTCGCAAAATCAGATGAAAATAGGCCCGGACGGTCGTTTTAGTGACGGACAGTTCACGTTTGCTCCGCTCTCATGCAATCTCTTACTTCCAGGTGTCCTTACTGGAGTTTGTGGCACGAACACGATTCGATTCAGACCATGTCTCCTTTTCACTGGGAATCACGCGGACATCGTGTTGGACAGACTCGACAATGTACTCCGTGACGTCAAGACCGGCTGATTTCTATTAAAGCTCTGCTCGTAGCAAGGAGCAAGTGGAAAATGATAAAAGGCAATAAACTACATTCTCCCAAGCTGTAGAACGTGCCACGCTGAGCACCCATTTTAACTTTGGTGTTATGTAGTTCCTCTGACCATTTTGCAGTTTTCGTAAACTTTTGTCATGCATATTTTGTTGATGAGAAATGGTGCGGTTGAAACAGCGTTGAATAGAAAACGGTGTACCGAGCTCAGTTAATTGTTTTTTTTGTGTCTTACATCCGCTACTAATTAGTTCAAGACTGTTGTTTTGTTTGACTATTTCCTCAAAGATTCACACTTTGATAAAGAGTTTCTGTGCCACGAGTTGAAAATGTGAATCAAACAAATTTTCAGTGGTGTAATCCTTCAGAACAGGGAGGGACAACATGGTCTTCCCTCCTACTCTAAGGAAAACTACATTGCGTATTTTTTGTGTGACCAAAAACATCGACAACTATGATGCCAATGTTGGTGGATTTCTCAACAGAGATAAAAATCCCAAGCTATGTTGATTGTTGGGCATCATGGTTGGAATAGATTTTTATATCATCCTACTTTTTTACGGCACTACCTCACTGTCAACAATCAACACGACCAATTTTCTTGTATTCTGTGCAATCCAGTCACCGATGGTGGATAGTGTTCGAGAAGACTTTATTGATTTCTCAAAATGTTTGTCTCTATCAACGTAGATTTCAGTCTACGCCGTCGCCAATAGCGCACTTCAGGATAAATCACTGAATGTTTCGAACTTGTGTTTCATTAAACGCGATGTTACTGTAAGTCTAGTTTCATGCGCTGCGATGATATTGCGAATATTGCAAGTTGTGGTTGCAGGGAAGAGTTGAGCTAAAGTTGGCAGATAGTTTGTTTTCTGGAGAAAACAGCAATTTAAAAAAACTTTAAACTTACACCGTTTTGGCATATCCTGCGCAGGTTTCTGCTCTGTGTTTGAATGCATTAATTGATTTGTTTTTATGAAGCATCAGGGAAACCACGCAAGATTCGTCATAACACGCAGGTGGACTTGTCAATTTCGAATATATTGTAAAAAAAGACAGCATAGAAGCTGGAACATTTTTTGAGTGTGGATATCTTTTCTGTGTTTAAAATAGCGAAATGGAGGTTTGTATTCACAATTCTCTCCTACAGAAAGACAGCTGCTGAATGTTTTAACATCACATTTCTCGCTTTACCTACTGTTTCAAGTGGATTAATCAGCCTTTGTTGTGCACGATAGACAGGGATTTCACACATAACCTTATAGGGTCTTAATTTTTGCCAACAATTATATCTTTCTTAGGCATTTATTATCGTTGAACTGTGTGAGGCTGTATGTATGAGTGATGCGCGATAGCTAGTATTAAGAAACCGTTTCGCTTGGCTTGAAGAATACCTTCGCAGTATCTCACGCAACAACAAATTGGTGATTAAAAAATTATAGAGATATATCCCTGAGTAAAAATCATCAATTTGTCTAGCAAAAAAGATAAACATGGGAAGCTTTTTCTCTCCCAATATTTTTTTTAAATTTCAAAATTGGGTTGACTTCAATTTTCCAACCAAGTTTCAGATTAAAAGTATTCCGTTTTTATCTTTTCTCCTTCGATCGAAACGGAATTTTCTAGAATTGACCCTGTAGCAACGAGCCATTTTCCTTAGGATTGGTCTATCTTGATAGAGACCTCTAGAGTCTCCAGAGTGAGCGCAGTGTTGGCTTGAATGGTTGAGTTTGACCAACACCGATAAATAGCAGTTTAAATGAGTTTTCACACATAGCGTTTTGCCAATTTAAATTGAGCCAGAAAAGAACGAGTACGGCTTGGGCGAGTTTTCTACTTATCACGGCGTTTGGCTGCAATGCCTGGAAATAGATCAACGCTGTCGCAGAATCAACCGGCTTGTTTGCAACAACATGGACCAAAGACGTGCAAAGCGCTCGTAGTTGGCTTAGAGTAAAACTCTGACCAAGCAACCTCGGTGGTAATTGGATGAGCTGTGTCTCTGAAGTGGTCTCTCAAAGCTGATGAAGTTTCTCGACTTACGTCACGCATTGGAGATATGTCGATGTGACCTATCACTTTTTATACAAGCGATGAAACAGTTTAGACTCCATCTTCAGTTGGCAAAGAATCAATATATGGTCGCAGTTGCAGTGTGCAGAGTGTATGCTGCAACACTGCCTCGCATGAGTGTGTATGCGCTCATGCACAAACAGGTGTGCGTGTCCAGTGGTGGACTTCGGGTTGGGGGCCCAGAGGCAGGCGGAAAAGGGACCCTCTTGATGACGCCATCATTCTCCATCAACCGTTATAAGACCATTTGATTAAGCCTGGAAAGGAAATGGATAAGTTGATTTTTGCATTGTTCTCGCTTTCTGTGCTAACCTACCACTGCCAGCAATGCCTTGTAGCCTAAACTAATCACCAGACGTCTAATGCAAGCAATGATTGTCTCAGAAAATAATCTGCTAGAGAGGAAGCTACCGCTGACTTTTCCAAGAAAGCTGCTTTCTGAAAGCAGTTAAAAACGCAATCGTTGCATAACTCGCATTCAACACAACCGTTGAAGTGCATGAAAATGTTTCGAAAAAGCACAGGTAGACCGAGAACGTCTTCCCGGCTCGAAGGTAATGCAGCAATCACAGTGAAACAAACTGACCTTTTACCAAAAATCTTATCGCTTTGAAAATATGACGTTTTTTTAATGCTATACATCACAGACCACGCCTGGTTACTACATCTGCAGGATTTATCGAATAAGTCTCCACAGATATGTTGTGCATATCTGTATATCGGCGCAGAATTACATACGTGAGCAGTTATGTTGCGTGGAATTATTTATCTGTATTATACATTGGTGCAGATTTACAGTAAACCTCGGTTAATCTGGATTCGATTTGACAGACGATTTTATCCGGTTTAGGCGAAGATTCGGATTAGCCGAAGATCGTTGTTTTTAACCTGACGTCATCAAAGTACTGCGATATCGGTAAAAAATCACTAAAATTGAACACATCTACGACCCAACAGTAAACTTTTGCTGAAGCAAAACGAATTTATTGATGTATTTACAATGGTACATCAGACTAGTAACAGCCGGTTCCAGGCAGTTATGAACAATCTTAGGTTCCTAATTTAAGATTACTTGGCTGCGAAGAAATCTGGGGTTTATGACAGACGCAGATTTCTACGACTGGTCCATAAACAGTCCTATTCGAAAGGTAATGCCAATGCCCTCCAGACATTATACCGAGTACAATACACTCAGGACAATGCTCTACACACGCACACTCAAAACTGATCAATAGACTGAAACCGTGGTACGGCAGCGTGATATTCAGCGCGATATGCTATGCCCGTGTGTGACGTAATAATCGTCTCTGCGATTAGTTGCGCGCAGTTGCAGTCTTTGTTATCAAAATCAGTGTTGCCACTGCTGTTTTTTTTCACTAGATCTGGGGTTTTTCTTTTTATCTGGGGTTCTGAGGTTTTTATTGAAAATCTGGGTTTTGTTAACTCCGGTCAAATTTTTGAAATATATGCTGTTTTACTGTATTCTCCCTTCAAGATCACAATAATTTCATAGACATAATGTGCAGAGTCAGTAGCCAGTACAGTTAAGTAGGGCTAAGCTTAACCAAATTCTTTTAAATTTATAGATTCATTAAGCACTGACTAGGCATAGGACAGCACTATAATATATCGCTAACATGTCAAGGGTTTCTTGTGCATGATTTTGGAATGTTTTTTTGGTTTTGAAGATAATGTGGTTCAGAATCTGTTCATTGTTTCACAGGCGCATTGTGATAGGCATGAATGTAAAATTTTGAATGTGAAATTAGTAGTAAAATATTGCATTGATTAGTGTGAAAAGAAAACTGTGAGACCTTAAATGTATCATGTACATGTTTCAGTTTGTGCATTTATGTGTAGTTAAAACTCCCAACAAAACATTAAACGATTTTCAGAAAAGATCTACCGGTAACTAACTTTTCATGTCACTGGATACATTTGATTTGCTGCTAGTCTACTTGTAAGTTGTCATTATGTTTAAAAATAGACCTGAACTTGTTAAAAATTTGATGCAAATAATGCATATTACCTAAATTTTTATGTGCAAGTACCGGTAGCGTACATTTCAAGTTTGATTTTGACTTTTTTAAAACATTTTGTATGTCTGGGGTTTTTTATTATTTTCCGGGGTTTTTTCAAGGTAAAATCTGGGGTTTTTCTTCCTAACAAAGTGGCAACACTGATCATAATTCTGAACGTTCGTTGGTGATTGTAAGCACTCTTGTGTTGCGTCGAAAGCTGCCGAATCTTTCCTAGAGACCAGTCAGTGCATAAAAATCCGGATTATGAGATGTGAAAATAGCAGGTTTTATCCGGAATTGGCGAAGATCCGGATAAACCGCAGATTTTTATAAAGAATAACCTTAGAAATCATTCGTACCACCAGTTTTATCCGGTTTTGGCGAAGATCCGGATTAACCTAATCCGGATTAACCGAGGTTTACTGCATTAATTTTGTCCTACCGATTACAGTAGCAATCAAGCGTGTCGTGTGTCATCAAGCATTACAACGTAACTCTTCAAATCGATAAATCTTCTTTGAGCCAGCCGTCGGGTTAGAAACCTGCGCACTAGTGGATTACTTTCTAGCGGAGAAAACTAACGTAGCCTAACTGCACTTCACAGCAGAACTTGCTTTTGTTTTTCTGTGTTTGAAACAGGTGGTACTTGTTGGTGTAGCTGGTAGCCTGGCAGGCATTATTCCATTGAGCAAAATTGCATGTCTTAGTTTCTTGTGGGTAAATTAAACGAGGTAGGATGGCATTTCGTATGTTTGCGAAGATAACGGTGTGTTTGGCGACTGCGTGGTCTCACTTGAAAGGCAATTAAAACTTAGTTTGTGATTGTCCTGTAGGCTTAGGCCTGGGATATTATTTAGTACAGGTATAATTTTGTTGTCTGTTTAAGTGTTTTCAGCGATGTGGAAACTGGATATCCATGTCTGTTTTCTATTTATATGATGTGAAGTGCAGATAGGGAGGTAAAGCATCCGACAAGCAATATTAAAAGTTAGCTAAAGGAGTTGTTTTACTATATTTCTTCTTTCTTGTCGTTAAACTATGTGGTACTGTAAATTTCAACCAACTCAATCACAAGGTGTAAGTAAGCAACAGAACGTGCGCTTAAAGCTTTGTGAGTTGCGATTCAAGTTTAGAAAAACGTGCAGGTTCCGTTACGATTATCTACTCAGTCAGATCATATCGCAGCAATGTGCCCAGTGGGCTAATTCGACAATCGCTGCAAGAAGACATCACTTTGAAAGGTCATGCTTCATTGCACTATGTAGCACGTCACGCTTGATTGCTTAATGCACCGAACTTAACCTAACGTGCAGTACACCAAGATGCAGCGTTTGTCAACTGGCATATTTTATGCCAAATTTTTTTAATTTGGCATTTTGTGGTAGTGATTGGCATAAACATTCTTGGTTTGGCATATACTTCAAATTTGGCATCAAATTTGAACTGGTGTTTCTATTACCACCACAGGGTGAAGAAAACACCATCTATCTATTTACTGATCTGCATGATGTGTGAGTCGGAGTGACTATTTCCAAGCAACAAGTGCCGAATGTCGATTCGACAGAGTTGTAGTTTCTACCTGACCGCTAAGGCAATTAAAACGTTTTGAGTTATTGGCGTACGCCTTCTTGTTTGGCATATTCTGAAACACAGTTTTGCATATATTTTGTCTTTGCGAACTTTGCGGCAACACTGCCAATATTCATATATCTGGCAGATCGATATACCTTGCACCGATCTGTTGCGAAGCTTTCAAAAATGTGTCCGATATGTAAGTTAAACATTTATTTTTACTAACGACACCGCTCACGATTCGCTTGATCAGCCGGCCGGACTACTGAATCAGCAAAATACAACTGAATCAGCAAATCCCTCAATCAACCTGCTGGGCTCCAAATCAGCTGGCTGGCATCAGCTGCTTGAATCGCAGCTGACAAAACTGTAAACCAGTGTTTCCCAATCGGCACCCTAGGGTGCCGTTTATGATACTCAGGAGTGCTGCAAGCTAATGCGTTTTTCAATATATCATTAAAAATGCATTTTCAAAATGTCATCAAACTTTAAAGCAAATTGCTATGGCTTCACCACTGGGTGCCGTAAATTATATTTTTTCCGTAGGGTGCCGCAAGCCTAAAATGGTTGGGAAACACTGCTGTAAACGCATCTTCTGTTGTATGGTACACACGTTTTGATTGCATGGTACTGCTAAATTTTGTTCCTTAATACTGTATCTTAAGAAGACAAGGCATTTCTAAAAAAACAAAGCGTTTATCTTGTATTAATAATAAACTGCCAATAGGCTAGGTAAGCACCCACAAAGCAGTCCCAAGCTTTAGATATAATGAAACTACAAATTTATCCGTATAATGGACAGAACTTAAAAGAAGATACTAGGCCCAAAACTACAGCGTAATTACAGACGAAGGTATAACTAGTTTCTAAGTTACGCCATTCTGCCTCCAAACCAAACCGCTTATAGACCAAGGTAGTTGAGTTTCAAATTTCTGCTGTTTTCCAATCAAACGTAATAAACACCAGCCCAAGTAGTCAATTTAATCAGCAAATCCTCAAGTATCTTTTTCGTATAATCATGTAAGTATGCAACATTGTATTTGACAGCTGAATTAGTGCAGTTTTTCATCAGGATACTTGCAGTTAAAATTATCTGTAAGCCTTTTTCAGCAAAGTTTAATTTTAGCAAACATAAAAAAGCAAAACCAGCAAGACAAAACATTTGAACTTGAAGGAGAGCATTAAAAAACAACTCATATTTGTGCAGTTGAACTTCCACCAACTTTAGAAAAAAACTTCCCCTCAGAAATCACACAATTCGGCAAAAAATTCTGAATTATCCTTAAATGACGAAATAGTCTGAAACAACCTCAAGGTGCGTCCCAGAAAAAAGTCCACATGGTTTCATGACGAAACTTTGCTTCTTCACTTCACTGCAACAGCGGATAGAACAGTCATCAATAAAAGTGTTTGAAGTTGTCACTTTCGTAATCAGCAGTGACTATAGCTTCAAGGTGTTGTCACACAGTGTATGAAGAGTTTGCTCACCTAAACGACAAATGAAGTAATCACTCGATTTGCTATTGTGTAGTCAAAACCATGAACGTTTCCGCACGTTTTACGTCACATACAGCTCAGATATTGCAATTGCTGTAGGCTCAAACTAACAACAAAGTTCAGCTCTCTATAAGAAGATTCATCAGTCACTGCATTCAGTGGCCAGTTTGGAAACATTTGATCCATTTTCTCCACGTTTTCAGTCTTGCAGTTTGTCAGAACCGAGATCATGTGGCTAACATAATTGCACAAAAGAATTCTCCCATAGCCAGAACAAATAGCGATTTGCACTTTGGCTGAAACGTGCTTGCTCCTTCCTGACTGTTTCTGGTCTGACTATACACGTAGCGCTAACGATGTCTGCTTGCCAGCAGCTTGTTTTGCTTAGGCATGGACGGAACGTGAAACCGTTATCATAACAAGAAAAAGCGCAGTTAACTGACAGGAATAAAGCTGGAAAATAAGGTAGAAAGTGTGAAAAAAGCAGAAACACATATTTGAAATTTACACTATAATTACTCTTTCAACAGAGGTAGTTTGTACATGCATTGGTATAATATTTTAATTTCAAGTATTGTGAGTTCCAGCTTGTATCATGTGGTGATTTGGTTCAAAGTTAACGAGCACTTTATTATCATCTCTCCAGAGATTGTGCTGTCAAGCGCGAAATTAGTTAATCATCGACCCCCTTGACCTAAACTGGTTACTGGACGAGCAGCAATCGCTTAAGTGTCAGGTTAAACTTACTGACCATGCTGTCTTCTATAATAAAACCGAGAAGAGTTTTAAGATCCGGGAACAATGCACTGGCAGGCTCAGGTAAGTATGTTCTAAACCAGTGGTTCTTAGCCTGGGGTTGCGCCTCCTAGGGGGGGCGTCAACAGTTTCAAAGGGGGTGCGAATCCTGACGCGCCCTATAACATGGAAAGTTTGATCACGCTTACCAATAAATACATTTGTTTTTACAGCTTACATAAAGTCAGGGGGGCTTGAACACAGGACAATCACTTAGGGAGGCGTGTTAGAGTAAAGGTTAAGAACCACTGTGCTAAATCATTCCTGAAAACGTGCATATATCGGCAAAACGTTTTGTAAAATTTCAGACCGAAAAGAAACTCCTGGATTTTATTCACAAAAACGGGTTTAAGACTTTAATGCCCAACACATCTGCAAACACTCCAATGTTGTCTAAAAACTCAAATTTTTACTGTATATCAGTCTTTGATCCTAAATGTGCCATTGACTTTGAACGATGTGGACCGCTCTCGCTTGTAACGACGACCTGCTCACTTGGACTCCAATCAAACTATTTTGTAAAGCCACACTTGCGTTAAGGAAATCAAAAATTTGGTAAAATCTCAAAAAATGTAAGATTAACAACCACAGTAGTTCCTTAGCTTGTAAGTTGTGACTGGGAAAGAATTGGCAAACTCGCTTTTACTCCTGAATAATTCGAATATATCATTCAAACAAGAAAATACTGACATTTGGTAAGAATGCAAAATAACAAGAAAATTTTAAGTTAAACATTTTTGCTTACATATGCAACTTCTCTCGAAAAACGAAAAACTTGGATTTCTAGATTTGCTTGCCAGTAAACAGCTTGTGCAAGTTTATTGTATAGATCATCGATTGCCTCGAAGAGCATATTCTCCGTTGTGTTTTTCACATTCTCTTAAAATCATGTGCGCTGAATGCGTAACCCACTGGTTAGGTTTGCCATGCTCAGCCCTGCGGAGTCCGCGGATCCAGTTGAGTCCACGAATATATTTTCGTGTGCGCGCAAACTCTCAAAAGATCACGACGATGAGATAGAAATAAATCTGAATTTCAGGGCTGACACCAATCGTAGCACTTTTCCATAACTTCAAGCAAAACTGTACTTTGAGCCCGTTAATGTTTTCGCTGTCAAGGAAGTTCATTCGCAGCCCGAAAATATTAAGAACACTGGTTCAGACGCTCGACAGAAATCAAACCTGCTGCTTCTTTAACACTCCTCAGCAAAAGTGTTCCACAAACTGATATCAGTTTAAAAAGGACTTAAAACAACTTAAATTTGAAGCTTTTTCTATTGCGAAGTAGGGCTTTTCAGGAATCTGCCTGCCATGCTGTCATAAATCTGCAATGATTCTGACTGCAGGCATTAACATTTAACTTACAATGTATCACATGAAAAAAGCAGCTAAATCTGCTGCAAGGTGTTTCGCTAGGAAATCGATTACGCGTCAGTTACGCATCTTCAGTCCCGTAAATTGTAAGCTGACGTTTACACGTTTAATTGTGAAACAGTGAAGCATGACTCAAAGGGTGCAATAATGTTAACTGCAGTTTCAAGCACACTCTAAGGCTTACAGAAATAGAGAAAAGATGCAGGCTGTACTTTGAAACACACTCCATGACCATTACGCTATCCTCACCGAACTGAAAGACTAAGCTTTGAAAAGCATGCAATTTTTATGTGCAATCATTTCCAACTTTTTGGAGTATGCAGTACGGAGATTTTAGATGGGCAAGCTTGTGCTTTCTAAGAATGTATACTTTAATTCGGTGTCGCATAAGAAAATAATCAATGCCGCTTCATCGCAATGAGTTCTTAATGTGATATTGATTAAGTTTGAAATGCATCCTTGTGTAAAATAACATTTTTGTGGGAAGCAGCTTACGTCTAGGATGCATGTTTAGGTCAAAGTAAAATATGATAAGGTGTAAAGAAACTGTATGGCAAAAACTGAAGTTTTGACAGGAGTGATTTTGGGTCTTTTGAAAAACTATCGAAGAAAAGGTTTTTGAAGCGACAGATGTCATTGCAGTTCAAACACTAACGTTTGCATATTTTTTTTTGATAAATTTCAAGAATTTTAGGTTTACCTTTATGTTAAGGTGATCTTAACAGAAAATCTATGAATCTTTTACGTGCTGCAACATACAAACAGGAAAAATTGTTATACAAGTAATTTAAATGCGCACAGAAATGACCATTAAGGTAAAAAATATATCACTACTTGCAATGTTGACTTTCATGGGTCTAGTGATCTTGACGAATTCGCTTACAAGGCAACTTTTAGAAATTACAGCATTCTTAAAGCTTGCTCAGTCATAAGCAGCAATGTCAAAAACTCCAACCACCGGCTGACGTAAAATATTTTATGTTAATAATTACCGGTAGGCATGGGCGTCGGAAGAATGTTTT
>JGI24022J15233_10002197_pt1 | contig 17903 bp, 14 predicted proteins | sample Ectturendosymbi2_FD_15233 | JGI IMG/M metagenome (IMG submission 15233) | reverse complement strand
TCTATTGCTGCTGGTTGCTTTCCTGTTAGTTAATGCCCCGAATTGCCATCTTTCGCTTGTGCTTGCCTCAGTAGTTCAAGGCGATGCAGTCAACTGCCACAGAAGTCGACACAGGAAATTCAGTTTCAAATAAGAATGAAGAAACGATTTGTTTGTCGATTTCAGACATCAACGAATGCGCAATAGGAACCGACAACTGCGCTGTTGGGACAGCAACATGTACAAACATTCCAGGAAGTTTTGCTTGCGCATGCAACTCTGGATATACGGGAAATGGTGTGATGTGCACGGGTGAGGAAATAAAAGAGTGCTTACTTTAACAAATTCTGATTTGAATCATGCGGTGTGTTTATTTGCTGAATTGAAAATATCTTGACGAATTTATCAAATTTCTTTTGTAACTTGTAGGAATACAAATCAATCATTTTGTTGAGTTAAAGCAGTGCTATCACAGGCCCTCGGTACACATCCACGCGATAAAGTTGCTGCCCGCCCCCAAGATGGATGACATAAACCACAGTTTTATCACTAACTTTTTGCTACTTAGTTGTTGTAAACACACGTATCTGCTAACTTCCTTTTTGTTTGTTTCCCGGTTCATTACCTAAAGATTAAATTAGTTCTGTTTATGTTTGTTTTTATTATTGTACTGAACAAAGTGGGTGTCCGGCCCACGATCGTGAGTTCTCACAATTCTCTGACACTGTGTAAAATTTGTTTGTAATGCCGGATTCAGAGATAGAAATCTGCGCATTTGTATTCCACTGCGAAAACAAACCATATCTGCCGTGTATGTAGAAAAAGGTTCAAAGATAATTCTCGTTGTCGCGTTAATATTTAAAAAAAGTATAAAATTGCACAAGTAATCACTTGTTGCTGTTAGAATGTTTACTAGAAGATGCAGGTAACATTCGCAAGACATACTGCACTTTTTCCGGTGTAGTTAACAAAAATTGCAAGCGAAAGGATCCATAGTGTGATAGTGAGTTTATAATCTATGGTCTTGGGGTTCTGTTTAGTTACAAATTTGTTTTTACAAAGTCTATTTTTAGATAGAGAATTTGAGTTTTTCAGAGGTAGTTGATTTGCATTTTAACTTTTTAGTTTAGATTTGAACTCTGGGAAGTTTATATTTGGACTTATTCGAAAGTTTATATTTATCATATACCTTTTGACAGCAGTTGATTTTTTGACGGATTGATTGTTTAAAATCCTTGAATCTGATACAAAAAACGTGTTCTATTCCTCGTTAGGCCTGATTTGAGCAAAAGTTTGGTTAGAAGAGGAATAACACAAAACACCTATCCATAGCTATCAACTAATCATCTAGAGAGAAATAAAGGATTGAATTTAATTGGACAAATAATGAAATAACCTAGTGTCTAAAAAACCAGAGAGAACATGTGGATCAACCAAATGTGCCTTATTTGAAAAAACATACTAAATAACACCTGTATTACTTGTTTCAACCAGACAGCACTTCGTGCAATGTCATATTGTTGGCGTTGAGTTCAGTGTATAGTCATAATGAATTTTGTATCAATCATTTTTCGGTTGACTATTCCACGCTGATGAAACATGTTAGCTTGATTCCAATGAGTCCTATTATTTCTACTGTGCTAGCGTAAAATAAATTTGAATCTACAGACATCAATGAATGCGCCATTACGCCATCTGTTTGCGACTCAAATGCAGTTTGTTCCAACTCTCCTTTTGGATCATTCACCTGCACTTGCAACACAGGCTTTTCTGGAGATGGACTAGCGAGTAGTTCCCCTGGATGTTCTGGTAATACTTTTAATTTCATGTCTTGGAGCATTTTAAACACCGTCTTGATCTGAGCACGATGCTGCTGAACATTTAATCAACTGATATTTACTGCATCCTCCTGTTCCATAAGTCTTGCTCAAGATACAAACACAGGTCTGAAGTGTTTTGCTTTTGTTTCCCGAAAGGAGTTCATTACGATCTTGCAAAACAAAGCTGATTTTGAAATTCGATCATTTTTTTAAATTGTAATTTAATTGTAAAGCAGGTGTACTTTTCCGGTGAGTTCGACCAAAATTGATATTGGAAAATCTTGTATTTTAATAAGATTAGAAAATGGCATTACTGAAAATATAGACTGCAAAAACAGAAATGGAATTCTGCGAAAATATTTCTGACAGTGGCTATCAGTTATACATGAATTTTTATGGTCAAACAGCAAACACATTTCATGGCAATGTTTCGGTCGGCAGTAAAGGACAGGAAATCTCTGCTACAGCGAGAATAAACGAATGATGTGCTTGTTGGTGTTGTGCTGGTAGTTAAACCCTTGAACAAACAACGCTGCAATAACTCGCTCAATATTAATGGGTCAGTCTTCGGATATTTTTTCGTAAGAAATTGCATTTTACGGCTGAAGTATCGTGATTGTTCATATGGTATGTTGTCAATACAAATAGGCATTTGGGACAGCGATTACTGATTGCCTTTCAACAAAATTTAGAGTTGTTTTATGGTGGATGAATGCAATATTATTTTAGAAAATACATGCTGTTGTTCTGGTTCAAGAAAATTATTTCTGTTTTCAAAGGTTTTTGTATGGTTCAGTGAATTTAATTTTTGTAAAATGAATTGTCAAACCACAGACATCAACGAGTGCGCCTTGAGTACAGATAATTGTGCAAGTCCTGCCAGTGGAGGTTTATGCACAAACATTGTTGGCAGCTTTACTTGTTCGTGTATAACGGGATACACAGGAAATGGAATAATCTGTTCAGGTAAGAAATTCAACCATTGTTTAAATATTGTTACGTAAGCCTTATGTAGCAGGTGCCTCCAATCATTTTCGTTTTGAATTATTCTCCGTTACTCGGTAAGTTTTGTGCACAATTTGATATTTGCTTTTCCTTGAAAGTGATTAAAATTTTGTGTTTTGTTTGATCGCAACCTTTATGAAATCAACAGTGAAACAAAATCTAGACTTTCCAAATAATATCAGCATTTTTAGTACCCGATTCGTGCTGAGTTGATGCTGTTTGTTTTGGGTATGGAAACGTTTTTCTTGGGTTGTGTTTGATAAGTTTACTTCTTCAATCTCTATAAAACGATACTCACCTGGAACGTTACTGACGACATTTAAAATCCAAAACGCTTTTACGTCACTATCACGCGCAAGACGATAAAATTCAGAGAAAAGTGGTTAGAAAACCAGTCAATTTTGCGGTGATGATTATTTATTGTTTCAGACATCGACGAATGCGCAATAGGAACCCACGTTTGCGCAACAGCAATATCAACTTGTACAAACACTGTTGGAAGTTTCACATGTGCCTGTAACTCTGGGCACACAGGAGACGGTGTGATTTGCAGTGGTACGTTGCATGTGATGATCGACGGTTTGACCTAAGAGAGTTTGTTTTGAGGTGTGAAACCCTTGAATACTATTGTTGTTATTTTGTCACGTTAATACTATCGTCGGGTCTGCCAGACCCGGTTTTCAAAAATAAGAAAAATACCTTTTCTTTCAACTGCAGTTTATCACAAAAACTACACTGAAAATATAAGTCTCACTGAGCAATTTGAGCACTAGCAAAGCTACTTTACTCCAATATCATACGATTTTTGATGAAAAGTACGTAGGGTGTCGGAAGTGTCATATGTGCTTGATTTAGCGAAGGTGTCATGTAGTCCTGAACTGAATTACTCATAAAAAAAAATTACGGGCGTGAAGAACTTCTCCTTTTTTATACTGCTAACAAGACCGTAGAAGCATGCACTGAGTGAGTTTCAGCTTTTTACAGGCGAAACTTTCTCTAACCATAGCGTGGGGTCAGCGTGACCCGCCACCTCACACTAATACTATCGTCGGGTCTGCTAGACCCGAACTCGCTCCCCTGTGCAAATACTAGAAAAGCGTGGATGACCCCAATCGCACCTATTACTAATCACACAAAAACATGAAGCTACTGAAGACTTCAAAGCGTCCCAACTTCTGCTTCCGTAGTTTCACGTGAATGACCTAATTTGACCCGGGTCTGGCAGACCCACAAATAGTATTCCAGAGTTAAAACGACATGAGGAAAACAGCGCGATTTCCCTAGAATTGGACGCATTAGCAACACAGATTTCGTTTGTATAATTATGCCCTAAATGCCATCATTAGCCAAGATCAACACGTGAAACAGACAACCAAAAAATATTCATTCTAATTCAAAGGACAGTTTTGAATGAATTTATTTTTTGAAGAAATTGAAACGTGCGGCATTGTTGAAACGATGTATTACAATTTATTTCATATTAGATGTGTAGTAAAAAGGAAGTTTCATTACACCTGCTATGTACACTTTCTGGAGTGTTCGACGGGACTAGGAGCGCTTATCATTATTTGCACTACACCGCAGTCTTGGGCGACTACTTTCGTACTGAATGCAAGAATGGTTTTTAGCCAATGACAGTAAGCGTGAATCTTTGTTTTCACACATCCATCATCGCCGAGTATTTCTCGACTGTAAAGTCGCAACCAGCGTTTTCAAATTTCATTTTTGAAACGAAAGCAGCTTACCATGGTAAGATGAAACATTTGTTGTGCGTGCTAAGCCCAGTGTTATCCGTAGCCTTTACCTGGTCAAATGTGTGCAGCATATAACATTACTCTTGTCACCAGCAGGGGTGGATCCAGGGAGGCGATTGGGGCAACCGCCCCCCTAAAGCCTACGAAAGTAACTTTATTCACCATGATTTTGAACGATTCAGAAAACAACATAGCAAAACCATATTCCGAATAAGTTTTTTCGTCATGTTCTAATTGTCTCATTGTTCTCGATTTAAGACCATTTTGTCGTCCACTGTTTTGTCTCAGCAGTGTTGTGAAGTGTATACTCCATCTCTCTCACAGTAGCGGAGCCGATATGAAAGTTGACTATCAAATATTACTGAAATCGCTCCCCCGAACGTTGCTAGTTGGATTCGACCCTGGTCAAAAAGCAAAATTCCTCTTGTGACGCGTATTTTGATTTACCGATTGTGGGCTGAAAAGCAACTTCACCGCATCCTCATATTTCTGCAATATTCTTCTGTGTATGGAATTTCCAACTTTTCTGTGGTCAATCCAGATGTCAAGGGTGATCTCACGACAGACCTGTCTCACGCCCTACACAAGAACTGCGCTATCATGCTGCACTTGTGACTTATGGTTTAACAGAGCGCATGATTGATATCACAAGCGATTTCTATTTTGTAAAATGCAGACACATACTGTGAATGAATGAATGAATGAATGAAGATTATGAAACTTGTTAGAAGTTCACACTTTGCAGTTTTCAAGGAGACGAAGTAAAATTTTGTTCCAACCATCAAAAGCACTGCTTTACGTTACACAGTAACGTTTTGTGCATTTTTATGTGCAGTTTTTGCACTACTTTATTGCGTTGTCATACATTGTCACCTTGTCACCTCATGTCGTTTTCATTTTTCCCTTCGTAACTTCCACTTTCACTATCGCATACTGTCACTCCTTTCCTATGGTGTGATGGTCTATATTAGAATTTATTTGTATTAAGGAAAAAAGAAAATAATTTGTTTGTCTGTTTTGCGTTTTTGTCTTTGTACGTCACACTGCTTATTGTTTTTTGTTATTGGTAAGTTGCATGTTACGTGGGGTGAGCGAAACGTCAGCTAAATAATGAAAAGTAATCGCCAGAAGAACAACTCATCTGCTTGAAAAATGAATTGTCTCAAAACTTTTTTCGCGAGTCGATTCCTCGAACAAATTCGCTCTTGCAGTTACTTGACAAGTCTCGGTTATCGCTATGCAACAGTGAAGCAGTGACTCGATTAGAGACACAATTTTTGCACAACGACTAGATCACATTTCAATCGAAATAATTTGAGTTGTAAACCTATTAGAGCGGCAACCAACTAATCTTCTACGTATGCAAAAACAAAACCAAAGGAAAAATCGGCAAACATGTGAAATTTCGTCTGGCACTACAATGACTAGAGTTTGACTAGCAGTTATGCAATGTGGTCAATCGTTCTTTTATTTCTGATAGATACTCAAACAGTGTTTTACTTTTCCACCAAGATTCTGGTCGTACGCCATTTCATTGGAGCTGTAAACAAACAAAGACATTTTGCTCCAAAAGTTAGCGAAAACATACGTTGCCATACACTGCTCATGAATAATGTTTGTTGCTTTCTTTTCCATCTAGGATGATTGGCACACTTAACAATGACAAAACTGCAGTCCACCTGACAAGTTTTTCAGATATACCGTAAGCCTCGTAACCTGATGCAAGACTGTTTTCGGACAACGTTGCGGGAAAATACATTCTTATCAACCATGTATAAATCATGACAAAATTCCTTGCAGACGTGGATGAATGCGCCCTAACACCGAGAGTGTGCGATGAAAACGCTTTTTGTTCCAACACTCCTGTTGGGTCATTCACCTGTACTTGCAACCCAGGCTTTACTGGAGCTGGACTAGCAAGCAGTACCGCTGGATGTTCTGGTGAGAATTTACATGTATTTTGTGATTAGAATCCTATCAATACACGTTTTGTTATTTCGATCAAATCGTTTGAGGAAAAGATTGAATCAGCTTTTCATTTTCTAATTGTAATTAGAAGCTTCAGTTTGGAAAATAGCAATATGTTCGTTAATGAACTAATGGAAATGTTTCTATTATCTTTGGTTGGTCTGGTTTGAAATGAACAAAACCCTTTCAGTTCGCGTTTGAGCTTCGTAACAATCACAAAGGCAAATGTTGTTTCAACATGAAACAAATTGAATGTGCATTTTTAAGGATGAAAAAGTTTCGCGGTATGCCCCACTTGACGAACGCTAATCGTTCTTTGTTATCACCAAAAAATCCAGTGCCATCTTTATGTCACTGTATACGTTGTGGTTGTTAACTGTATTATTTCGAGGTTTGAATGATTAAATGGTAAACGTTTCGCTTCTTTTCCTACAAAATATTTGATCGAATACGTTCAAATCGAACCACAGTCTTTATTTTCAATGAAACCGCATTTTTAAAATAACTTTTCATTAATCCACAATGCATTGGAACCACAGACATCGACGAGTGCGCACTGGGCACCGACAGCTGCGCAAATCCTGCCAGTGGGGGATCATGCACGAACACCTTTGGGAGCTTTGCATGTTCTTGCATAACCGGATACCGTGGAGATGGGATTGCATGTACAGGTAACAGTTTTGAAGATCATAAAATGTATTAGTGCTCTTATGTATTTGCCTGCAGATTGAATGTTCTTCTTCCCTAAAATTAAGGATCCCCATATTGCACAGCTGTTTTTTCAGGTGAAACTCCATTTCTTTTGCTTAGTAAGAAATCCAACTTTTGCAAGGCACCTTTGCAAGGGCAGTCCAAATTTATTCGAAAAATGCAACCAGAGTATTTTAGATAATTCCTAAACGTGCACAATTTTGTGACTTTCTAAATTTGTTGAATTTTGCTTGAGGCCAGTTTTTCAAAGGTCATCCCTTTAACATGCGCTTTCAGAGATTGACGAATGCATCGAGGAAGTCGACAACTGTGCTGCAACAGCTACTTGTTCAAACAACCCTGGAAGCTTCACATGTGGATGTAACTCTGGGTTCAGCGGGGACGGTGTGACTTGTGTGGGTAAGTCGTTGACAAAATATTTACGGGAAAACGTGAGAATTCCATGTGGAATAATTAATACTGAATAAGCTCAGCGAATTCACCAGTTCGCGAACTCTTTCCAAAACCAGTTTCTGCAAAACTTTCCTTGATTCCATTAGGAATTTCATTGCTTGACCTAAAAATTAACCGACATATGCGAATACATCCTCGGTAGACTGCATGTTCGATCAAACGAGAAATATCTTAAGTCTCCAACTCAACAAATGATCAAATTTGTTCTGTCCTCATATTAATGCCCACTCACAAACGAATTAAATCACACATTCTCTTACTTTGCTCATGCCACAGCCATGTTCATGTCCAATTTACTACTCAATCTTGGCTACTACCAGATTTTAACCTGGTTCTATTGGTGGTTGAAAAGCATTCAAGTTTCCGGCAAAGTGACGAAAACTCAAAGTGCAGCCCTGTATTACCGATTGTCGTCCCAGTTTATCGTCACGGTCAGGAAAAAAAGAATGTAAAAGTCCTTAAGAGCAACGAAGAATTGAGCCAGAACGATACAAATGTCAGTACAAACACTCCCGCTTGGTGGATCAAACCAAAGAAAAGAGATCGTCTTCCATGCAATGTTCATCTACTGATTAAAAACAAAGATTGTAGTGGGTTCGTTGCGAGGACTTTCAAGACAAATACAATGATCAAACGCGCAATTTCAGCATAACTCGTGATTCCCAGTAGGCAAACGTTCTCAATAAACTGATCACATGTTGAATGAAAGCATGAGCGTCCAATTAAAATATTAAAAAAAATAAACACACACCACCCGCCGACTTTGTGGCAAAACTAACGTTTTTTTGAAAATTAACGCCACTGTCGACCAATCACCGCCTGGTTGTCAGCAGATTACGTTTGGGGGGTCTAATAAAGCTCACTCGTGCGCGCAGGAATTAGAGGTCGCATAGCGAATGCAATCATCAAAAGCTTGGTGGACAAAGTATTAGGGGAGGTTGTAACGTGCAAAGAGTTTGCAGACTGCCTGTTTTCGTTTTTCGGAGAAGATGCCCAGACGAAGAGGATCTAAATAAAGAATAGCGATTGCTATTCAAAATAATGGCCACTTCGTTAAGTGCTGCGGAAGGTTCAGAAGTTCATCTCGGTGTGGTAAGTTTTACTGGGTGACGTTAGCATCATTATGGCAAAACCAGGAGGTGGAAGATGCTATGCGAGATACGAAATTCGTCAGAAACCACTTAGATTTTAGAGCAGGGGTCACCAACGTGATGCCCGCGGGCACCAGGTCGCTCGCAAGGAGAGTACGTCGCCCACGGGCCTGTTCTAAAAATAACACTACCGTGATCAATGTCTTCACATTAACGAATATCATCAATGATTAATACTAAAATCAAAAATAAATTGAGCAAAATTTTTATTTCAAAAGTGTGTATCAACCTTATAGCCCTTCACATTAATCGGTACACAAGAAGTCGCTCGCAGTTTCAAAAAGGTTGGTGACCCCTGCTTTGGAGTATTGCCACAGCTACAAGCACCTGAATAAAGATCGTCAGAAAGAATTCACGTTGCATTTCTACACGAAACGATGTGCTTCTTCAAATGTTGTAGAACCTAGAATGTTGAACGACTTACTGTAATTGGTAGATTCCATCAGTCAGTAGCAACGTTTCAGCAAGGTGGTAAGAATGTCCTCGAAAGTTTTGGGGAGGTCTGTTGGTAACCAGCCATAATTTGGCCGACAACCAAGTAGGATTGTTGCAAACTTTACTTGGATTGGTCACAGCTTTCTGCTTACCTAGCCAGGGTGACAGTTGTTGCTGAGATTCGTTAGGTGTTTCAGATTCTCGTATTGGCAACGATACCCTATGCATGGTTCTTTTCTATTTTCAGACATCGACGAATGCACAACAGGATCCAACAACTGCGCTGTAGGAACAGCAACATGTACAAACATTCCAGGAAGTTTTACCTGCGCATGCAACTCTGGATATTCGGGAAATGGTGTGATTTGCACGGGTGAGGAACTAAAAAAGTGTTTCATTTCTGAAACTCTTGATTTGAATCATGCGGTTAGTGCATTCGTTTGCGGTATTGAAAATTTCTCGATGCTTACAGGAATTTAGGGTAATCAATCAAATTCCTTTTAGCAACGAAAAACAGACAAATAATTTTGTTGATTTAGGCTTAGAGCAATATATCGGATTTACATCTTGCGATGTCAAGGACTTGGTATTTCTAATCAAGGAACAATTGTATCTGCAATGCTTGCAAAAAGGTGTTTCAACATTCTGCTTACTAATGCATTACTGTGTGAAAAATTGCGAAGTTACACAAGTTATCACGTATTGAAATTTTGCAATATTTCGCCGGAAAGGTAAGGAAACTTTGGCAGGAAAAACTGCTTTTTTGTTATGGTGTTGACATAGCAAAAATTCCAATCGCAGTGACGAGAATAATTTCATCGAAAAACGTTAAAAGTGTTGAAAAATGTTATCAGAGAAGGGCTTGACTTTGAACCATTCATAATCGAGACGCGGCATGCCGACTTACGGCCTGTACACCAACGATTGCTGAAAGATATGATTTGTGGGTGAAGATTGTACGTTGATAAGACGCATTGTGAGAACATTCATCAGTGGCAAATACCTTTGTAGTAGCCCGAACATTAATACCAATTTATTTTGCTTAGAAATCTGAAATGTTTGGACTTTATTTGGGAAGTGAAAAAACGAGTTGAATAGATTCACAAATCACTTTTATTAATTTGTAAGGCTTTCGGAAAGAAATTCATTTAAGTATTTCCATGTTCAGAGGCACTTTGAGTTTTGCCAGTTTTATAATTTTGCAAGAGATCCTGTTTTCTTATTTTGCGGTAGAACCTTGCGAATTGGGTGATCAGCACCAATGGTGTGCAGAATACTGGTGATCCCCGGGGCGAGTGGTTGATTGTATGCTCTCCCACCAAATTCTAGTATTGAGCAGTGGCGTATTGTGGCCATTGTTACTGGATATACGCTGTTTGTGACGTCACAATATGACGTTATATTCACGTTTCCTAGCGAACGGTTTGACGAAGTGTGCTGACACAATAGACACGACATGCATATTATTCTGCGCGCACTTTTTTACTCGTTGTTGTGCAATGTGTCACTGTAATGAACATAATCAGCACTCCAAAGTTAGGAGACCGAAGCAGAGCACAGCACTCAACGCTAAGACAAAGCAGTGCACATCTGCAAAAATACAAGGCTACGCGCTAAAATAAGGGAGTAGAACACATTCAGTGCTACGTCAACACAGTTCACAACTGCAAAAATACAAGACCGCCCATCAAAACAGTGGAATAAAACAAACTCAACGCTACGATAGGGCAGTGGCGAACTGTAAAAACATCAGGCTGCGCGAATGTCTCGTCGAATGCAGTCGAGCAGAAAAGGTATGAGGTTGGGATGGAGGACTCCCCGGGTCGACAGTTTGAACCTTGCTGAACTGCACAAGAATTGAGAATGCGCATAAAGTACGCAAGAAACCTTTCGTTTTTTATTATGTGGCTGTTGTATGTACAAATACTGAGGAGACAGAGCAGAGACCGGCTTGCATGAGCAGTTATGCTCAATCCGCCCGAACTGTCAATTAATGATGAAGCTCGAAATGATGTTTATATTTTAAGCACAGGTGTGCGGCTGTATTAGCGCGCTTTCAGGGTTGCCACATCTAAAATTAAACTGGAAACTAGTGATGCATAAAAAAGTCAGCTAAATGAAGCAAATTGAAATAGGACGGTTTTGAAATTTGGCACAGAAAATCAATTAAACGTCCATAATTATCTTTCAATCCATCCTATCTTGTGACTTTCACTTGATCGCACGATCTGGAAAACGGTCAGGTCAATATCAGTTTGATTATGTGTGCGTCGCGCACCTAGAGTATAGCTCCTTGGTATTGAAGAATGAAAAGATTACTGGCATTTGAATACGTAAAATCTAGCGTTGGCAAAACAAATAAGTTTCGAAAATTTAAATCTATACATCACGTGTTACTAGCCTTGCAATAGGAAAAATCATCTAGTTAAAAAATTTTAATTTTTGTAATTTTACTTTTTGGATGCTCCCTGCCTTGGATGCCTGGGGCCGTCGCCCCGTTCGCCCCCCACCTCTGCACGCCATTGATCGACACGAAATTTGAGGGTGAATTTCTGGTTCCCAAATTCACATTTCCGATTTGAATTTTTCTGCTTGTTTGAATTTGGTTGGTATATAACTTGTTAATACCGCTGCTGTATTGGAGACGTGTCAGTAAAGATTTTGAGTTTTTAGAAAATGGTCAAGAAAGTAAGTTCTTTCCCTCTTTGAAACTAAGTTTTGAATAAGTTTTGGATTAGAAGAGGTGCGCAAACAAGGTGAAGTTTTGTGGAAACTGTTTGCAAAAGATATATTATTTTTAGTAAGAATGAGTTAAATTTACTTTGGAACAGGGCTGGCGGGCTGCACAAGCTTTTGTCTACAGCCGGCCGCATTACGTTTTTATTTGTGACTTTCAGGCTTACGGCCGGCAGTGAGTTCAAGATTTTTTCGTATTTTTTGCTGCTTCTGTTTCCACACAGTGGACCTAGCCTGTTTCCACACATCTGTATAAACATTCTACTAAATGCCCTCATACAGTTGAAAATGAGTTTTTATTAATGCACGGTCGCCATAACTTGTATTATATGCTACGTATGTGCATGGCCGCACAGATTTTTGTCAAAGGCCGCATGTGGCCGCACGGCCGAAGGCTGTGCACCCGGGCTTTAGAAGAATCTGTGAGAATTTCTTCATCAAACAAAAGTTGCCTTCAAGTTGAAATTAAATAAAACATCTATATTTGATTTGCGCAGACTGCCCTTCGAGCAATTTCATACCGCGAGCAATGGTATACTATGCAAAGTCGAAACAAATTTTTCATAAATACATTTTCCGTTAACTACTCCAAGTTTTGCAACAATATTAGGCTTTGTTCCAAGGTGTCTGATTGTTTGTACTAGCTTAAAATGAATTTAAACTGGTTTGCAGACATCAATGAATGCATCATTACACCATCGGTGTGCGATGCAAACGCGCTTTGTTCCAACATCCCTATTGGGTCATTCACCTGCACTTGCAACCCAGGATTTTCTGGAAACGGACTAGCAAGCAGTTCCACTGGATGCTCTGGTAATACTTATCTTCGTGTCTTGTAATATTTTAAACTGTTTTGTTCTGAGAACAAACCCAGTTCTTGAAGAATTAGTCAACGGAGATTTACTTCTTCCTGCGGTATCACAGAGCTCAGCTGTGGTACAGGCATTGCGCTAAACTTTTGTTTTGGTTTCAAGAATGGAAATCGTTACGATCTGGTGAAATACTGCCGCGATTTTAATATTTGATGATCTTGAAAGAAGTTTGTGTACTTTTCCAGTAATTTAATCCAAAAAAGTCCAGAGAAGAAACGGCTTGAAATTTTATGTGTGAACATTTATTTTTCGCTCCCGATCTACGTATCTCTTTGTGATATGCTTTCATGGGGCAGATACCGGTCCATGTACAGATGAAGATGTAGTTTACGTTGAATACCATCTGTAATGTTTTGTCTTGAAAGTTCATGTATTTACGTACGAAAACTGTGGAAAGCAATTAACAAATGTTTTAAAAACAAACCGATTCCAAAAGTTTTCTNTCGATGAAAACCCCGAAAACGATTGTGCTGGTCTTCTGAAATTGATATGAGAAAGAAGTTGTTTTGGATTAGGACATACCATTGGCTTCTTTACCACTACAGAAAAACATGTGGTGCAAAAATAAACAAAAGAATGCGAAAACTTATTTGAAAATGGCCAGCAATCAACAAGACCTTTATATCAAATTATTTTTTGTGGCAATAGTTTGGTCGACGCTTTAATACGACAGTAGATTGCAAGTCGCTTGAAACTGAACGGAATGATGCGTTTTTTGGTACAGTGCTTGAAGTTAGCATCCTTATACAAATAACGCTACCACAAGTCACTCAATACCAGTTTCTATCCTTTTCATTAGAAATTACATTGTACGGATAAGCTATCGTGATAATTCATATATGATATCGTCAATGTAAAAACGCACTTGTGACTGTACTTACCGAATGCTTGTCAACAAAATATAGTGTTGTTTTATGGTGAGCGAATGCAGTTTCGCTTCCAGAAACATTCTGTTATCACGTTTCAAAATTTTGTCCTCAGTTCTGAAAATTTTGTGATCCTTTAGCCTTAGCGAATTTATTTTTCAAAAATAACTTGTTAAAACCGCAGACATCAACGAGTGCGCCTTGAGTACAGATAATTGTGAAAATTCTACCGGTGGAGGTTTATGCACAAACAATGTTGGCAGCTTTACTTGTTCGTGTATAACGGGCTACACAGGAAATGGGATATTCTGTTCAGGCAAGAAATTCAAATTATATTGAATATTGTGAAGCTAACCGTTGTGTTTCGCATACTTCCAGTCGTTTTCTTATGGAATGATTTTCCGTTAGTCTCTAATTTTTATGACCATTTCGAAATTGTTTTTCCTTGAAAATGATTACAATTTTTCATCTGTTCTGCATAAATGTATGACATCAGCAGTGAAATGTAAACATTAGTTTTTCAGCTTTCTCTTCAATATCAGCATTTTCAGTACTGATATCGTTATGAGTTGATACTCCTTGTTTTAATTTAAGAAATTTTTTTCTTGTGTTGTTGCTGTTGATAAGTCCACTACTTTTTTGACTATTTATACGAAGCTCATTGAAAAAGCTATTGATGACGATCGAAATCCAAAACGCTTTCTTTTCGCTTTCACGCAATAACTGTAAAGATGATGATCGGCCAGACGAAAAACTTTCAAATAAATTTGTCGTGGAAACCACTTACTTTCAGCGTTTGTGGTTGTTCACTGAATCAATTAGAATAAAATGTTTTTGAAATTAGTGCTTTCTTTGAGAAGAATCATGATAGTTTTATACGGCGCAGCACAAATCTTTTCACTACTGAAATTCATTCCACGTCTGTATGTGAATCAGTTCCAAAAAAATGTTGGTAGAGTTTTCTCGGAACGAATTTTTATTTGTTGTTTCAGACATCGACGAATGCGCAACAGGAACCGACAACTGCGCAACAGGAAGAGCAACTTGTTCAAATACTGTTGGAAGTTTTTCATGCGCTTGCAGCCCTGGACACACCGGAAACGGTGTGATTTGCAGTGGTAGGTTGCATGTGAAGACATGGATTTGACTTAAGAGAGTTTTTCCTGACCTGTGTGAAATCATCAACACGAGGGAAATCAGCAAGCTTTCCTGACAATTGGGCGCATTACGCACGCAGATTACGTTTCCATAATCATGTTATATGCCATCATGTGCCTAGTTCAACACATGAGACAGACAACTNTGGGCTTTGGTTTAAATGGTGAGTTGGCTGTTTGGAATGAATTTAATTTTTCTACACCAGCGTCTAGGCGAGTATTTTCGTACTGAATGCAACAATGGTGTTAAACCTATATCCATGGGCGCAATTTTGTTGTAAAATGTGGTTGGGACGGTTTAGTGTCAATCAATGAAGTCATCGGGTCGATGCAGAAGTAAATTTTTTGTAAATACAGATTTCCAATCTTGTTTATAGAAGTGCTTTAAAAGCAAGACTAATCACGCTAATACATCAATTGGGATTTATCAGAGCTATCAGTTGGAGTGCACAAAATGCTGAATTCCATTGGTCGCAGGTGCAGATCACTCTTATTGTAGGACACATAAATGTTCATGCGTTTTATAAGACCTGTGGTTTACAGTGCGATTTGATGTCTTGTTCAAGTTGCTTAACGTTACAAAGACGATAAATATTTTTCTTGCACATTTCCGCTCTTTGTAAAAGCTACAAATCTTTTCAATGCCACTGCACATTATGCCTGCAGCCACACCACTACCAAAATTTCCATTGATATCCTCTTACCAGGTGGTGGATGCATCATGCATCCTTTCAATCTCCCCTTGTTGGCCCCTGCATACATACCCATCTAGCCTACAATGTAATTTCTGCATACCTGATCGTTTGGTGATTGTTGTCTTGTGACTTTTTTATGTGATGCAACTTAGCTCAGTCTTTTCATNATCAATTTTTCAGGTTGAACATCAGATTTTAATGGATGAAATCAATGTCAAAAGTGTAATTCTAGGAGTTCTACTTGCATAGCGACACGAAAAGAGATTTGAGGTTAAACAGAAATATAAACGTACAACGGTGTATTGGTAAAAATGTACAAGTTTCACCTGATTAACACGAAAAGAATGTCCAGCAAAACTATGTGTGGTCAGGTATTAATTTTTGGGGGAAATACATTTTTGCTGGGACAAGATTTTAGTTTTTACTATATGCTTAAAACAAATTTTTGTGGGCACAAGAAAATTTTGGGGGCACAAAAAATTGGGGAGCACTGCCCCCGAATGCCCCCCTTTGCTATAGGCCTGTCTGTAAAGCAAAATTTTCGCACTTGGATGAAAATATTGTTGCATTATGTTTTTGGTTAAACCCAAGTAAATCAGATGACTTACGAACCAATGCATTCAACACAAGCACAATGTGTAAGAGTCACGAAAAAATATATTTTGGTTTTGTTGATCACCATTTTCGCGACATTACAAGAAGGGAGGATAAATGTATATTTTATCTTTGATTCCTAGTCAGGCCCTTATGGTTTGAGCTATAGGTCAATATATAGCTAGGTAATTAGTTATCCAACGTTTTNACTGAAATCCTGTTTACTAATGGTTGAAGACAGGCTTTTGCAAAACAGCCCATCCTAAAACTAAGTCTCCACAATAGTNCTGCTTTTGTCTTCGGTAAAAGCTTTGCAGCTATTTGCCTAAAAATGTAACTTTCTAACATTATATACACTTAGGTTTACCTGACGTCCTGTTTTAACCGGGACAGGCCCGGTTTAAAGGCTTTGTCCCGGCGTCCCGGTTGGTAAACCAAAAGGTCCCGGTTAAGCATTCAGTCAGGCAGCATAGCCCTACATGAATATTAGCATGCTATGATTAGTCTGCTTAACCAACTTGCTGAAGAATGATGCATGATCTTGTTTCGTTGTTTTTGATGTAAAGGTAATTGATACGTCATTGTAATGGGTAACTGGTCCAGTATTGGGTTGATTGTTAACGCATTGGCTAGTTCAGTAAAGTTGGCTAGGAGGGGGTGTTCTTTTTGCAATTATAGGTTATTGAAAAGATTTATTTCGTACCGGAACTTGTTTGATTTCCTTCTATGGATCGTTGTTCTGAAGCATCCTGGTTTTCAATCACAATAATATGGTGTGTCTATATGCACTAGCATNATTAAATTTTACGCTGTCTGTTTCTGAATACGTGATAGCCAACGTTACAGCAAAACCAGTTACATTTCCACGCGAACCAAACCCATGCTGTACTGTGGTCTCTCGCATGTGCAGCTGTAAAACTATCAAAATTATCACTGTTTCAAGAAAATAACCTTTCTAACAGTATACTACACAGGGTGAAATGTCGGACAGAAGCAGTTAACCATCTTTCGCGGTTTCTAGAAACTTGAAAAATGCTCAATATCATTATATTGAAGCTAAAATTGATAAACTAACAGAATATTACATTATTTTCTGGCCATTACGCTGGTAAATGGGTTTGTTTACTTACACCAAGACGAAGTTATCACAAAAGCTAGGTTTGCTTAACCTGCCTAAATATTACCCGGAGTCAACACAAATAATTTGGTAAAGTACTTTTAATGAAGAACGGTAAGCAATGGTGTAAGCAATATATGTAGTAAGAAACATTAGTATAGCTTAGAATTATTCACTAAACAGTATATACGTGAATTGGTTATATATCAAACAATGGTGTACCTTATGAATTTAGTCTATAATGAAATAGACCACGTTATACTTTCGAACATTTGTGCAGCATTCGTTGAACATGGCGTACAAATGACCATGCGTACATTTCTTCAAGTCCAATGTTTATTCTTGACGTGGATGAGTTGTTCTTCGAGACTATGTCTAGTCTGGTTTGGTGGGCGTGTCCAGCCGGTATATATACTCGAATGCTATGTTTCTTCTTTGGCTCGCTCTAAGGCAGTGGTTCTCAAACTTTTTCTGATCGCGTACCGTTTGTGGTCCCCGAACTGACATCACGTACCACCTTGTTCCAGGAAAAGTCAATGTGCCAAATATCATTCGATCAAAAGTCTGCAAAACCAGAATTGACACAAATG
>JGI24022J15233_10002189_pt1 | contig 17917 bp, 13 predicted proteins | sample Ectturendosymbi2_FD_15233 | JGI IMG/M metagenome (IMG submission 15233) | reverse complement strand
TGAGATCCACCAACTACTGCCATACATCTTCAAACGCCAACCCTAGAAAGCTCATCAGCTTAGCCTACAGTTGCAAGCTGCACTGCTGCAGATAAACGAAGGGCTGTTTTTTCGCAGCCCGAGATTGGCGACCCCTTTCTCTTTACTCGTTTCCCTTTTATGTCGACTGAGCTTTTATGCTTCTTATTCGTCTCAATGCGCGTTCTTGTTTCCAGTTTGTGTGTTTATTGCTTCATACACGTATCCGCATCTTATTTCCTGAGTCACCTTCGTGTTTTTCCGGTGATTTTAGACGTTCCACGTTTGCTGCCTCCGTTATTCCCGCGTCGTGTTACCTTTCCATAAACTACACACGCACGCTTTCGCCAGGGGGGCCCACAACTCCGGTTTGGTGCGTGGGTTTGGCATGCCATTTATCAACAGTGCGAGAATGCACTGCAATTTTAATGATTGACCGAATGTACCTCGCGCGGATGGCGGAAAACATTTTCGGGAGCTGACATAGTAACAAAGTTGACTGGTGTTCGTTTGTTAGTTTGAATCAAAAATGCAATAGCAGAATTTGTGCTTTTGTTCCGTTGACGCCGTGGCGTGAAGCCATGAAAAATAAACGGTATGTTGCAAGACTAGTGACGAATGTTTTTCGTTTAGCCAAGAGGAACAGATAGAGTTGTTTCCCATACCGGGACATTTTTACATAAACTGGTTTTCCCAAACCGTGAGAAGCCACACAGCTAACCTGGACCAATCCTATCAGTAAATAGTCCACATTGATTGGGCAAGATATACATTTTTCAGGGCAACCAAAATGTGACCAGACTTCGAAAAGTAGATGCAATTGCCTTGTAAAAATTTTAGTCTTTGTAGATGATGAGTATAAATGTTTTCCTTACTGTCATCTCTGCAGTTCTTCATGCGGCCGTCATCTGGACTACAGACGCACACTTACTACAACAAATTTGAAATGTATTGGAGGAATACTGCCGTGGGCATATCAAGGCGTTGTAACTGTTTCGTGTTCAATTTCCTTGGTTTCACAACTACTGTAATTTATTCAAAACTGCTAATGAGTCACGTGATTGATGGTCGAGCTTATGCATTTGAATATGCCAGCGTTTTGAATGTGCAAGTTGGTTTGACCTTGAAATCTGGCTTAGTACAGCTTTTCCTTCTACACTTTGAAAATAATTTGTTGTTCTCTGCACATTGGGTCGAACTTTTGTCACAAGATACATGCGGCAATTGCCTAGAAGAATAGAGAGTCCGTAATGCCAACAACAAAACTCGTTGACAACACCTTACAAACAATTTCAAAAATAACGTTAGACAGCAAACCCTATATTCCTCTCTGAAGTGAAGAAAATGGAGTTTTGTAAGCTGAAAAACCATTAGTTTTTTCCAACGTTTCTAGAAAACTGAAAAAAGCAACGGAAAGGGAATGAAGAATAGAAAAGAAGAGACACTCAACCTTGTTGAGAGCTGTTAAGTATTTTTTGAATGTGTGAAGAACTAATCAGGCAAGCACGTGGTTTCGCCAGCCTGTGCTTTAGAATAAATTGTATAATTCTCCATGTCATTTTTTTATGAGTCTGGTCTCCTTTTATCGTAGAGCTGCAATGAAAGACCCCAATATTTTTGTCAGTATCATCCTGTTTTCAATTACTTGCACTAGACATCTAATGAGCTTTCAGGTGTGGATGAGTTGGTTGCGTTGCTAGCGGTCATATTTCAGAGGAAATTGATGTGATTTTCCCAAAAGAATATGTTTTAATATGCTAGCTTTAGAAATGTACTGCATATAGCAAATTTGTAACGTAAACCACTAGGGGCATGCTCACCATATTTGGATTTACTTGTACTGTAGCTCACGAAATTGAAACTCAATTTTAATGGGAAAATGAAGAATTCGTTACTTGCTTGAGGCCTTATTAGAAGAGACCTTTCGAAGTTGTGACACAAGTATGCATTTTTATCAAAAAATTCACTAAAACAGTTAGTAGCATTTGGGAACACTAAACGTGTTTAACGCCATGCAAAACCATTGGTGTCTGCTTACCGTAAACCATACCTACAATCGTTTTTCAACATAAAATCGTTACCAAGCAAAATCAGATTTCAGCTGTTGCTTCAGCTCAAAATATAATACAAAACAATCAATTCCATACCATAATTTGATCAATCTTTTTACTTCCGTTCCACAGTGCTGGGTGTTCTTTCACTTCTTGTATTGCTGGCCTATCTTCAGGTGCGAAGTTTAGCATATTCCGAAACAACTCACGCGACGTTATGCGCTGTTCATTTGTAAGCTCTCTTGTTTGACAGCAGTCTTCTGCACACATTTGTTTAAAATCAATTTTATATTGCTTAGTCATAATTTTAGTTAACACTTTCAAGTGTCTCAAGAACATTGTATTTAGTTCACTCATCATCCCATAATTTATTGATTTCACAAACAATTACAATCAGAAAAGGTGTAACACCTCACAGTTCGAACCTTTCAAGTTTGCAAAATTGAATCTGTGCCCTCGACAATGGAAACAGATCACACTAAATTTTATGCAGTCTTGTTGGCCTGTACGGTTAGGCGAGCATAACTGGGACGAAAACCTATTTAGAAAAAATTGACCTCTCAACAACGTTTAGTCACATGCTAGCAATGTATCAGTGTTTTTAGAATGGTTAAAATTGGTGTGGGTAATCAACGCTCTCTTTTAGAATTACTGTACGCATGAACCGCTTCATACAAAAGTACCTGCAATTGCCGTATCTCGTTCATTGAATAAACGCTTAGACCTTAAGCTTGAAATACTTGCTGTAAATAGTTCCACGCGCAGTTTTCTTCCGCTGCGTTGAAGAAACCGCAACTCGATGATTAATAGAAGAGTGACTGCAATTTGTTAATTCTTCGAACAGGCTTTGGCTCTGCGTAAGTTGTTACCATAACCTACATTTTAAACAGCGCTGTGCATTTTGAGAAGGATATTCAACCTTTGTGTTTATCAGCTTTGGTCAAGTGTAGACGCATTGTGTTGCTTCACAATTGAGAAGTTGTTTGGCTAGGCTTGTTATGAAAACAACCACTATCAGTGAACTCTGCGCCGTTGATTAGAAAGACATTGTGATGTGGCGTTACACATCGCGTGTAGATATCAATTTATCTTACGCACTTTGCGACAGTATCAAAGAATACACTGCTAACAACGAAGTTAAGTCTTCACGCTCAGTGGAAAGTTGATGTTGTTGAAGTGTTACCGACAACAAGTCCTGTATAGATTATATTATAATAATTGTTACGACAAGTGCTTTTCCGATGTGCTGTTAACAGTTGAAGTCACTGTTAACAAACGATAAAAATATTTGTCTGCCTTAACATGGATAATCGCTCATTTTGCTCCTGACTTAACTACTGACAAACAATGCTGCAAATACATCTCGTTTGTCCGAGTTCAGAATAATTGGAATCCTCGCTATCAGGAAAAAAATGCAAGGAATGGATTACTTCCAATGTGATGTTTAACTTCGATGCATAATATTTATGAGCAGATATGTCAAATCACAAAGAAAAAGCAATAAAGTGGATTGTGACAACGTTTATTTGATGTCTGATAGAACAAACAGCTGGGATTTTTGTGAACGCAAACTTCCCGCCTTTTGTGTAGGTAAAAAAAAAATATGTTAGCTTATCGTATCTGCACAAAAAATGCAGCAATAGCATGTGTTACGCAAAAATAACACTCCTTATGCAGAGTCCCTACTAGCGCAACGTGCAATGACAGACTTTGTTTTCTGTTAAGTTCGGTTTGTCTTTAAGCCAAGTGAAGTCTTTATACTTTTTACCATTTTGCCTCCCTGAAACAAAAAACTTTCCAAGTTGTCAGTTCTCACAACAAATCTTCAAAACAAACAAAATCTAGACATATTTCATTCATCATGTCGTGCAAGTAGTCTACCTCTGTTTGCATAAGTTGAGAGTTACATTTGCAAAAAATATTTTCACGATTCAAAAGTTAAGTGTTAATACGAATCACGTCAGCTTGACTTTATATCAAGCAAGCACTAAACAGTGTTAAAGTTCACAAAACTACAATAATTCCAGTACCTCTGTACGGGAAACAACTGGACGTTTTTGGACTTTGGACTTCTTGGACTTCGGGCTTTTCTGGAAGTAACTCGCATAACTTGGGTACCTCTTTACGTTTAAGTTTGTCGATATGACAAAACACTGTTTCTCCAAACGCATATCTGCCTTTTGTAAAAACGTAATAAAAGCACAAGCCGAGGCTAAAAATGTCGGATTTCATTTCCTGCAAAACAAAATTTAACACAATTTACATCCAGCAACTAATGACAAAGTAGTTCTTTGCACAAGCGGGACACTTAAAACATCTAAAAAGTCCAACTATTGATGTATGACTTGATATTGAAAGCAATTACATAGCTATAGATAAACATCACTTTTAAAAACCTAATCAAACACGCAATTCACTTTTCAGTTCCAATAAATTTAAAAAAAACTCATTTCAACAACTGCAGCACAATGGGTATAAATCGACAATACTGTGGCTGTGGTTGTTGCCAACGACCGCAGAAAGTAGCTTTTCTGAAATTCAATAACAGGCAGAAAATTACTTCAGGAAATATAATAACCATTAAGATATGACTCAAAGAAAAATCAGCGGTGTAGGAAAATTGCTTTCATGAACAAGTATTTGACATAAGAGATATAAAAAGTATGTCATGTTATGTTTCGTAAATATTATGATGTAGATAGTTTGCATATCCGAAAAGTTCTCATATAGCAGTAATCCATGAAGTTCCTGCTTCCAACAATCATTTTCGACAAAGGCAAAGCAACCATTCTGCAATCAAGTCACAGGTGAGCAAGGGCTGTCTGAGCAATTTGTTAACTTTTGCGCAAGATATTTCCTTTGCAAAGAAAGTTTTTTACAATGGCAATTTTCTTATATGTTCAAACGGGGGCATTACCATGATTTATATTACTGCCAGGAAAACTGGATAAAGTTAAAATTTAGTGAACGATTTGACAGCAACAAGTGTTGTTTTATTTGCATTTGTTGCAAAATTAGTAAGAACTGTTTAAATTTGATGAAAATCCTCACCATGAAACAATTGTTATCTGTTCATGTTGTGGTTTAGAATTTGGTATATGGAATGATTTTACTTGCAATGTCACTTTCAACCACTCATTTAAAAAACTAAATCCCATGAAAATTTGAGGTCAGCCCTATCAAAATTTAAAACAAAGAATAGAACTTCTGTGAATAGACTTGATGGATTTACAACTAGAGAATTTATTGTTTGTAGAATAGACTGTAAATAAGCTCAGCAAATTGGTGTTTTTTTCAGTCTGTGCGTTCTGATGTGCTTGATTTAGTGAATCTCTTCTCACAATTTTTAGACGTTTCTGAGTTCAAATTACAAAAATGCTAAAGATAATTGCTTCCATAACTATTAACGATCAGTCTTTCAAGCGTAACTTGTTTGGTACTGTTTCCATAGAATTGTTTTTTGAATGATCGCAGCACACAGATTAAAAGGGTCGAAAACGCCTAGGTTCGGCAACCACCGAGGGGAAGTATTGCCATTCTGAACAACTCTTTCGCAAACGCTTTACTGCAACACAAATATGAATTGACTTCAATTTTAATTTATTGGTGCAAACACCTAAACATGTCCACGCAGGTCAAAACACAAAGTTCTGGGCACCGAAGCAAATCTGCTGGCAAGCATATCTCGTCGAGCAACCGTCCACATTTTGCTAATGTTCTTCCTGTAGTTGAATGTGGGATTTGAAGAGGAAGTAATGTCCAAGCGTATGTGTTTCATTTCTTGGAACTGCGACACTTTAGTGAAGTAGGTTCTTAAAACATCCTGCACAGTGGCGTATCTAGGGTATAACAGTCATGGCTCGCGCCATGGGCGCCACTTTGACGGATGTGCAAGAAGTGCTTGTCAAAAATCAATATTCATGAGTTACTCATTCTTGATTCATTGTTTTGCGCCCTCTATAACCGTTACCTGCAAAGATTCCTCAATACTGCGCCCTTATCTGATGCTAAATTTCTAAGCCCTTCTGGAAAAAATGTGTTGGACATAATTTAAAACTATTGGACATAATTTAAGAAATGTGAGCCCCTCTCAGAAACTTTTTCGCCCCACCTGGTGTTCCAACCTGGTTACGGGCCTGGGTAGAAGCATGTAAAAATTCCCAAACGTTTTCTGGCTATCAGATGTTTCTGTAACTGTAACTGAACAAAGCATAGCAATTTTAACTTCTTCCCATCCACACTTTGCATTAATATATAACAATCCGTGAAATGGTAAAAGTCGTTCAAAATGTGGTGACTTTTATCAGGCTTCATCGTAATTAATAAAAAGTTTCTAAACATATTGTGTCAAAAATAAACGTTAAACATTTAGACAAAACATATTTGTAGCATTAAAAATGTTTAGCGGTCTTAACTATAGACCTGAAAATAGCCTCGGCTAATCTCACGTTCCCATCTGAACACATTCTGAGAGCAGGCGCAGATAACCTACAAACACAACAGGCCTCAACTTAAGCGTTTTCATTGCAAGTTTATGTTATGAATAGCAAGCATAACCACGTTATAAACGTATACTAAATGCACTACTTTGATTTATGGAGATTACAGACAAGATGAGCAACCGGGTTTAGGCACTGGCATTTGCAAAGCTTGTGCGACAAGGATGCAAGCTATTTCAGCAGGATTTTTAATTTTTTTGGAAGGAATACGGGGCCCTGCTTGCCAGGGGGCCCCGGGCTTAAGCCCCGCTAGCCCCATTGTAAATCCGGGCCTGTGCAACAGGATATTAATCAGAATCTGGTTGAGACGAGACTCTTTAGGGACCGCAAAAGCCGATATATCGCCTTGGATTTTTCCACCCATAACTCACCAGCCGATACAGCTAGAGAGCTGTTTAAACCCTCAAGAAAAACAGACAATTTCCTCGCTTCCAGTAAAAAAATACCTCAATCTTCGGGTTTGAAATTTTTGGGGGTGATGTCATGAATGGGTAGGGGTCAAGTGATTTTTGGATCACGTCATTAGGACCTGATAAAAAATTCAGGAGGAAATTTCTTTTTTGTCTTTTTAAGAAAAGCTTGGCAAAAATCCACATTTTTAGAGCCTATGATTTACCTTCTGGCGTTTGCGGTGGCCAGGTTATGGCCAAAAAACAATAACTACAGTAATTAATTAATCGCCTAGGGATTTTTCCGAGGAGTATTTAATGATCTTTTGGTTTTAATTAATTAAAAATTTGTGTGAAAGTGTATATTGCCAATATAAGCTTGAAAAATGCACGAAGATCTTGTTATTTTATGACATTTGCGAAAACTTTTTTCAAATATTCTTGGATGCTGTTTTATTACTTGCGCTTTTAGTTCAGTAATGGATCCATTGCTCGGCTGCCGAAATTTCTTCTTCCTTCTGCCACCTTTTCCTCTTTTACCGTTTTTCGGTTTACTTGCAGCTGACTGGTGGTCATTAGCAACAACCTGATAAACAAACGAAAAAATGACTTATAGTTTGAAACCAATCTTGGAAGAAGCTAAACAACTTGAAAAAAAATTCCTTTATGATTAAATTACGAAAATAAACTCACTGCAAACTCAGGAGAAGAAAAAAGACCTCTGTGACAATTGAAATCATCACTCTCGTGTCCCGAATAAACTGAGCAGTCGGATATTTTAACTATTGTTTGAGCATTGTTTAGGCAATTGCAACTTTTCTTTGGTGTTTCTTCTTGGTTGGAGTTCTTATTACCTTTTGATTTCGGAGCTTTCCAAAGAAGAAGGCATGCTGGCTTTAAATTTCTGTGAGCTTTAATGAAACAATATTTGATTTGCAAAACTCAAAAATTACAAAAATTACAAATTATTGATAAAATCATCTTGTCAAAGTCATGCAACAACAAACCATATCCTTGTTTGTGAAGAAACTCCAAACCATCTACTGCTTGTTTGAAAATTTCAACTAAGGGAATGTTGAAGTAATCAACGTAGTTTACATCAGTTTTATCAGAATCCTTGTAAAACCGTGGAGATCTCACACCTGGAGCACCTTTCAGGTGTAGCACCAGCTGTATAAAAAAATATTTTCTTTTTGCACATCATCATATTTCAGAAGTTAAGAACCACTTCAGGCTACATAATCGAACTTCAGACCTAAAGCGTGTTGTCTGCATCAGGATAGCGGAACTGGAGCCGTAGTTGTAGCACTGGAGCAGGTTTTTTTGCAAGAAGCCAGAGCTCNGTTTACACCAAAGAATGCGGAGCCGGAGCTATGACTAGTGCAATTTAGAGGCAAATCCTCTCCCGGCCGCTTCCCAGACACTAACAACTTTGAGGTTTTGACAAATTTAATGAAAATCGGCACACAGTGTTATCTGTGACAGAATTAGATTGATTGTTACTACACCTGACCATAACAATGGATCTGAGAGTGTCTGACGCATCTTTTTATTTAATCTTCGCTAAGGTTATGGCATCGTAGCTAGCCAGGAGTGTTATTGCTTGCAGCTGTAAGAAAACGTCGTTAACTACCACAGCATTTTACATTCCAGTCAGAATGACCAAACCAGATCTGCAGCAATGCAGCGATCTAGAAAAAAACTAAGCTATTATCAGTAAACACAAACGAAGGTCCAAAAGGTTGTAATCGTTTTGTAGCGGCGAAGACTTCCAGTCTGGGACCCCTGTGTTGACGGCGGTCTGAATCCAATTGCGGCTGTCGAATAGTTCAAGGAAGCATTTGTAGGCGACGATGGTGGTCGCCCAAGAAATATAGTATTTGTAAGCCTTGTGCACTCAGAGACCAGACATCGCGTGAATGACGATCTTTATTTCTTGTCGACTTGCATGAATTCGAACAGAATACAAACTGAAAAGGTTGAGACGTCTCAAAATGAAAATGATGACACTGATTCTCACACCTCTCCACATCTACATACCGATTGCCGATTCCCGAGTCATTCATCCACTCATGCATTCATTCAAGCATTACCGCATGAGTCGAAGTTTGCATATCTTGAAGGGCACAATGCGCCACCAGGCACGACATTAGATAGTCTTAGATAAGTGTGATTTACACTGCAGTCAAGCTGCGGGCCGAAACGAGGTCCGCTAAAGTTTCATTATCTTTATCATTTCATACCAAATTAACCTAGCCTTTTGTTTTCAAGGTAAATCATAGTTATAGCCCCACACTTTTTATCTTACAGCTTCAGTGTATGAAGCAGCAGGATGGAAAAGATCAAGACTGCAGTGGCCTATCTCGCGACGAAATCGGTTGTCCAAACTAATGGAAAACTTCGCATGCATTTTCCAGCTAAATGCGCCAAACAGACTCACAGTAAAGCGCCTCCTGGACAAATTCACGAACACAGGAAATGCACAGGATAACGTAAAGGATTGCCGTGGCCAGCCACGGCCAGTCAAGACGGAAAAGCACATTGTGACTGTGAGACAATGATTGGAGCAGTCTCCAAGAAAATCCACAACACATTTTTCCTAGAAGACAGGACTTCAGTCATGTCGATAATGCACCAGAATCTTCACCTGTTTCCGTAACATATAGAGATTTTGCAACTTCAGACCGTTGCAAAAAAAACTGAGAGACGTGCCTTTGGCAAACCGTCAGTCAGCCAATCGAAGACCATCCTTATTTCTTGGATTTCCTTTTTTGGTCAAGAGGCAAATTTCCGCCTGTGTGGTTACGTAAAAATACAGAACATGCCTTTTTTAACTCAGCCTCATGAGCAGCAGTATCACCCATTTAGTGTGCCATCAACTCAGTGTAGAGTGTTTCCTGCTCGTTTGGGCGTATACGGTAATATCGGACTATGAACATTCGAGAATGTTTATGGACGTTCAGTAACTGTGAATACACAGAGATGCATGATGCATTAAAGCAGGGGTCTCCAAACTACGGCCCGCGGGCCAAATCCGGCCCGCGAAGCCATTTCGTCCGGCCCGCGAAGTCATTTTGCTAATAATGGAAAAGTAATATAATTAGTTGACTTGGTACTGAAACAATCACGTTTTGAAGGATGTCCGGCCCTCGGACTGTTGTGTAACAGCTTATGTGGCCCTCGGACAAAAACGTTTGGAGACCCCTGCGTAACCCTACGTACTGTATGAAAAAAGTTACAAAGTTTGCAACATAACTACGTTTTATTTTGGTCTGACTCATGGATATGAACAGCAAATTCCAATGAATAATCATTACAAATCATTTAGAAACATTGTTCTTCAAACGGCTTTCGACTGTTTTGTTCTTTGTTTGAGGCCAACAAGTGTCAGTAAGAGCTACGAAATGGATTTTGTACTACTTTTTGTTACTGTAAAACATTGAAACAGTTTTGTTACTGTCTTCTAGAAAGATGAATTTAGTAAAAGTTACGGCTTCAAAAAGGAAAGGCTTTTTGCAAAGTTATATTTTTCCGTAAATGGGTGCTTACTAATGGGATTTTTTGACAGCATATGCAAAAAAAAATAAATAAATTAAGATATCCTCTGTTTTTCCAACTCCTAACGTTAACTTTATCGTAAAGAATGTTTGTTCCAGAAATCAAGTAAATACTCTCGGCAGTGGGGGGACAATCAAGGAATCGATCGACAAATTTTATTAATAGGAAATCGATTTCACATGATACTACGCATCTCTCAGTCCTAGAAGTTGAAAGGCTGAAGTAAGAGCACAGAAGTAAATAAACCCAAAGCTCAAATTGATCTATGCATTTTAACCGTTTATTTTAGAACACAAAATAGCAATATGCATTTCTTAAAAAAACTTCGTTCTCTAACACATACACTGAAAAGCAGCAAAAGCATTAATGTTATACGGTATTTTTCAATGGGGTATATATTCTTTTGTATTAAGTAGATTCTGAATTGATTTTACTAGCAAATATAACTTTTTAGTGATAATCAAAAGAATTGTTGAATATTCTTTTAATGTAGGAAATGCTGCTGAAAGTGATCTTAGTGTAGAGGATTGATTAAAGAAAATCATGTCGCAGCAATGAAGTGTGGCTGTGCGTGGTTCATGTTATCTGGAAGTGATGAATGTTGCAGTATGCACGTCGTTAAAACTGCTTTTTTCATTTTATTTGGCCACGGTGTAAAACTCCCTTGTTTTCTATAAAAATCAAATCACTTTAAAAAATTGATTTTAAAACAACCCTAAACGAGACTCCATCGAAATAATGCCTAAGATACGTTCCTTGGATAAACTAAGTTGAAGCTTAAGGATAAAAACGGTACAAGCTTCAAGTGAGAAAGCTTGCTGCTAATGGCACGTGTTGTCAAATTTTCAAATGTAGCACATGATGGTAATTTGAAGAAACAAAAGAATAACTTAACTCCCTAAAATCCTAATTTTGAAAACTCTGGCCGTGGTGTTGGCTGTTACTGAATTGACACTTTCTGTAAACTTTAACCAAACATGTGCAATTTTCTGACGCGTAAATCAGAGTGCGACTATTGTATAGTCAGTGTATCTGACACGCTTTTTTCAAAACCATTGATCACCTGATCACAATGCTCAAAGAAATTCTGTGATTCCGAGCAAAATTTATAGAAATCATCAACGTCGGTTCGCAAACGATTGTACAAATTGCTTCCTGAACCATAGCCTTTTGTGTGCTGTGGTATCGCTGCTTGGTTTGTCAGCTGCAACCCTGCGGAAGTCGCGAGGCAAGTAGTGTTTGTCAAGAGGTACCTTGTTCCTGGAAGCTCCAGGTAGTAAATCAGTGATTTTCAAATATTTACTCGTTATTTCCGACACTCAGCCTCTGAAACCTCGTTTAATATTAACAGTCGCTGCGATACGTTTCAAGGTCGTGTAGAAAGCTGTACTTTGAGCACGACAAAATTCGCATCGTGCTCCAACAAGGAAGCTTGTGCTGTTAGGTCAGGTTGTGAGAACGTTGCTTCGCTTCCTAGTAATTCGCAGCAACTGTGAACGAGCTGAAAAGTGCAAGATAACCCGCATTATTTAGCCCGCAGTTTTCAGCTGACTGTAAACGTGAACAAAAAACTATTATAAATGATACCACCACGAATTGCGTATACCTGTATTAAACATATAAGTAGCGGGTGCGTTCCTAAAAGAACAAAACCTTTGCTGTTGCTACTGCTATTGAGCAGTTTTTACGTACGTAAAATAGCAAACTTGGGGAAGCAGGATAGTTTGAATATTTCAGAAAAGCTTCTTTGAACTGACTCAACTAAAAGTTCACGCTTGACATAGGAAAAGCGTTATTTTCTAAATATTTAAACCGCCCATTGCCATGCCAGTCATGTACGATCAATTAAGTATTCGTCAAAGGCTTAAACGCTCGTGTCAACCAATGTTAGATTCCAGGGGTGGCCAAACTGCGGCTCGCGAGCCGCATGCGGCTCTTTGAGCTTTCCGAAAAATCATTATTTGTTTCTTATTTTTTATTTCTATTGCAAACTGTAGAAATATTGTAAAATGGTGCTGCAGTAGCTAGCGTGCCGTACAGTATTACTGGTGCAAGTCGTTCCAAAAAGGATTAAGAATTATGGTGTCACAGAAGCGCAGATTGCAAATAAATTCGTGTTTTTAGACTTTTGTTGCGGCTCTTTGTAACTTGGGTTTTACGATATACGGCTCATACATAGAGCAGGATTGGCCACCCCTGTTATATGCGTTGGTCGTGAGACCCGGCATTGAGAGACCTGACCAGCAGCAGTCAGCAAAGTCTAAGTGGGTGCTTTTGAAATAGTTCTGCTTGGACCGAGAAATTTACGGCCCGGATCAAAGCCCGGCCAGTTTGAAAATTTACAGTCTAACCCGGCTCGTTCCAAAAGCTCAGAGACGTCGTACATGGTGTTGTCTTCTATGCAAAGGTGCACGTATAGAAAAACACGAAGTATGTGCTGGTTAGGCATTCAAAGGCGCTGCAAGTGTGATTTATGGGTCGACGTTTGGACAGCCCAGAACGGCCCGTAGTGATATCGGCCAGGAATACTAAAGAATCTCCGGCTCGGCTCATGCGCGCCTCTAACTCTTATTCTAAATATGAATATGAGACGTCATTTTCATTTAACATCCCTCTCAAACGAATTTTTCAAAAGCGAAGTGCTTTAACTGGTAGTTTTATTGTCTAATAAATGTGACTTGATTGCAGTTTTCAGGTTTAACACCGGTTAAACATTTTTAAACTTGGTAATACACTCGGAACTTCAACCATCAAACCAAACATGGCAGCTAAAATGAACGGAGTTTGGAAAATAAAATCTTCCGAAAATTTCGATGAATACATGAAAGCTATTGGTAAGAACAAGTCTTGGGTATGAATGCAACTGCTTGTCGTGTGTCATTTACACGTTGTTATTTCATCGCGTCTGCATCTTCTGTTTTATAAATCTTCGACGCTTATGGACTGGATTTCAACAACTCACGCTTCTAGAAAACTTGTTAATACAGCAGAAATTTCCAGCGATGAAAACATACATTTTTAAATTCTTAAGCTTGGAAGCATGGTATCAAAGTACAACGTAAAGACGTGCAAATCGCGTATAAATAATTTGAATTAGCATTATGGGTTTTGTAAAGTTTCAATGATTATAACAAAGTAGAACCATCAAAAGTAGCATAAAACTGATGGCAAAATCTTGTCACACGTCCTAAAAGCCGATAGTGCAATTGCGATAAAAGGAACAAACTTGAAAACACAACTTTTCACTGCCAGCAACTTGCGCCTGAAACACAACATACCTCGCACAATAGCATTTTGTTTAATCTGCTATCTGCTCCACATACATGTAGCCTACAATTATAACTGGTGACAAAGTGCAGCAATTGAAAAAACCAGACGCTATAGCTGACGTTTCCACAAAAGATCGTTTTTTCATTTTTTGTGGTACAATTTTCACTGTTTTTGCTTCCACCATTTAAACGATTGTCCTGAAAGAAATGTTTCTTAAGTTAGTCTGCCACTGATACCTTGCCTGAATGTGAATGGCTAGATCAGGGATCATGAAAAACTTTTTGGCGCGTTCCTAAAAATAGTTCTTAATTCTCGCGACCCAAACATTTCGTGAGCATATAATCTTGTGGAAAATACTTTGTAATTAAATATCCATTTTAAGACTGCTATAAATACCATTGGCAGTAGCAATTTTCATGCACAAAGTTGTTAAATTTGGGTCGCGACCCACCATTTGCGGACCCCTGGGCTAGATCATCCGCATCTATCATATTCATTCAAAAAAGGATTCTGAGTCGTCATGCAGGCATTGTTTGTGATACCAAAAACAAATAAAAAAAGATAAATGCATTGATTCAACATATTTTTCAAAATGGGCCTGAGGTGGTTCGGGTAAATGAGAACTGTTTCCCTTGTTTTTCGCTGCCTACTTTTTTGACACAAAGTGAACAGAAGGTAATACGAAACCACAATTTTCTTAGTAGCTTTAGCCTTTTTTTCGTTTTTGTGGATAGCTGAGTTTCACCACTTTGAACCAAGTTTTGCGTACTTTTCACATACAAATTTTTTGTTCTGTTACAGTGTTCGCATTTATGGTTTGACTACTTTTGTGGCTGAGGACATGCATATACTAGCTTGTGTTTCACTGTATTTTGTCCTGAGTTGTTTATGTTTTGTCCTTATCGTGGCTAAAAGTATTTGAAAGTTGTTTCGTCTTTGATATTTTCGCGTTGTTTAAAACACCCAAGAAAAACTTTTTTCAGCTAAAAATTAGCTTACGCGTTTAACAAAATATATGCTAAAATTTATGAAAAATAATTTTCTTAAAAAACTGCAGTAGTTTTAGAATTTTACAGAGTACTCTAGGTGGTCGGTAAGAAAGGTTTTGTCAGCTTCAAACTGAATTTGCTGTTTAACAGAGTTAAAACTAATTTAAACCTGAGAACAATGGATCTTGCATTCATCCGTAGGCTTCGTCTTTATAATGTGAATAAAAACATAAGCTCGCTTGTGTAGGTTTTTAGATAGGTGAATAACTTTTCGTTTACACGTTACATAAGAGAGTTTTCAAAATTTTAATTGTAATTCAGTTGCTGCATCACTTCACTCGGAACTATAAAAATAACTTATCGTGCTGTTTACGAATTTTCAACAGCTCATAAATCTGCATCGGGGACGCATAACGATGATTTAGCGAAACGGTTTGTTTGAAAGTCCAAACAGCGATCGTAAAAGTTTGGTCGAAATTATCGTGGAATTGCATCAGGCGGGTCTGCAAGTTTTTTTTTGTGACTGCCAAGTTTAATTTCCAAACCAATCACCTAGAGACGATCGTTTACATTGCAAATGATGTAGGAGAGTCCTAAATATGGTGCAAAGTTTAGTAGGTAAGATTTATGTTCCCGGGNAGAGTACATTGTCCTCATGACCTGTGCCCACATTTACTAGACCTTAAACCCAGTTTCCTTTGTTTGCACGAGGTCTGCTGATGCTGCTGATCGATATCTGCGGCAGCAGTTAACGATTGAGAAAGGGCATCACATGCTACCTGCCTTTTCCGTATTTGATGCTGGTCAATGACCTCAATTTTTCCTAGCTTTGGATTTAACGTTCATGTCTGGTTCCATTGTTGATCCCAGTCTGTGATCACAGCGTTGATGATTTGTTCAATGCAGTGTGGTTGTGATGTTGCCAAAGTAATCTTGTCATACGCATTTTGCTGGTTTGTTGGGCAATAGATTTTAATCTGAAAAAAACAAGACGTTCTATGATGCAACGCAGTTTGTTCTGCAACCGTTTTTAATTAAACGTTTTAATTTCCTTAAACAAGAGCATATACTGTTGTACAATTAAAATACAGTACATAATAAAAGGATTGCCAAGTCCCGTGATATTTTAAAGCATGATAAAAAATAATAACCTGCTATGAAAATTTATCACAAAAAATAAATGTTTTGTGTTTCTTGGTTTTAAACTTATGGCGAAAACGTTTGTTTTTCATTTTTTAAGTAAAACCTCTGTAAGGTTGTAACATCTTCGTGCAGGAGTCAACGTGGCTCTCCGCAATATGGGAAAACTTGCCAAGCCCACGCTGACTGTTACCATTGACGGAAAATCCTTTTACATGAAAAGCGAAAGCACATTTAAAACAATTGAAAGCAAGTGCAACATAGACGAAGAATTTGACGAAGAAACACCTGATGGAAGAAAATGCAAGGTACTGTCACAGGAAGGCCGACTGTGGGAGCCCCGTTATGCAGGGATCCCCACGTTTGAAAGTGGTTCCTTTTTGCTAAAAATCTGTGATGACCTTTTTACATTTTTGCTGATTGTGCAACACCCCATTTCATGTTTGACACTTATCAATCGAAACCTGGCAACTTGTGTTGGCTTTCACTGGGGTACCATAATGAAATGAAGTTTCGCCTTAACGAAAAATGTTTACGCAGAATGAAGCATGTAACGCTGTGTGGAAAAAACATGGCGTCAATATAGCAGAACTGTTTTTCCGTTACAACTACTTTGTGTCATCATTACCCGTAATTACTAAATAGTTTGTGAGGACATTATGTCATTGGCATAATCAAATCACTGCAGGTTGTTATTGCCAACGTTCATTCTGAGATTTATAGTTCTTGCTTCACATTTTGTTTTCACAGTCGATTTATCGCTGGGATGGAGATAAGCTTGTCCAAGTGCAAAAGTGGGATGGTAAAGAATCTACGCTCACCAGATACGTAGAAGGAGATGAGCTTGTTATGGTATGAGTGGTGCAACGTTATCATTTCATTTCATGTTTACTTCTAGATGAAGAAAAAATAAACAAAAAGTTGATGCTGATTCTTATGTATTTAATTTTTTAACTTAGTCATTTGCAGTAATTAGCTGATTCTTGTAGAGTTTAATGGCATCGAACACTCGTGGATGTTTCAACTGACAGATCCCTCCAAAACTTTATTTTTATGGTGTTTTTTTGAGCAGGATCTTGTGATGGGAGATATCGTATCAAAAAGAATTTACGTGAGGAAATGAAGAGGACCAATCTTCGAAAAAGACGCTGCCTGTAATAAACTCAGTTACAATAAACGATGGATTTGTGTTTGTGACATTAAAAATATGCAAACAAGTTTTCGTGGTGGGTTGCCATCGTGATTTTGGATGCAGTTTACCTCCGTTTTTTCTCTATGGTGTGATATGGTCGTATTGTGCAGCACAAAAATACAAACATCCTTGCATTATCAAATACCACACGAAGTTGATTAATGATTTTGCTGCATACAAGCGACAAAACAAAACAACAAAATACCATTATCACTCCAAAGACCGACATAATAAAAATATTGGATGTGCTTTTTCGTTAGATGAGTGATGTATTTTCGGAATCTCTGTTTTTATGGCAGTGGAGTGAACTTGCTCTCAAATTAAAGGTAGTTTTTAAACCAAAACAGCCATTTCCTGTAGTTAACACTTAATTACTCGATATCCTTTTGTCCTAGAAAGCTTAAAGCATTACCACACTCAGCAGTGCAGATAACAAACTGATCCTCCTTTATAAACTGTGAAACTTTAAACAAGGGGTGTCATATGTAGCAGACACTTTACGGTCTGTACATGTTCTTCTCAAAACTCCCGTTTGCCTGGAATCAACAATGTAAAATAACACTCTCTCACTTCAGGAAATCTGCTNTTTGCTGTAAATTAAGAGCACAAGTGAGTTTCTCACATCAGACTCAATAATATTCGAGAGAGGCTTCGGACACAGAATCAAAAATGCAAACTCACTCTCTCTTCTTACCCAGATAAGAGAGAAGACCAGGCTCAGAAGAAGCCTGAATAAAAACGTTATTGTTATTTCCGTTATTGCGCAACGATGTGAAATATTGTGTACTGTCCTAGGTCGGTGGACCAGCAA
>JGI24022J15233_10002186_pt1 | contig 17921 bp, 13 predicted proteins | sample Ectturendosymbi2_FD_15233 | JGI IMG/M metagenome (IMG submission 15233) | reverse complement strand
AAAACCAGACGAAGCTGAAAAAATGAAAAAAATGTAAAAAAGAAAAATGTAAGCCGCCCTTGAATGTAAGCCGCCCTTGAATTTAAGCCTCAAACATGATGAAAAAAAAAACTTTATAAGCCGCGGCTTACAATCGAGTAAATACGGTATTTGTAATTTTGATACTTCATCCTACAAACGAGATGTTTTCGTATTGCAATTCTCCTATACACAGATTCCACAATAAAGAATAAATTGCAAAAGCTGGGCCAAGCGTAAATGGCAGTTGATAAATATTGTAGTTTCAGCTTACTCCGTACAAAACGTTGTTGATTCACAAACAAGGCTGTTTGAAGCAAGTCGTCGACAGTGGGGATCAACTGGGCCCTAGACCTGCATCCTTGCAACTGATTTCTCTCCATTTGAATTGTAAAACGATGATGTTTAAATTGCATTTTGGGTGTAATTTGATGATTTATTGTACGTTTGCAAAGATATGCCTAGGGTTCCATATTGTAGAATTTTTAAAAATTTGGAAGTAATTTGAAAATTGGATCCAGTGATGATTTTTTTTGTTCATTATGCTTGAAAAGTTGAAAGTTGAAGCAAAAATCAAAAAAATTCCTTCTCTCCCGTTTTTCTTCTAAACGTGTTTTTTCAGTGTCCTCATTTGGATTGCATTTATCTTATTTATTTACATCTATGTGTTTGTCTCAGACACAAGGTCCATATCAATGTTATGGCTTAGCCAATCTTTTGTTTGGCGTCTCCATCAACCACAGCCTAACAAAGCAATATCCAAATGCATTCCCTGGGCGTGAACATCACATGGAAGAAGCATCAAATCACGATTTCATCAAAAATTGTGAATCGGCAGAACTATGGAACATCCTTGTGGCCTATTTAGAAGCAAAAATAAACTCTTAAAAATTTAACTCAAAGTTGTTTTATTTGAAAAATCCACTGGTGACTTGGAACGATATATAAAATTAAAACGTTTTTCAGGCAGCGGCAGTGATTCTTTCCCTTATCGAGAAGCTACATGATAATTTTTACATCTACTTTGGATTTACGCGTTGGATTCATTGACATGTTTAATTATGCCGCTCTGTTTGGATAGGATTAAAACAAAAATACATTACGTGCGTTGTTTTTCTTTTAGTCTCCATGATGTACATGCCTATGCGGTTCGTTTACCTTTAAATGTAGAAACCTACTAAAGCTTGATTGTTTCAAACACGCTTAGTGGGAGAGTGGATTGAGCGCATGGCACTAAAGATGTTAGAATGGGGTCGGTTCCTGGTCGAGTCATGGTTTTAACTGCTTCAAACTGCGAAGAATAAACTTGCTCGACACAGTTTTGATTCGAAGTTATTCAATCCAGGCTTGAGTAATACTGCATTGAGAACCCTGAGTGAAAAAAATGTGCTGTATGAAAATAATTAATCACTTTCGTGACCCACTGGTGAAAGCAGTTTGTAAAAAAATGCAAGGAGTGGTTGATGACTTCGCAACATTTCACGTGAAAATGAACGAGAAAAAATTAAACAAATCACATGAAAAAATATCAGCAAAAAAGCGAGCGATACCTTAATAGAGCTGGCATAAGGCTTCCCATAACAACCACCACAACAGGCATCAGGCAGAAGCTCCGGAAGGCGTTTGCCTTTCTTGCATTTTGCAGGATCGAAACGAACACGGCACAAACATCCCTGCAAGCATTTGCTCGTCGTGTCTGAAAAACGATAATGGCCACTTCATTACCGAGTTCTTGCCAATAAGTATTAATATTTTTTCCAGTTTACATTCAACCGATCTTTCGATCTTTAGATGACGTAATGAAGAGCGTGCGACAAATGTTGGCAACAGATTTACGTCAGTGTTGCTGAGGTCAGAGCTCGGGTCAATGTTGTACTGTCACAAGTCACGACATTCAGACGCACAGTGCATTGATCTTCCAACTTTACGATTTCTTCAACCAGGGTACTACAGTACTGAGTTATCGTTGGAACAACATTTTTGCTTTGCAGATAAAGCTTGAATAACAAAACGACCCGTATTAGCAGTTGCTTATTTAAAGGGCATCTCTATTAAGTGTAACAATTTCAGGTAAAAATACGCGTCTTTCTTACAGATGGCCACATTTTGTGTTTTGTATTTTATTTATGAGTTGTCAGTTTTTCATTGGCTGGCTCAAATAAATGAGATGTGCACTTTTTCGTCATATTTCTGTCATGCTTTTGAGATCATTTCATTTTGAAACCAGAACGTTGCATTTTGATATTTTCTATCAAGCGAACATGGAAGGAGAATAAACATGAAGCTCTGATTTCTGCTTTCAACAATGAAATCCATTGATAGCCCCGGCAATTCTATATTGTGTTGAATTGTCTCAGTTTAAATCTATTATGCGCAATCTTTACCTGTGACTGTTACTGCATTGGGATTGAACGTAAATATATTGATTTGCTGCTTCAATGCTGCGGAGATCTTTTGCTGCAACTTCTTGCTCTTTATGCGTTTGTTGGTGAATGCCGGGAAAATTGACGTAAAAATGATGGTGAAGTTCACTGTTCTATTTGACCTGGAGGCAGAAAGAGAAGTGAATCCATCAGATAACTCATTTTTGGGTAGAATGTTGAAGCGCAGAAAAAACAGCAATCATGAGACAAAGGATGACGGTGTAGCCAGCTTCATACTGAGCGTGACAACATGCACTTAACTATTTGAAAACACATGCGCACTCACGCACAAGAAGCTACACATACATGCTCGTTTTAGGTCAGCTGCAAAAAACACTGACGACATCAAAAATGTGAATGTAATTTCAAGAACAAACCACAGATTGCTAAGGTGGTATGTCAGTAGGAAAGCTTCAGCGGTGCAGCGACGATAACGTGGTTGAAAACGATGACGCGTCGGGATTTTCAAACGTTACATGCGTTACTTACAAAGTTTTCAGCATTCGAAGCTGGTTAAGTTTGCTGCCAATCAAGATAATGACGACATTGTAACGAATGCAGAAAAGCTTACAGCTAGTTATGTCAAGGAGCTGCTGAGTCAAACTACCGCACGCACTTCCTACCACACATGACGAGCATGCATTACATAGCTATTGTTGAAAAAACGATGCGTTTGCATTTCTGCAGAGATTGAATTACAAGCCATCACCAATATTTCAAAACTCGTTTCTTGCAGCTGATTCAATGCAATCCTTACGTTTGCAAAGATATGCCTAGGGTTCCATTCTTGATCACATCGATGGTTATCTGAGCATCAGTAACGTCTACAAGTTGAAGCAACTGGGAAACCTGCCATATAGTTTGCCACAGATCAAAGCACTATGGTTGCAAAATGAGAAGTACTTTTAAAGCAAACATTGAAGAACAAGGCAAATCACTAAAAACGATGGGTACATTTCAACGTGAAACTACCTGGAGAAAAATGGAGATAGCAAACATAAATATAAGCATAGCATTTTGAAAGCTTAATGGGACCATTTGGTGCCGCCCTTTCGGCGAAGACTATGTGGCGCCTGTAGCTGTTTTGCCGCTGGGTCGGTTTTGCCGCTGAGCTGCTAACGACGTGCTATTCTTAAATTTAAAAAATTTTCCTTCATTTTATCCTAGAGTCCATACCAGAAATTGCTAAAAAGAGTCTTAGATAAGCCAGAGTTTTCCACTATGGCTATCTGTACGTTTAAGATAAATCTAGCAAAAATGACTCATTGTTACTGTTTTGGAGAGGAGAACTAAAAAAACGAAAGTAAAGGGCGGATACACACTAAAAACAGTTTGAGAAACTCCAGAAATACCGCCAACAATTATAAACGGATGTATTCAAACCAGTTCAAGAAATACCGGGATCACTTCCAAACTATATATTGCAAAACGTTGTGACTCACGGGCGCCATTTGAATATTTGCGAAGTCTAGCTTATAATTACGATATACATTAAAGCGCCAAGACAACTCAGTGCCAAAATGGATGGTACCAAACCATCTCGGCGCCAAATCGCAGGCACCACATAGTCGTCGACAAAACGGAGACGCCAAAAATTCTCGGCACTTTGAAAGGTTTCACTTACTGCAGCCTGAGCAATGTCCAGCAGCTTGGCGGTGGAATTCCCAACGTCACTGAACCACTGAACGGATGGATCGCTTAATGACGTCACTTCAAGCTGAATTTGGAGTTGACGAGTCGCGTTTAAATCTGGAATTGAAGGCGAACGTTTAACCAAGACGAAGGTTTTATGGAAAAATTCCTGTACAGTCAAGCAACTAGTCTCCAAAAGAGCCAGGAAGTCGAATCAATTAGCAAATTGTTAACAGGAAATCGATTTCACTCAACACCACGCATCTTCAATCCTGAAATCTACAAACAAAGCTTGCAGGTGAAATGCTGAGGATTTAAAGCAAGGGCAGAGAAAGCAAATAAACTCAAGACTAAATTGAACAAACCAAAATGCAATCTGCGGCAAGTAAAAAACTGGCAAATACGTTGTTCCCAAAATTGCTTTCATTGAAACTGGAAAATTGTCTGACTCCAATTGTCAAACAAACAAACCCACATTAAACGGAATTATGCCGCTGTGACTCAAACAGATCGTTGGTAGAATGCATAAGCAGAATTGCATTCGTATATTTGACAGATGTACTCCAACGAACGCCTTAAAATGTAAATGCTAAAGGTTGTGAAGGGAGGTGTCAATACCGGCAACCAACCTACATAGGTGGTAAAAAAGGTCAAACTAGTGGACAAAGCTGCACGATAAAAATCAATAACGAACGCAAAGCGGTACAACTACGATTATTTCAAACGCCGGAGGATCGGCTTTGACTGTGAAGATGTGCGTTAACTGTGTTGAGTCATTTATCTTTACGGGTATCCAGAGCGTGCAAACGCGGTTGTTCTATAAATGTAACATTGTGCGCTTCATAGATAGGTATTTTGTATAAAATGCCATGGAGGGAACACTATATAGTGCCGCGATCAGGTCATTTGGTCGCTGTCATGTCTATTATCAGGTTTGTTTCAAGTACTTCGGTGCGGTGACTATCTCCTGGAAAATTTGTTTACTGTTTGGTCGATATACTCTGCGGTTGATTACATATCATACAGTACAAGACGCTACATAAATAGTTTGCACATGTCATGTTTTGGTTCAGCTGGAAATTTTATTGTCGTCAGTTTTTGTGAAAGTGTTGGGACCATGGATTTGTTGTGTTTTCCATGGCAACTACAAGTGCACAGTGCTTGCAAGGTCCTGACGCACCTTCGGCTTGCTTTGCAGTCAGCTTATGCAAATCTTAAATTTGCACCATAGCTCTTAAGCCAGAAGTACTTTGTCTTCAACTGACAGAAATTATTCGAAAAAACTATTCCAGCAAATTTACGATCACGCTTATTGGACATCCCGGCTTAGGTTAATTTGGACTCACATTCATTTGTTCTGAACGTCTAGACAGGCTCGATTTCGCGACAAGTTCATTCAAACTAGTATCTCACATGTAGCGTTGATATTAGATTGTTGCATTGAAAAATAGTGAATAGAAAATTTTTGAAACGATTTCCTGTAGTTTTGTTCCAAAGCGACGGATTAGCAGCAAATAAGTACCGAGCACGGGGATCGAACCCACAGAAGTTTACTGCAATAAAATTACACGCTTCTACTCAATTGAGCACAGCAGTGTGTTTTGTAGAGGTGGAAACTGCTTGTCTTGGAAGGGAAACGCCACAGTCACTTATTATATTATTTTTCAAACCGCAAGTGGAATTGTCGATGTCATCGCCTTCTTCCGACAAGGCTTTTATTCAGCAAAACAGAAAAAGGAACTCCTTGAAATCGTAAATTTCTACTGATACCATTATTTTGGTTTCTCACCAAAGCATCTAGGGACGTTGGCATCCCAGGCATATTCATAATAATCCGGCTCATATTTGCAAAGTACTTTTGACGAAGAAACGCCAGGCGATATAAACAGGTTCGGCTTGCATTGAAAGAGTAGGTAAAACTGCCATCCAAGGAAAGAATCTGTGGTGCTTTCAAAATAAGGTTCGAAGATTCCTCGGGTTTGTTTCGGGAATTTTCCACAGGGTGATTCTGCATAAAACAGGAAACGAAACTCATTTATCAAGTTGGTTAAAAACTAATAAGGGTCTTTGTTGGAGGAGAACACCACTGTAGAAAGAGAAAATAAAATGATTCGTTACGATACAACCAAACAGTGAAAGTAAAACTTCAGCTTCGATTAAAATACTATTACTATACTATGGCTCATCCCGTCGTTTGATGACGATGGGGTCACTGCTTGGGTGATTAAGTACGAACGCAAGTACACAATATAAATACATAAGAACAGTGCACAAGACCACGCACATGACGACGACCAGGCAGCGTTTTTGTTTAGATATGCAGGCGAGGTTGCCTATACCTCGGCCGCACAATCTTGGCCCTTCTTGAAATTTCTCTGGTGACAAGGCAGGCCAAGACGACTGGAATTCACATAGCGTTGCATTTCTCATGTCGGAACGCACTTGAGATACTTTCACCACAGCTTTACCTGTTTTACATCGTGCGCCTGCGAAGAAGGCTGCAGCCAGGGGCGGATTAAGGTTGTATAGGGTCCCTGGCTGAAACATGGAAGGGGGCCCTTTCTATATATTGATATATATATTTAAATATATATAATGCCGATAATAGAGCAAAAACGCTAATTGAACGAACTGAAGTACTTGTATTATTGAAACAAATAAAGCTTGAGCAAAAAAAACAATCGATAAGTAGTATCGAAATCACAATCTGCATAATATTCTACACGCACTCTCCTTACTCGTTATTGTACAATGTGTCACTGTAATTAACACAAAAATTATCAGCGTTTCAAGTTAGGAGACCGGAGAAAAACACAGCAATCAACGCTATGACGGAGCATTTCATACAGTAACTGCAAAAATATCCAGCAACGAGTTAAAACAGAGGAGTACAACGCACTCAGTCCTACGTCAGCGCCATCCACATCTGCAAAAACGATAAGTCTGCGCGAATGTCTCGTCGAATAGCAATCGAGCAAAAAGGTATGAGGCTGGGATGGCGGACACCCAGAGATGGCCGTTTGAAACTTGCTAAACTACACAAGAATTCAGAATGCGCTAAAGGACACAAGAAAAATTTTATTTTTTATTATGTGACTGTTAGCCTTTATGTACAACTACTGCCAGGCCCGTAGCCAGGTTTTAAGGTTTGGGGGGGCACAATACATTTTTAGGGGGGCAATATTTTTGTTTTATTGCAAATGTTCAAAACAAATTATTTTATTAATTTTCAGCGATTAACTGGGCAGCATATTCCCAGTTGTCTGTATTCAGTTTGATCACATAAGATTTGTGATTGTATGTTACGTGCCATGGGTAGCCAAGCAGGGAGACTCCAGTGCCGTTCTCAAATTTTCAAAAACGATGACTTTTTCCAGAAAAAGTATCCACACAAAACAAAGAGCATTTGTTTAGTTATGCGCTTTTCTCCGGAAACAACAAAGAAAAACAACATGATAAAAAATTCGCCTATGCTTCAGGCAGACCCGTAACGGGAGAGGGGGCAAAAACCCCTAAAATTTCTTCCTCCCCTGGAAAATGTGTTGCACGTAGTTTGAAAATATTGGACATAGTTTAAAAAAATTTGGGCTCCTCTCAGAAAACTCTTCGCCCACCCTGGCATCCCAAACTGGTTACGGGCCTGGCTTCATGATATTTCTGACTAGGCGCCAGTGCTTGATGCCTGTTTGTCGCATTTGATTCAGTAAAAATTTTGTTCGATGTTTGCCTTACGCACTGTTGACTGTTTTGAAAACATAATAATATTTTGGCCTAACAACAAAACTGAACCAATTTATTCGTATCAGCATTTATAGTGAAGACACTGGTGCGAAAGAAATTCCGTCTAATTTCTCACAAGAGCCACAACAATGCACGAGATTATATATAATAAATACATACATTCTATTGGTCACTGAAACAATCAATCAATCGTTCCCATTAACACCTGGAAGTCGAACCATGTCAGGGATGTAGTGCTAACAAAAAGGTGTGGGAACGCATCCAAAAAATAGCCATTTTGTAACAGCTTCAAACTCAATTTGCAACAAAACGTGAAAAAGGTGTGGGATCTCCGTTCCCGCCCCACTACACCCCTGCACCATGTACTCTAGCATGTAGACGTTCTACCTTTTATCAACACTCGCAGTTGTTAAAACGTCCTTTGGTACAACGAAAAACGAAAACATGAAAACACCAGGAAAAGAAATTTGAGCAAAAACTGTCACAAAAGCTGCGTTCCGACACCTGCTACGTAGCATNATAGATGAATAATATACATGGAGGCACTTGCAGTGTCAAGAGAATACTTTAAACACGCAGTNGTCGAGTTTTGGTTGAAAATTCAGAAACGATGTCTTCNTTTGCCACAGTAGCTGTTTCATTTTTTCAAAACCTAACAAAACCAGCTGACATTTATACGGTCGCAGGGGCGTAACGAGGGGGGGCANGGGAGGCATAATTCCCCGGGCGCCGAATCATTACGAGGAGAGCCGAATCACTACGGGGAGCGCCGAATCACTGCAGGGGCGCCAAAAAGTCCAAACAATGTTACAAGCACTTTCTTCAATACAGTACATTTGCTTCCTAAAGACCTCAAATTCGAACATGGTGACGCAAAACTTGCGTTTTGACCCGGACGCTGTCTAATCTCGTGACGCCCCTGGACGGTCGTGTGTCATGCACCTGCGATAAGGTGTGAGTATCCTCACCACACTGGAGAAGCTTGCTTTGCATGTGGCTGTGGAAACTCCTACAGTTAAGCCCGCGCTCACTGGTCTTGATTTGGCTATTGCAAGAAGTTCTGTTTGACTACAGGCAAAGCTAAGACCAGCCCAATGTTCCCTCTAAATTGTGCAACTGCGCAGTACCACCAAATCATTTGTCCAGTGAAATCTGATTCTCGTACACTTGCAACATTCCAAAACGTAGGAAAAGCAAGAAAACAAGAAGCTATTTGAAATAAATGTGTAGGCCCTACTTTGTTCGTATTTTCATAAGATTTTATGCTTATCGTAAGTTCTAATAATTCACGAAATTTGTAATTGATTTAGAATTCTGGCAACTCAGCTTTAAAATATTCATTATTCATGCTCACTAAAACCAACATTTGCTAAAATTTTCTTAGAGAGAACGCTGGCTAAGTCTTTATATTATAACATTGCCATAGCCAGCTTGCTAGTGCCATGGCTTTCGCGCTAACAGAGAGACTGCAGAAACGGTTTCGAAAGACTGTCTCTAGTGACTGTGACGTCACAAATCGAAATTGTTGCAAGTGTGGACATTCCTTAATACGATTTATATTGTAACAAAGAGGTTACCTTTTAACGCAGCTTGCGGTGATGTTGCAAGCTGGCCTAACGATCAAACAGATTGAAAACAAGCATTTCCAAAATGGATTAATTTTCCTAGTTTGAATCATTTGGGGGGGCACAAAAGAAATTTGGGGGGATACTGCCCCCGAATGCCCCCCGTGGCTACGGGCCTGACTATTGGGTGGACAGAACAGATAGGGGTTTGTGTGAGCCGTTATGATCAATCCGCCTGAACTGCCAATTAATGACATAGCTCGATATGATGCACATATTGCAAGAACATGTGTGCAGCTGTATTAGCGGCGCACAGCCAGGGTTGCCACATCGAAAAACGAAAATGTAAACTAGTGCTGCATCAAAAAGTCAGCTAAGTCAAGCAAGTTGGAATAGGACAATTTTGAAATTTGTCCCTGAAAATCAATTAAACGTCCATAAGTATATCTGTCAAGCCTTTTATTGTGATCGTCCCTTGAAAATACACGTCACTATCAATTTGATTAGGGTGTACGTCGCACACCTAGAGTATAGGTACCTGGCATTAAAAATGTTAAAATTACTGGCATTTGAATACGTAAAACAAGCGTTGGCAAGAAAAACAAGTTTCGAAAAATTAAATCNATGCAGCATGTGTTAGCAGCTTTACAGTACAAAATCATCTGGTGACAGCATTTTATATAATTTCACGATTTGGGTACCCAGGACCGTCGCCCCGTTCGCCCCCTTCTCTGCACGCCCCTGTTTAGTGACTCTACAATATCATTTTCGATGCTCATCAGGGATAGAAAACTGTGCCGCAGTTGACCCATGCATGCAATTTCGAACCTCATATTTTATTCTTTTCATTTTTGCAAAAGATCACTCCACACTGAAGTTTGATGTTGCCTGGACAGATAAATGCAAAGTGCGATGTGAACGTTTGGGAAGCTAATACATGACACCTTTAGAAATGCAAGTGTGATTAAATCTACATTGGCGATGGTATCTTTTGCAGCGTATTGTGTACTGTTCACATATTACCCTTTTTTACTGACTTAGGGATTGTCCCCCTAAATGGTGGGGTCCCCTGGCTGTAGCCCAGTCAGCCCTCCCCCCTTAATCCGCCACTGGCTACAGCACCAATTTACAAGGTATTGGTGAGACCCGGACGCACTAACCATGGGCGTCCGCATATTTTCTGGGGGGCGACATTTTGCTTGTCCTTTTTAGGTTGTTGGCGACGCAATGCAAATGGACGTTCGTAAAACGTTTTATCCTTTTTACACCACAAAGAAAATACCCCATGTTACGGCAACAGTCACAAAAATGCACTTCGTTGGCAGCAATAGCCAGTTTAATAGGCAACCTGCAGATTTTCAAAGCAAGGTAGCCCACTTCTTTTCAAAGACGTACAGTAGTTTTATGCTGTGTGAAAAGAAGCCTGCATAAGCATAGTTGAATCAAACCGCTCACTCAGCACAATGGATTTTTAAACTCGTGGAAGCATTGCTACAGATCACTCGTGCTTCTTTTCAGACAGTGTAAAACTGCGTGGCTTACCAGCATCAGCAGTCACTGTTTCGCTGCATTAACTGCCAAGATGGTGACTGTCTCTGCGTTCAGCAGACACATGCGGCAAAAGGCCTACTATCATTACTTGAAGTGAACCTTTGAAGATTTGTTGCCATGTTATTGTTACGCAATAAACACCAACAACAGAACAATTCGCTCGCAAGTCTCGCAACTGTCCTCTGTAGGAAAGGAGCGGACATGAGTGAACTGCAAACCCATCACTGCATCACACCAGAACAGTGAACCTGGCTCTTGCACAGTGTGAATGTCATATCAGCAAATAGACTGCCATTGCAAAAATTAAATCAATTAATCGGAATTAAGCTGCTGGCTTGTGATTTCTAAACTTTTGGTTCTTAGTCCCAATTTCCACGGGCGGAAAATGCCCATTTCTCCCCTGTGGACACCACTGGCACTAAACACTAGGCCACGGCCTGGTCAACGATTAAAATGGCAAAACCTGTTGTCGCTGCGGACCCCTGCAACTGCGCCCAAAACCGCAGCGGACCCCTCTGTTTTGTCACCTTTGCGTTTCGATTATTGAGAAGTTAGATTTGGCCGCTTCTTCGCGACAACCTCAACCGCCCCGGCAAGAAACAAATTTCAGGCTTCGGCTTGTCGCCAGTTGCCGTCACCAAAACCAAATAAAATAAGGCCAGTCGACTTGCAACACAAACATGTCAGACGACAGGTGTGGTGCGATTAAGCTGAATAATGGCCCAAATGTGTAGATAAAATCTACCGGATTTTCTTGATTGGAATTTGGCTTAAGGACCCTCTAAAACACATTCGCGGACCCCTTAGGGGTTCACGGATCCCAGGTTAAGAACCCCTGAAATAGAGAGTAAAGAAGCAACACATCAGGTTATGCTTGCAGGGGCGTTAGAGTAGAATTTAAATGACAAAAGTGATAGGTATGCTTTTTAAGTGTACGTATGAATCGAAATTATCTATTATTTACTGTGAATATTGAACGTCTGCGCAATCAAAACATCATTGCTACAAAGTTAATGAGTTGCGGTTTAAACACTTTGCGGTAAAGGCTTACCAAATTTACTGGTACACTTCAAAGCATCAGTTATATCCATTACGTGACGTCCTTGGATTCCAGGCACGGTGGTAGTTCGCACAAGTCTTAGTATCTGTGAAAACAAAGTTAAGATTACAAATATAAGCAGACTAAGGAACAAAAGTTTGTACAAGTAAATATTGTTTGCAAACAAGCTACAAAGCAACACATTTGCAAACCAGTAACACGCCTTCAGGCGAGGTACAAGACAAACAGCATTTCATGTGGAAAGGTGAGACTACCGCTGCTTTTTACGCATTTCCGCAATGCACCAACCAAAAGGTTTTCACCGGAACGTGAATCTGCCTTATGAATTAACGGATCACTCCTTAGATCTTACAGTCGTATAAGAAACGATACCTCAGGCAGAGCAATTGCCAGAACGAGTATCACGTTTGCAACTCATGCTGGGGCAACATGAAAAGAGGATGGAGGGTAAGAACTCAGTAAGATTTCCATTCTGGGTTGGCCCCAAATGAAGCTGTTCAAGGGTAAGTTTTTCCATTCTGCTAAACACAGTATTGAAAACAATCTACTGTGAAGAATCAGGGTCTCTAACCCGATAAACCTCAACTGGCTACAAACTATCATATGTTTAACCACTGTTGTGCATAAATGGAGAAAAACTTGTTCATACAAATTTTATAGAAAGCTTGCCTTACCAAATTTGAACCTAGTTCAGGATTGGGTTTTATTTGGCTGACGTTTTATTGGCTTGTGCTGAATTCCGAAACGTTAAAATTTTATCATTACCGATACCCAAAAGTTGCTAACAAGACCTCTACAAACAAAAATTACGACATATGCAAAAGCATTGGAAAACGTGCCTTATATCATTTGTGAAGTCTGGCGTTCCACGTCCCTTTTGATCGCCTCTGTCGACTCTCACGCACTACGACTTTAATCGTAGGTTTAAACAACACGTTACTGACGCAACCGGTATCCCGGACAGTTTTTTGTTGATTGGGAACAACCAGTAGATAAGTGAAATATTGCTTACTCTCATATTTTTGAGCATCTATCTCCTCTGTCGCTGTTAGTAAATAGGTTTAAGGACGTGTTCAAACGTCTTCCAGTTTATTCGCTGTCAACACTGGCAGTTGTTGTAAAATGACTGTAAAGTTTAATGAGGCCAATTTGGACGAAAACGTTTTATTAGCTGATGTAAAGCGAGAAAACCCTTGTAAAGGAGAAACTTTTGACTGTCATCAGATTGTAAAACAATCTGAGCTGACTCAGAATTCGTGTCGCACTTTGGATACAAACAATCATACAACCGCGCTGTGTTGGGACTCATAGGTGTAGGAGCAGGCAAATTTTGGGGGGTGCGAAGGATTTTTGCCCAAATTCCTTCAAACTTGCCCGAAAAATTTTCGGGCCACTTTTTCTGCAAATATTTTCTCATGAAGACATTTTTCTGGGATGATCTCCAAAACAATTGATTCTGCAAATGTTGGGCGCCGGTATTTTCAAACCAAACCACATTGGGCGCCATTTTTGCCCATATTTTCAAGCAGTTTGCCCAAATTTTCAGGGAGTTTGCGAAGGTTTTCACAAATTTTGCCCAGATTTATATCGGTTTTTCCCGGATTTTCAGGGATTTTGCCCAGATTTTGACTAAATCAAAACTGTTGGGGCTGCGCTTGCACTCCCTGCACCCCCACCTCCTACACCACTGTTGGGACTATAGCGACTCCAGCAATCAAGCGTCAATGATGAAAATGTAATGGAAAATATTGGTCTTTTCCGTTCGAATGTAAATGCTCTTGTGACTGGTCATCACAGAACAAATTTCGGAAAAGAATAAAATTTCTTAACGCTGTGACTGCAGCTTACTGCATCACCTGAACAATACGAAACAAAAAGAAGGAATTTGTTTCAAGTGTCGGGGATTTTACTGCGCACTGATACATTTTCGACCTTGACTTTTGTGAATTTGATCACTGCATTTATGAAAAAAGCAAATCTCACGAATCTTTTCAAATCGTGTGCTTGCTTTCGATGTTTTTCAAAAAGTAGAAATTTATTAAATAGTGTGATAACGAACAGTCATTTCACCTTCGCTGTTTGTGATCCGGTCAAATGATGCCAGCAAGATGACTGCTGGTCGTCAAAGGCAAACACTCCCGCTGATGCATTTTCGCCGAGTGAGGAGAACCATTGAAGTTGATCGTAATTGTAAATAGTGTAAGTTTTATTCTCATTCGATGCAAGCACCAACTGAAAAGTGTTCAGCTGCCAACAGGAAAAGAGCATTGCGGTGGTTGCAATCACTGTCTGATACACTGCATTTATCTCAACTTATTGAAGAAGGCAAACCACGAAAAAACGACATCGGTACTCGATAAGTGGAAGAAACCAGCGGTTTTGTATGATTCCCGACATTTTAAAAACTGAGCTCAGCGTCGCTCAGCCATGGTATAAAATACTCAGAAGTCATTTTTCTGCGCAGCGCCTCTGAATGTATGGTAACTTGATCGGTTTTTGGATTTACTAACAAAACATGGCTGTCGTCGTAATGTTGCGATGAAATCGATTCGTGCATAATTACAGAAAATTAAATAAAATAATCGTGTTTCAGACACTCTCAGTGAAGAAAACAGCCAAGAGTCAATGTAACACACGAAGTCTGGTTATGAAAACAAACTTTGGATGCTTATCTAAACTAATTTACTTTTATTGAAGGATTTAAATATAACCGGTTGTGTAGTCGTATGTCTTTCTACCTCTCAAACAACATCTCAAATATTTTCCAGCCTCAGTTTAATTAATACTGTATTTACATTCTTGGTTCCACATCAAATAACCAACATTTGAAGCATCTATGATATGCAATATCACATTATTTTATGTCAATAATTTGAAAACATAAGTCTTTCACAGTCAAAAGCAATGATTTCGTTTTTGTGCAGTGTTGACGATTGTTCTTTAACAACAAAGTCACCAGCAGTTTAGCATTTTCTGACACAGGCTTGATATGTTAACTATCTGTCAACATAAATGCATGTCCCAGTTTTTTTTCCATTTCATGCTTTAGACAAATCATGACGTAAATTTTCTGGAAAGCTTTTTGGAAAAGAACTAACAAGTGACAACTGAGGAAATGAACTAATGGTATCTGATCAAACACACTCACTCTCGATGTAAATGGCAGATTACTCAGCAACGCCGCATCACCGGCAGGCGAGACTTCATACCCGGCAATTAATGTTGAACTCACCGAATCCTTATCACGACCTGACGCCATTCGGTGCCATGTTAGGACGACAGCGAATTTGAGAGAAAAAGTTCCGTCATTGTCCAGCTCTTCTGATCTCCTCACGTCCCGCGTGGCGTTGATCAGCAGTCTATCACCATCTTGAACTTGCCTTATGTGGATGATGCTGGATGGGTTGGGCTGTGATTGAATGAGGAACGGGGCCAGTATGATGTTCGTGGATTGCTTGGTCAACCTTGCATCACTCATCGCATTGTACGAAACCGCGCCGACAGTGTTTACCTGTAATCCAGTGAATCAGAGTAACAAGCTGAAAGGCACTGCTGTGTTTGGTCCAGTCTATTTTATCTGACAACATCACGCGTCGCTTCGAATTGTTTTGCTAAATATTTATCCAAACAAATAAAACCTTCTTGACATTTTGCTTTATCGAAAAGCATGGACTGGACACGCATAGCTGTTTAAATCAAAGTCCGATAGAGTTTACAAGATTTAAGTAAAGTTCATGTGTAGCGGACTCTTTTCTGTATGAATTTCCCGAAATTTGCTTTCCAACGAAAACGCACTTACGAGGCCAGGAACGCATAGAAACAAACATGTTCACCGAAATATTTCATGAATTTATTAAACTATCGTAAAATTATGTTAGAGTGAAATTTTGTAAAAAAATGAAACTATTACGAAATTATTTTAAAGGTTGACCAACTAATATTTGTTCAGAAGTAAAATACAAAACGGTGTTAATTTTTGGCAATGTTTGCGTCATTATTGAATATTAAATTTTTTTGGGTTAACCAGTCAAGTCATTAACTGCGAGATCAAGAATAACAGCACGAACAAGTTACATGCTTAGTGGTTTAGTCAGAAGAAAGAGTAAAGAGCTTTAGGCTTGTCAGAGTCCTGTCGCGTATCAAGAGTATAAGCTGGAGATGAAATGCCAAATGCCAAGGTCGCAGATAAACTTTCTGTGCGCCACCTGCAATTTTCTATAATTCCCTGTGGTTGATAACAGTGCTGTAAAGTTCTTAGTTGGCGAAGCATACTTCTCGTTACTAAAACTAGTCTAATGCAGCAAAACCGAGGACAGGATTTGTGAAAGCGTTGGTAAAAAGTCACTTCGCGAGATCGCATAGTTGACAACGCACACTTTGTTGCTCAAAGCAACATTTGACGTTTGCTGCGGTAAAAAGATAGAAATCCAAGAAAAAAGTTCAACTCCTTCGACATGGTCTGTTCTTGATATGTTTATTTGTTTAACAACAGTGCCGTGACGTGGTAATGTGGTCACCTCGAACTGTTAGATAGGGTCCCGTTGATGACGTCATTGATGTAGGAGACTGTAAGAAAACAACCTTTTCTTTTCTGGAGGAGCAGGCAATTTTGGGGGGATGCAAAGGACATTTTTCCCGAATTTCCCCACATTAGCCCGAAAAACTTTAATATATCTCCTTACAGATTTTCTATAGTTATTCGTACTTTATATCTTCCTCTACCATCTTGCCACAGACTGTAAAAAGAACATTTGGTACTTGAAATTTGGTTCTTAATGACTCCACTGAAAAAGGTACGCTAGGTTGTGAGAACAATGTCAGAATCCAGCTGGTTCAGTATTCTTGAGCATCTGCCTCACAGGTCTGACATTTACAATTCACATCCAAGCTTCTTGCTCTCAGCAAGGAACCTCAAACCTATCTGAGGTAGGCTTAAAGCTGCTTCCTTCTCTAAATACATATTTGTGATGCATGTAGTATCATATCATTTATTTTTTATGACTGTGCCATGAGTGTCACAACAATATCTGCTCAACTGCACATATATGCAGCAAACTCTATGGCAATGTGTTCATCCAAACATTGTAGTTAAAATTAAGCGAAAGTACTTTTCTGTACTTGCCTGGCAAGGAATCTGCTAATATGAAGTAGGTACCCTGCAGCATACTTGATTCTGTCAGTGTACAATTAATAAAGCACATAAATGAAATGCCTTCTTTTGCCAAAACTTTCAAGTGAGTCAGTTACACATCAACTCTCACAAACAACAGGAAGTTGGAAGCAGTTTGTTGATTTTATATACATGTAATGTGTTTTCTACGAAGCAATAACACTCAATAACAAACAAGTATAATTTAATTAATATTGTTAAAAATGTCGAAGGTTCTTTGCTCAAATTTTTGACAAATCAAACTTTTGGGGATGCTCTTGCGCCCCTTAACCCCCAGCTCATATACCACTGGATGACGTCATTATAGTACTTGCACGTCACTAGGTTGTGGTGAATTTTGTCGATTATGCTTATTTATAGGCCAAATGCAGTTGCTTTTGTTAATAAAGAGTTTCACTTCACTAAAACCATATACATGTTTCAACGCAGCGTCACTATTTCTAAAAGTTGAAATACTTTTTCCAGGTACGACAGCGTTACGAATTGACAATAACCTTTTGAATTAACGAACAAGTTTGGCCTAGCAAAGCACTGAATGCAGGAAGTATGTTTGCCAACACACGAATAGTTACGTATGTATAAAATTTGTGCAAGAATATTGCCTTTAACAATCTTAACTTGCAAGCACTGAGGTAGTACTGTTCAACGCTGTACATTTCGTAAATTCAAATGATAAGCTATATTTGTAAATGAATTGAGATTGCACTTTTCTGTTTATATTATGTTAAATATCATCAAATTTTATAGCTTGAATAACTTTT
>JGI24022J15233_10002185_pt1 | contig 17921 bp, 8 predicted proteins | sample Ectturendosymbi2_FD_15233 | JGI IMG/M metagenome (IMG submission 15233) | reverse complement strand
AGGTCTTGAGCCTTTCTCACCCCACAAGTGCAGATACAAAGACTGCATAGCTGTTAAAACACGTGTCACAATTTGACGCTCGATTCCAAAATCAGAAAAACTCTTGAAATTCTGAATTTATTCACAGCTCGCACCTGTTAGATTTTTCACTTTTCCACTTCGACCAAGCCAATACCCAAACACACGATTCTGTACCTGATTCGAGGAATCCGAACATAAGGCCAGTAATTGCAGTCGTAATTATGAGTCCAGGAAGATTTGTAACCCAAGGTGTTATCAGCATCAAGACTCCGTTCAAAATTATGCCCAAACCTGTAGATATGTATGTTTTATGCGAAACAAACCAACGCTCTACGTACTCGGATCTGCATTGGTTTTTCATTTAAAAAAACATATTCAAAAATAAGTTAACGCCCAGGAAAGGAATGCAAACTGAGTTTGCAAACTTTTTGAAAGCTTTAAATTTTGCGAAAAAAACGCTATGTTTCAAATTTGTACGTTCTTGTTCAAATATAATATAAGAAAAACACGCTCAGAAGATGCACACGATTGAAAATGACGCTACAACGCAATAATTGACCAGTATTCGACGACTTCATGATTGATCTAAAGAAACCAAGTAAAGCCTTACGATTTAATTAAGGTTTCTAAATACAACAGACTCTAATTAGTTTGGGTTTGTATCGACGCCCTTTCGACCTCTAGGGTGCTTATGGACCATTTCACTGTCCTTTCATCCCTGGGGGACGATATCAACCACTTTGCAGACTCCAAATCCAAACGGATGACTTGATCACTATTCTCCAAGAAAGGGGCGATTAGACAACGTGCCTTCATGGCTAAAGCTTATGCTAAGTAATCTCTGAAATCAACCCATTTCATTTAGTCTCATCTCATCACGGACGGGGATGATCCAGTTCGCAAACTACCTCTCTGTTATTTATGGTGAACAAAATGAGTTGGAAACAAAATACCAACTTTACCAATCATCGATATAAATCACGTATTTACAGTAGAATGGGGAACTAAAATTTGGCATTGAAATACACTGATAACTTGCACTGCTTTAAAACTTTGAAAGATGTTTATTTGCCTAATTTTTTTCACAGGAAGCAAGCACCGTCTTACTTAAGCAAACTCTGAGACCGTGTTCAGGAGCAGGACCAGTGTAAGACGTCGTTCAAATTTGATAAATATACAAAGAAAAGCAACATTCTATCTCGGAATGGAAAACAGCAGTAGCACGCTGTTAACAAACACAAGTGTTTCGTTTAACTTGTGTAGTAAAAGCAATAAAGCGTTCAATGACTTGGCTAAAACCGCCTGTAAACAGCAAAACTGCTTACCACAAGCTAAGAACGCTTTGAAGTTTTTAAATTTGTTCATAATGAAACCATAAGCCAGTGATCCAACAAATAACCCAATGGATCTTCCAGTGAATGTTAGTGAGACTTGGCCAACCGTTGCACCAACATTGTCAGCCAAATAAAGAAGAGTTGGGCCAGACATTGATGAAAATAACCCCTGTAAAATGATAAAGGGTTTCGATTTTGCCCATTGTATTTGGTGAACGAAATGCCATTCAGCCAAACCAGTGGTTCACAACCGGGTAGGAATTCCTCCCCAGGGAGGCCCCTAATGAGTTCAGGGGAGGAATTTCCTCTTTATAGTTAGGTTACCTACGTAAGTTTTGTATTTCTCTTTTAAGTTGACATTGGCCTTTTCAATGTGTTATATGACTTTACATTAGCAAGGTATTTAGTGGACTCTTAAACGTCTTTGTTGACAAAATTCAATGCCATTATTCGACAATAAATAGTTTTTGTCTCACTTTTGTTGATCAAGGTAATGTCCTCAATAAAGACTATTGTTCCAATTGTGGTAAATGCTAGCTTACGAACCCGAACAAGAGAGGATTTAAAGTTCCATAGGGGAGGAATGAAAAGTTTGAAAATGAGCAAAGGAAGGAATGTGTCAAAAAAGGTTGGGAACCACTGAGCTGAACAGACACTGAAAAACATGAGTCAGTGGATTTGTCATCAGCTTAATGATTTAAAAACGAATACGTTTTTTCACTAATTATGTGCAAAGGTGTTTTTATTATCCGAGGTTCTTCCGTTGAATACATCTTGATCCACACTGATCAAGAGATGCTTTCGATTATACCAATGAAGACATTTTCACTGTTGATTTCGTGCAGTCATTCAGGGATGGCAACAAATCACAGTCATTCAGGGATGGCAACAAATCACAGACGTTCCTTGCTCTGTGTAATGCTTTTTTGATATTTACGAATTTGTCGCAGTAAGACTTTAATGGTGTCGGTTATCGGTTAAAGAAAAGAAAAACGCAACTAACTGTTTAATTCAAAGTTATCGTCCAGCCAAATAGACGAAAATTGGTTAAATTATCTGGTTTAGCCAAAATTGCTGCTTGAAGTATATGTTCAATACATGGAAAAAAGTGTATAGTTTACTGCTACCTCCTACTAAAATCAAAGCTACTACTGGATTACTGGATTACTAAGATTCGTTCAAACCAGCAAGTCGTCCAATGGACAAAGCACTCACGAAATCAAACGCAAAATTATCCTAAAAGATGCATTTGCAGAAGCATGTTTTTGTTTCTCGTTTCGATTAAAAATGATTTGACTGTTACAAAAGTTTTAAAGTTTATAATCCATAGAAAATGACATAACACCCTTCGCCCTAAAATACCTAAGTCAGCGTTTGTTTAATTACCGGTACATAAGCTTGCGAATGTTCAAAGAAGCAATTGACGTTTAAAACACACTTTTAATCGAAAGGGCAAATACGCTGTCAGTTTGTTTTTTCAAGGAACGTTAACAGTTTATCTCAGGGATAGAGATGGCCAATATGCTTCATAGATTTGCCTCATTGCAACCCACCAAAAGATCCACTTTTTCGACCAACGTATTGCCAATTGCGTTTGCATTATCTTCTTTCCATCCACTTCTGCAGCTCGACAACCGCCAATACCACTATTAGAAAACTACCACTTCTGTCGTCTTACGTTTAAAGATCACAACACGCGAAAGCTATGAAACTAATAGCAATGTTACACGAACCTATGAGTTTTCTATTGTACTTACATTGCCAATTCGAGTTAAGGATATAATTCCAATGAAGCTGACAACCCATCCTTTGTTGCTCCAGGTTTCTGTGGAAATGTGAGAGCTTGCAAGACTTTCTCTGTCCATCACGTCGTGAACGTTCATGCTAAGAAGGATGCGAGGTTTTTTGTTCCACGGTACACAGAAGTTTAATTATTAAACAATTGAAACTTTGTGCATGCTCACAATGGCATTGCGACAGAGAAGTAAGCCAACAAAGCAATACAATGAAGAACGCAACGCATGTTAAGCATTTATAAGTCTACACGTCCTCCTAATTATTCTATTACGTGGAGTAAATTTAGTGCAATGGCCTAACCACGGCAGTTGAAAACCGCTTTTAACTTAACGAGCTGTTTTTTGAAAAGCTTTTGCTGCAAATAAACCTTGACTCGGTTTCATAAAATGGATCTCGTCCTGAACACGCCAAATTTGTAAGTTTCTCAAAGCGCAGTTGACCAAACATGCTACAAACCAGGCAAGTGCTCTTGTAGCTATGTTCAGCAAGCATGGTTTTTCAAAGCACCTTTCCAAAAAATCAGTAATTTTAAACGGTTGTACAGTAACTGATCAGTGCACATTTATGGGTAAAGTTTTAATTAAAATGATAGAAAGCGGGCTAATTTGAACCCCAAAACCAATGACGAAACAGAATAACTCTGAACACAGTTTCGCCTCTCTTCACCACATTGAGGACAGCAATGTTGGTTGAAAGACCTGGACATAATATTTTCCTTGCGCCATTTCAACAACGCTGTCTTCCTGAACCAAAAATGTATAAAAACCCAACTGTGCTTGCAGCTCTACCGCAACGTCACCCTCCGCAAGCAATGCATGGATTTACCGGAAACTCACAGCTATTGCGAATGTATTTCTATATCAGCTTTTACCCTGCACGAAATAAATCTAAAACCAGGTGTAAACTGCATGGCAGCTGACCCACCTCACACAAAGACAGTAATCGATAAAATTGTTTTCGAAAGAGATTGGTTGTGTTGTTTGCAGGCATAATTCACAAAGCGTTTCTTGCTGGTTTACCAAAATAACCACACATGAAAATTATTCAAAAAGTGGTGGCACATGCAGTTATGAAAATCACTATTTTTAGTGGCAGCTTATTATAAATACGTTTGCTGTTATTCAAATGTTGTTTGTTGCTGGTATTCGAGCTATAAGCGTTATCAAAATTAGTTTTGAGGAATCTGAAAATTAGAAGCGTCCTTAAAATTGTGATAACAATAAAAAACTCCAAGTTTGCTAAAACTTTCAAAGAATCAACCGACTAGGCTATGACTTCTCCTTTTTTCATTCATCTTCGATGATTCAAACTTGCACATATCTGTATTCAAGTAACTAGTCTCCGTAAAGGACGGGTGTTTGAACTTCTTGATGAGACTAGTTACTTAAAATTAAATGATTTTTCGGCTGGGGTCCGTAAACGTTTCGCACTGCTAGACCATTTCACAAGGAGTCCAGAGAATAGCTGTTTTAAAAACATTCATACGATCAAAATTCATGTTGCATGTATCAGGAAAGATATGCAATATAAGGTTCCATTGATGAGGAAACAACAAATGTTGTCAAGGTTGCCTTCAGTCAGCTGAGAAAGAAGCTTATTTTTTCACAGCTGCGTTGCTTCTGCACTTGGGCCTTCGGTAAATAGGCTACTTCGCGCAATCTAGATGTTGGTAATCTAGCAATAGTGATGCTGAGAGTCACCATGTTGTATTATAGCTGGTAAATATTTATGCCCTTGTTCAAACGATTGGTCTCTCCGCTGCATCAAATTTTTTTGCACCTGATCATATTTACTGTTTTGACATGGAAGCGAAATGATACAAATAATAAAAGATATATACAATATTATCACAGTGAATCTAACTTTTCTAGCCTTACTTGGTACAGTAAAATTCATGAGTTCTTTTTCTCGGTTCATTGAACTCCCGGTAAAAAAACAGTTTTTACGTATAACTCTAATGCAACTGCGTCAGTGTAGAAACATGATACCCAGTTTGTTTCTATCTTCCATAAACTATACGATGCATGGTCAGTCTTTAAGATTAACTACTGCTACAAACAGATTTTAAGAATAACTGCTGCTATACACAATGCAAAAGCATTGATGCAGTAGAATGCAACCTTGTTCAATCACGAGCATTCGATTATAACAGGAAGCAAACGAGGAGACTGCAGTCGACAAAGCGGCAGAAGGTCGAGATAAATGGGATGGTCAGTTGGAGTTTTTACCCTCCTGCATCGGTTATTGTGCTGGACTTGGAAATGTTTCGCGGTTTCCATACTTGGCCCACGAAAACGGTGGAGGTAAATCGTAACTGTCTTCTCAACATCTTGCTGCTGGTACTGCATGAACAATATTTATAGAAGAAAGCAAAACTTTGACTGAAACGTATCGGATGGAAATTAATTCCTTATGTGTTTTTGCTTGAGTTAATGAAATGAACGTCATTTAAGGAAATGTTTCGATTTGATGTGTACTTTCCTTCAAATTTGTTATTAGCAGATTGGAAAAACGCAGTTCTAACTCAATTGTTGTGGCTTGAGATGCCCGCTATCGAGTTTATCAAATAGATCAAGGGTAAAAATCCGTAAAGACAAGAACAAACAGAATATCCAACTTGCGATTTATCTCAATTCCTTTGACATAGTGATGTTAGCTATTTGAAATGTATATGGTCCATATCATAATCGCTTTAAAACAATTGTTTTCATAAGTAGCATGAAGTGGCATGTACATGTGCTTGACATTAGAATAAAGAGACACAAGTGTGGTAATAGTGATGTCTGTTTACAAAATAGTTTATCAAAGAACACATATTCAAAAATCAAAATTGTCCTCTCTCCGTTGAGTAAGAAAAACTCAAATATTGGAACAAGTATGAAGCAAAATACACGCCCTTGCGCAATTCATGTACAAAGCAATTTGCAAGGACGCGTGAAATGAAGATAGGCGGTAGGAGAAATCTACTGTATATTCTGAAACATCATGGTGACTGCCTCTTTGCTGTAAATGGGTTCCTTTCGATAAATATTGAATGAACAAAAGTGTTTAAAATTGGCATACTTACTTCTGTGTGGACAATGACAAACTGTAGTGTGGAGTAAAAAGTGGACAAAGAACAAGGCCAAAATTATCGGCAAATAAAATTGTTATTTTGAGCTAAATTTAAAGTCAACCGCGAAACAATCGTTAGGCGCTTATGCGGACTTGGATATTTTAACATTCTTTTCTTCTTATGTTCAGGAACATTCTTAATTCCTTATTTGATCATGCTCGTACTCTGCGGCGTTCCGCTCTTCATGATGGAGCTGTCTCTCGGACAATTCGCCGGACTGGGCCCAGTGACCGCATGGCGAGCGGTGCCAGTTTTCAAAGGTGAATAGTAAAGAAATAATGAGCAGTCCGGAGCGAAAAGCATTCACCTTCTGGCAGGGAAACCTCAACTAGAACTTTAAGAGACATGGCTAATGTTTCGGCTTTGGTAAATCTTTCAAGATCGTTTTGCCCAACCAGCTACTGTGTTGCATTTACAGGAATCGGGTTCGCTATGCTCACTGTCTCATTCTTGACCGGTATTTCATACAACGTCGTAATTGCTTGATCTCTTTCATAGGCGTTGCCAGGGGGGGCGAAAGTTTTTTAGAAAATATAGTCATTTTGTACTTGAGAGGCGTTTTTCTAAGCAAAATAATGTTATTCGCCTAAAATCAAATATTCCTCCCTCAAAATTTGTTGACCCCCCAAATTTTGGGCTGGCAACGCCACTGGTCTCTTTTCTACCTGTTCGCGTTGTTCCAGGCTAAGTTGTAGTTGACGGAGTGCAGTCAATGTGGAACGTTGAGATGCTCGCAGGCTTGCATTGTTGGTTGACACGTTTTCCCTATGCGCCACTCTGAAACGTTGTTTTGGGGATACCTCCAACCATGGAAGCCAGTTAGAAACTAGTTAGAACAACCTTGTACCTTGCTTGGCTCACCAGAGAGAACACATTAAAGTTTCACTTATACAGTAATTTACTTCTAAACAACACAATTCATCTCCAACATTCAGTATTTAGCTTTTGAACTGATCATGTCATTCTCTGAGGATGGATTTTCAAGTAATCAAGTAAAAATAGTGATAAACATGTCTGATGTTTTCAACATGAAATCAACTTGAGCTAAAAAATCTACTGACGCTATGTGACTCGAAGAGTTATGCCATTCGTTGTATGTCACGTAATATAGATGGCTTGACACTTCTCTCAGAAATCGCCTGCAGTCTTTTGTCAATCAAACTACGTCTGATCTTTTCAACGGAATGAACACACTATAAAGTTCCAAAAAGAGTGTGTTTCCATTGCATCGTTAGGATGCATTCATTAAGTGCAGAGTGGAAGAAGTATAAGCAAAGTCTTCAATTTTTAACTATCTAACTTTAACTTTAATTATTTAGGAGAAAGTGATAACGCAATGCGGTGGATCTGCGTCAAAACGATATCGGCAATTTCGTCTGTGTGGATCCACGTTTGCAATCGACGAAAACTTTTTAAATTTTCTATTTGCAACCTATAAAAGTACCTAGCCAACTTCACTCGAGGTTGAACAGTTTTCCGAAAAATTCGCCATGCTTTGCCGCGAAGCTATGTCAAGCTTTGCAATGAAATTTTGTATTCCTTTATTAGCTATTTCAATTCGCAGCGAGTGGCCGAAAGTTTGCACGATAATCTTCGCCGTGCGGTGGAAATGTTAGACATATAATGGCGTTTATAACTTATTGTAATCAGGGCAAGCGCAAGCCATTCCAGCGCCCTAAGCAAGATCCATTTTCAGCGCCCCCTTATATTTTATCCGCTCAACCGTGGCAGGACCTTTTTCGCAAAATTGCCCACCGACTCTACTTGGTAAACATAAACAAATACATTCCCTTTGCATATCTTAAAATTTCGGATGGGACCTAGGCAATGTCCATTCCAGCACCACTCACTCGAAAAAGACCCTTTTATGGACGATTGCTTTTTCATCAAACTAATTTATTAGACGCATGCCAAGTTTATTTGAACACCAAATTCATCAAAATGTTATCTAAACTTGTATCAAACGTTACAGCATTCACATTAACAAAACCTTTAGCATAGGCCTCTAAAAAACATTTTACAGTCTGATGTCGTAACAATCGACGACGTTCAGCGTGCGCAACAAACCTCTGACGTTCGCGCAGGTCAACATGTTGGTTATGGTGCGTGCCAGCTGGCATATATTTGTTACATAAATTACGGTGATGCATCCTATAATAATCGAAATCTGACTGGTTAGCTAGGGCAGGGGGTCCGCAATATGTGGGTTACTGTTCCAAATGTGGGTCGCGTGACTTTCCATTCTGGGCAGTGGCGTAGCCAGACCAAAAGTTTGGGAGCCAAAATGTTTGATTGATTTATCAACAGTATTTTCTTTGGGTTCCGCCTATCAAAGCACAAAAAATTGGGGGGAAGAAACGGCTTGTTGGACCCTGGCTCCACCTGTGGTTCTGGGCCGTGAAATAATTTAAATTTACATTTTAAATATGCCAATCTCATCAGACGGATGAATGCAATAATTTACTGTTTTATGCGCTAAGTTTCATAAAATTCCGTGCAAGGAAATTGCTTCTGTCACTGGTAGTCTTAAAATTAATATTTAATTATAAAGTATTTTCCACAAAATTATATGTTCACGAAATTTTTGGGTCGCTAGAATTTAGGACTATTTTTGTGCAGCGCCGAGAAGTAGTTGCGAATCCCTTATCTAGGCTACTAACGTTAAAACTGCTGGCGTTTCGGCAGTGTTTCCTGATCTGGCTACACTGGATGGTTGAGACATGTTTTAGTGAAGGCTGTACATAAACTTACTCCGGTAGAAACAGCGCAGCTAGGAAAAATCAAGAAATGAAAAGATCAGAGATGGCAACCTTAAAACTTGTTCATTGAGCTTGATAAAGCATCGCCTGCAGGAGATGCTTTGCTCGCCCTGACATTACGCAATTCATAGACTTGTGAACACCTTGGGCAAGATCCATTCCAGCGCCCACCCCTCCTATAAAAAGATCCCTAATCTACACAGAACTGTGGCCAGATTGTAAGACTTTGGGGAGCAAAATACATTTCATGGGAGCACGATTCGTGTGTTTACTATACGTTTAAAACAAATTTTTCTGGACACAACAGAATTTGCGAGACAGAAAAAAATTGACGGGGGCTGACGTCGTGGCTACATTGGAAGCGGTTATTACATGAATGAAATTTATATCAAATTGCGACGTAATTTACCTAGTAATGAAAATAACCGTCAATGAAATCGATATAAACGACATGTTGCAGACGTATTGGTAACTCCTGCTACCATCATCAGTGCAAATAACTGCAGTTCAATTGCAAATGCAAATAACTGCAATTCAATTGCAAATGCACTGATGATGGTAGCAAGAGTTACCAAAAGGTCATATTAACAGTTCCTGTGCACTGATGATGGTACCAGGAGTTACCAAAACATCTGCCACATGTTTAAATCGTTTTCATTGGCCGTTATTTTCATTACAAAGCAATTCAACTTTTCTGGTTTTCGTGTTCCGAACTTACCTAGTATGTGTGAAATTGAAATTAATAGGAAAAATACTAACCCTTCTTGCAGCAAACCTAAAATAGTGCCGTACCTCTATCTTCTCATAAACTGCTTGAATGTGAGCTTCATTCACTTTCATCGTGTTCATTATCTTTTCTTGGTGCACGTTCGCCACTTTCTGAGCCACTTAGTTATAATTTTTGGTCCTTTTTGGCGCCCCTTTTGGTCCAGCGCCTTAGGTAACCGCCTAATGGTAACACCGGCACTGACTGCGATGATCCTCACTTTAGAATTTAAGACTACGTTGAGAAGGATCCGTGGAATATCATTGCTTCGCTTGAATGAGTTCCGCTGGAGTTAATTGAAACTATTGGGAAGATGTCTACCATATCTTAGCCTAAAATTTTGCTAATAGTGGAAGTACATCGACTCTATAATTCATCCAGATCTTTAAATTTTTCAAATTAAAAAAATAAAATCCTCGACCTAGAACTCGCGACCCAGAAATGTGTTGCGTATTGAACAACATTTCCACGCATTTTTGTTTTTCGGTTTACAGCAGTTGCACATTCAAAGCTGCCCTCACCGCAATTTTTTGGCTTTCAAGTCAGGCATATACCTGGGGGCAGCAGCCTACACACAGAGGAAGAGCTCTTCGCCTGCCCACCTGCCGCACTTTCTACGCTCACAGTGAAAAAATATCTGTGTGTCTGTAAAGCTAAACCATCCACAATTTGTTCAATGAGTTGTCTAAATTGGAAGCTTGGCCCTGGTGTTTCTTGTTTGCCTGTAGTTGGCTGTTTTACTTCTCTTTTACATTGGAGAACGTTTCTTAATTCATTCAACTCAACACAGCCGGTCACAACCACCGCGGCTGCATTCATGACTGCTGCAATGAATACAAGCGTAAGTTTCACAGAGTCACCGAAACGTCAAGTAAGCACTGCTGAAGAATACTGGAAGTAAGTTGCGTATGGAGTTGCTTTTGAAAATCAACGCCCGATATTTTTGGAAGTAGAAAATAATAACATAGTATCAGGAATTAACATATATATCTGCAGTGCTTTTTCTTTTATTTCATCAGTCCACAAATATCATACAAGTCTTGCTTCTTTGCAAAAATGTCATTTATCCAGAATGAAAACGTCTTTTCTCAGCTCTCTTACAAGTATATCGGTCCCTAACTGTGACTTGACAGAAATCTCTCTCGTCTCATTCATTTGCGAAATAATGCACAAATAGTCTGTTATCTTACCAAAATATATGTTGTTTTTTGATTCATACACTTGTCCCTTTTCAGCAATATGTTTTTAGTGCCCCTATTTATCCTTAAATCCTTTACTTCTACATTTGTTCACACTTGTTTATAGGCATGCTTTTTCCCTCTGTTTCCATTGATGTTTTGTTTACTTTTTTATATGATCTTGATTCGATGCATTTTGTTACTCTTCTTTCATTAAAAAATATGAAACGTCTTCAATCAAACACTGATTTATTATAGCAACAGGGCTGTCTAAGCAATTGACCCGTATGGTCATTCGCCAATCCTTTATGATTCAAATATGTAACAACAAATCCACTTGCTAAACCTGAAAATGACGTTTTTTATGTTTTTTGATTCTCATCAGCATGCAATTTATGTGTGCTCCTTGATGTTGTTCTTTTTCCCCTTGCTGCTTTTGTGTTATTTTGTGACATGAGTCACAAAAATGAAACAATAGACCATTACGATTCCCATGATTTATGCAATGTTTTACAAAGGAAAGGATGCATCGAAAAAGCCATGGTCTTGTGTTGGCCTGTAAAAGAATTTAAGGCATTTTGTAAACAAACCTAATGGCACTAGAAGGAACCAACATGATGAAGATGTCCCACTAAATACCTTCCAGCAACAGTGGTGCAGTAAACTCTAAGCAGCAGCCAGCTTGGTGCAAGATCATGTACAGTATGCATCATTGAAAATTGTGTTATAAAAAGTCTAGGTTGGTCACAGGAACCCGGGGTCCTATTGCATGCTATTGTGATTAAATTGAAGCAATATTGTGCGTCAATGTTGATTAGAAAGATTTCTGATAGCTTTATGTTGCAATATCGTAAGTGGTTAATGTGAAAGAACCCTGTACTTCTGCAATGTAGTCGGTAAGGAAAGGTAGCTTTCAATGGCAACATATCAAACCTTTCCCTTCAATATCCAATGCCATCCTATTAGGAATTGAATGTTCGTCTTTTTGAAACGCTGCCATCAACAAACTGCTCCAACAGAAAGAGAACACTTGGCTGATAGCATTCTTTCCAGTGATCAGAGTCAAAAATCTGTAGCAACTATTTTTTTAATTTTCTCAGTGCTGAATGCACTTCTCATAAGAAAGACCAGGTTTTGGTTATAGCCACTCACTTACCCTTTACAGATATCGCGTGTTGAGGATTGACCAGAGCTCAGGCGTCGGTGACCCAGGCAAGGTTTTATGTAACGTTTGCCTCTGTCTGCTCTTGGCGTGGATCATAGTTTTCTGTTGCCTCGTCAAAGGGGTCAAATCATCCGGTAATGTAAGGCACGGAAATTTCCAGGAATTTCTCTTGAAAAACACAATAGTGAGTGTTTTATTGCATCAAAGAAGCTGCGTATACTGCTATGTTCTGTGGCTGTAGTTTTTTCTGGATTTTCTTGTGACCAATTTTAAACGTATCAGTATATCTTCTTTTTTTATAATAACGTGTGGACTCATCTTTTCAGGCAAATGAAAGTTTTAAGTTTTAACACATATTTGCGTTCCATTAGCTTCACTAGCTAGAGAGATGTTATCAGCAGTGCACTGTTTTCAAATCTCTAAGTCATATTGAGCAAATCTGGCGTGTCAAAGTTTCAAAGTTTTAAGTAAACAGGCATCTCTTCACCATGATTCCCTGCAGATAGCTTGAATCCACTGTTGAGGCCAATCAACACTGAGACGTTGGCAGGAGTAGCCGCGCACGATTCTTTGTTTGTTTTGTTGCGTCGTGTAATTCTGCGCTCGCGCACGGCTCTGCACGGCTACTCCTGGGAGCAACAGTACAAACAAAGAATCGTGCGCGGCTACTCCTGGCAACTTCTCAGTGTAGATTGGCCTTTACTCGGAAAAGTCCTTGAAATTGCATATTCGTGACTCTGTGTTTTCCGCGCATAGTGTTTAAAATTGACCGAGCTCTTTGAGCGTTTTATGAAAAACAACGCAGTGTCATGCACGCTTCAAATTAAAAGAAATATCTTTATCTGAGATCAATGTATGGCATTATTTTCGCAACTTGTGGTAGAGTAATGTTGTCAACCTGAAAGAACTTCGGATGGCAAGCTTGACCAACAAAGAAACTTTGTGAATTAAACAAAAAGCTCGAATCGTTGTTTCCTTTGATATCGATACCTCACAATCTCTTCCTTGGCGTAACTATAATCGCCTTTTCGCAAGGTCCAGAAACACAGTGGCGTGCAAAAGTCTGAGTGATGCTCGGGGCGACTGCTTGTTGTATGCCCCTACTAAATTCTGGTATTGAGCAGTGGCGTATGGTGGTCATTGTTACTGGGTATACGCTGTTTGTGACGTCATGTTCACATTTGGAAACCAACGTCTTGGCGAAGTTTGTTGACACAGCATGCACATTATTCTACACGCACTCGTCTTCCTCGTTGTTGCACAATGTGTCACTGTAATGAACATAAATCATCAGCGCTCCAAAGGTAGGAGACCGGAGCAAAACACAGCTTTCAACGCTAAGACAGAGCTGTTCGCAACTGTAAAAATATGCGGGAACGCGTTAAAACAGGGTAGTAGAACATACTCAGCGCTACGTCAGCGCAGTTCACAACTGCAAAAATATAAGGTCGCGCATTAAAACAATGGAGTAAGAGACTCTCAACCCTACAACAGGGAAGTTCACAACTCGAAAACATCAGGTTGCGCGAATGTTTCGTTGAATGGCAGTCGAGCGGAGAAGGTATGCGGCTAGGATGGGGAACACACAGGTTTGTCAGTTTGAAACTTGCAAAACTACACAAGAATTGAGAATCCTCACAAAATACGCAAGAAAATTTTGGTTATTTGTTATATGACTGTTATGTGTACAACTACTGCCGGGACGGAACAGATATCGGGTTTGTAAGAGCTGTTGTGATCAGTCCGCCTGAACTGTCACGTTCATGACGAAAGCGAAATGATGCACATATAGCAAGCACAGGTGTGCGGCTATATTTGCTCACACCCAGAGTTTCCACCAGTCCCATCGCTACGGGGACTTTTGGGGGCCTAGGCCCCCAAAAAATCCAACCCCAAAATTTAATTATAATACACTATAAATCGGTGGAGTTTTTGTCAAATTTCAGAATGTTAAACCTCCCTGAACAAACGTAAATCCCCCCTATTGAAAGCTTTCTGGTGACGCTTCTGCTTTCCACATCAAAAAAGGAAACGGGAAAGTAGTGACGCATGAAAAGGTCAGAAAGTCAAGCAAGTTGATTTACGACAGTTTTAAAATTTGGTTCAGAAAATCAATTACACGTTCATAATTACCTTTCAATCCTTTTTTGTGATTTTCCCTCGATGGCACGATCTGGACGAAGTCACGTCGCCATCAATTTCATTCGATGTGCAACGCACACCTAGAGAATCACTAGCATTTGGATTAGTTTTAAAGCTAGTGTTGACAGAAAAACACGCTCCAAAAAATTACATCAATGCAGCATGTGTTAGCAGCCTTACAATAGCAAAATCATCTACTGTAGTTTTAGCATTGAAACATTGGTAATTTCACTCTTTGGATGCCACCCTGGCCCCTGCCTTGTGTGCCCGGGGCCGTCGCAGCGTTCGCCCCATCTGTCCACGTCACTGCAGAAAAGGCACTGTGGCATACGTTTTTGCAAGCAGCTGGTCGCAAAGCATTTGCGACGAAAATGATTTCCTCTCGTTTTCTGCATTTCCAGGTGCTTCTTTGCTTGTTTTCCTTTGTGCCACGTTTGCAGATTTAAGAAGTTTAACAAAACCTTCTTATCCTTTCCTACTTCTGTTACTCAGGTAGTCTACTTCACTGCAACATTTCCTTACATCATTTTGATCATACTTCTGATTCGTGACTGCACACTCGAGGGCGCAGTGGATGACATTATATATTATGTTAGACCGGAATGGTCAAGTCTTGGCGATGCCACCGTAAGCACTGCACGCCATATCACGTTTGCCACTTGCCTTACTTTTTTAGTAGTCTGTAAATACCCACAAGTTGTTATTTGCATGTCTTGCAAACAGTATTTTCAACAAAGTTTGTTGTTTGTCTTAGCGTTATAATTTTTTCCTTAAACAGTTTGACATAAAATCTAATTTTGTTTTTGATTTCTTGACAGGAGACTGACTGAGACAATCCATGAAAATAAAGACAGAGTTATGTTCGCTGTAACGCACACCAAGCATGTAGAAAAAAATCACCTGCTCCTCTGGTTGGTGCAATTCAAGTTAAGCTCATTTTAACGACTTAAGGATTTGGTCCTATACAAATCACAAAGAGAAAAACATTTGCACCGTCGGGTCACCCATTTCTTGTTCATCATTCATACACTCTCTAGTAGACTTCAGGTGTAACCATGCAGATGTTCTTTTACCCGCGTGTACTAACCTGATAGGCAAGCACTCTTTAACGGAAAAAACTTCTGTTTGAGATCAAAACTTTACATGCAAGCAACCAACGTGTGAAATAGCATTTGTTCTGTTTTTAATAGTGCTTCTGTATTCTCGTTTGTCTGAAATGCAGGTTTGGAGTGCTGCTGCAACACAAACAGCTTATCCTCTCGGTGTCGCTTTTGAGGGTTTGCTCACATTTGCTTCCTACAACAAGTTTAACAACAACATATTCAGGTAATCAAATAATTTTTTCGGTTCTACTAGCAATTTCGTCGAATGCTTGATGCTTGCCAATCTCAATTTCCTGGAATGTTAAACATTTTTATGTGGATACTTTGCACAAGACCTTTCGTTTTTAGCGGTAACACTGCCATGGTTCAATGATACTGAAAAGAAGCTTAGACGTTTTGGCGATTGTGCAGAGACACTCTCATCGTATCTCTCGGCAACTGCGGCACCAGCGTGTTTACTGGTTTTGCCATCTTTTCGGTCATTGGTCACATGGCTAAGAGGCTCGGAGAAAATGTCGAAGACGTGATCGATCAAGGCCCAGGACTTGCATTCGTAGCCTATGCACAGGCAGTAGCTCTCCTACAAATTCCACAGCTGTGATCCGTTCTTTTTTTCTTCATGCTGCTGACTCTTGGTTTGGATAGTCAGGTAAGATAAAAATAGAACTTACTTTATTTCTTTAAAAAGCAAGAGTAAGTAAATTTGTACACTACCTGTAGAATGTTTGACTCGGTCAAATTGTGGAGTAGGATGTTTTGATTAATACTTTGACTCTTTCTACTAAATTCGCAGGAGCGGATACCCTAGTCACTAGATTCACGGATGAATTTCCAAAGATTTGTCGGAACAGAGAATCACACTTGACTTTGGCAATTTCAATCGTCTCTTTTCTGCTTGGGCTTCTTGTAACGGAGGTATCTAAGTACAAAAATGCAAACAAAGAGTTACTTTTATATAACTTTTTTTTTAAATGACTAAAACAGCATTGAAATCTCGTGAACAAACACTGAAGACCCGATTTTTTTATTGAAACCTTTGCGTTGGTGTTTTCATACTATTATTGTTTAACATTTTTTATTTTCATCTCTCCAGTTGAAAAAATATCCAACTCAATAATTTTTTTATTTACTTGTTGGTTTAATTCTGATTTTTCTAAATAAGGAAATTAATTTCAGTCACTCAGTACGAGAGTAAACTATTAGCAAAAACTTGTTGGCTTGCTGAGCAACGCGTTTTCAAAACCAAATAAAATATTGGGAAAATGGCTTCTACTTTGGTGTGCATCTCGTGTGCGCGAATTCTCTCTCACAAAAGGTTGCAATTTTAATAGTATCTAAAAGTGGCCAACTTACAGAAGTGCTCGATTTGTTGTCAATTCAGGGTGGATTCCACTGGTTCAATCTTTACGACTTTTACGCGGCATATTATGGCTTGCTTCTCGTACCTCTAATAATGTGTTTGGTCGTGAACTGGGGATAAGGTGAGCCGTTGGTTAAAAATTAATTGTACTGTGAATATATTAAAAATTTTTTAAAAAGTTACTGCGCTTTTATTACTGCAAATATTTTATTATCATTAAATTATGCAGAGCTCCTTGCTCTGCTTGTTAATGTTGTTGTTTTATTTCCATATTGCATGCTTCACAAATGTACTCGACCAATTTTAACTGAAAAATCTTGTATTGCACTTGGAAGTGAAAGTGAAACACATTTGTGTAAAAATCTTTAGACCTGTAACTCAATGCAATCAGTTCATCCGAATATACGTGTTGCTGGACAAAATTATGCTTCCAACCAACCTCCTCTCCTTTTCAATATGAATATATGTGCTATTCACACATCAAGCGCCGGTTGTCTGGAAACTAGCCCAAGTGCAAGCCGTCGACCCACGGTATGTTCGTGGGCCGGCGTACGATATACTCGTACTTCACTACGGTGTGGTCGGGAGAGCATTTCAAAGTAACCATGGTATATTTTGCCTGCAGTCATGGTGGTTTTGCCTCCAGTCACGCACGCGTTTCGCAGAGTGCGGAAATAAGACCAGCCTGCTGTAACCATGTGGCTGATTGTCTCGTCACATTGCATTTCAGTGGGAGCGGTGTTTGATGTGATGTGGATAAATAATCACTCAGTAATTTTCTTACTGAGTTAAAACCTATCATGTAGAGATTTGATGGTTTTTGCTTGAGCATAAGTATTTTTTCGGCAGCAAGTACGTGCTTCAGCCTTGTGTTCGACGCTGCTTCACAAACATTTGCTCTTGGCAGATTTCAAATGACCTCGTTTGTGTAAAGTATTTGTGAACTCATAACAATGCAGAGTGCATGAATAATTACTCAAAAACTTTTTTACTGAGTTAAAACACATCATGTAGAGATTTGACAATTTTTGCTTGAGCATAAATATTTTTTTCGACAGCAAGTAAGTGCTTCAGCCGTGCGTCCGACGCTGCTTCACAAGCATTCGTTCTTGGCAGATTTCAAATGACCCGTTAGTGTAAAGCATTTGTGAACGCATGCCAGTGTGATGTGGATAAAAAAT
>JGI24022J15233_10002183_pt1 | contig 17922 bp, 9 predicted proteins | sample Ectturendosymbi2_FD_15233 | JGI IMG/M metagenome (IMG submission 15233) | reverse complement strand
AATGCTTTACACTAACGGGTCATTTGAAATCTGCCAAGAACGAATGTTTGTGAAGCAGCGTTGAACACACGGCTGAAGCAATTACTTGCTGTCGAAAAAAAATATTTATGCTCAAGCAAAAATCATCAAATCTCTGCATGATAGTTTTTAACTGAGTAAGAAAATTTCGGAGTGATTGTTTATCCACATTACATTAGAAACCGCTCCCAATGAAATGCAATGTGGCAAGACAATCAGCCACATGGTTACAGCAGGCCGATCTTATTTCTGCACTCTGCGAAACGCGTGCGTGACTGCAGGCAAAACCACCATGACTGCAGGCAAAGTATACCATGGTTGCTTTGAAATGCTCTCCTGACCACACCGTACGTCAGCGAACATTATAAATACATATTTCTGGTTGCTAGAGACTTGGACGAAATGTTTGTACTGTATAGAGGAAAACATACGACCCGGCGCTCAACGGTTGGCATTTGAAGTGAAGTACGAGTATATCGTACGCCGGTCACGATTATACCATGGGCCGGCGTTCTGCACTTGGGCAAGTTTCCAGACAAGCGGCGATTGAAGTGTTAACTTGATACTTCATTTTGTATTCTTTCTTTCTTTTCATTGTTCACCATCTTTAAACTTTTAAGCACTGTTTTTGCTTTTTTTGGTTCAAGCACCATAGGTAGCTCTCTTACATTCAGTGCTCTTTTTTTATTGTTTTGTTATTTTAACATTCTTTTTTTTTAATGGCACTGTGTTTATTTATTGCAAACAGTGTATACTATGCTAAAAAGTTAATTAAATATTAAAATTGCTGCAATTTCAAAAATTTTAGCTCATAAATCCTGATTTTTAAAGTTTTTGAAAAAAGGTAAGGCATAAAATACACCTTATTTTTGATATTGAAGCAGAAAACAAGATTTAAAAATTTTGGAAATATCGGTATCGGCTGATATATCGGCCCATGAATGGCTGATATATCGGTACCAGCCTCAAAAAAGCCATGTTGGTCGATCTCTATTGAAGATGCTCCACAATTAGTAAAAGAAAAGTAACAAAATGCATCAAATCAACACTAGATAAATAAGCAAACAAAACAAAAAAATTGGGAGAAAAGCATGCCTATGTACAGGGAAAATAATCCAATGTGCTATATTTACAGCTGACTAGAGCAAACAGACTATGTCAGGGGACATCAGAGATGATCATGGAGCTGGAGTAAACGTTTGTCAGAGTTTGCATTTTACACCAGAGCAAGAGCCAGAGTAAAATATTCATGCTTTACCAGGAGCCGGATCTAGGTGCAATGCTAAGGTTGTCTAATACCTACTCAAAAATTTTGAAAAAGCTACTAAAATTTGTGTATGCATAATTTGAACCCATCACAATTTTTAAACACATCTTCAGTCTAGTAAATGCCGTAAGACAAACCATACTCACAACAGTTTGACACTGAAAACAAGGATAGAAAAAAACATGAGAACTGTCACTAAGAACAATGAGCAAGAGCAGAATAAATTTGCTAAATTGAAAGGTTCACATTCCTAGAACCTTCCTAACTCAACTACTGGTAAGACAACCTGCTTGTCATGAATGTTCTGTCAACTTTGCTCTATAAGTTACATAGCATGGCAAAATTATGGCAGCTTAGTATTGTTTTAGTTGAAGTGATGTAACAATATCGTCAATCAGAAAATTTCATTGCATTTAATGGTAAGATGCAAATTAATACTTGTACTAAACTTTCGGCTTGTGAAACAATGCTGTAAAATTGACATCAATTGTATGTTCTTTATTGAATTTATGTTTTGTTGCATGTATGTTGTATTTGAGGTTTATGATTTACCTTTTGAGAAAGTATGTATGTATAATGTCTTGCCATATATCAGTAATTGCTCATTCTTGATCAAACAGCAAATTTATAAAGCATCCCATACTATGCAATTGTACCATTGTATAGGACTTTTAATGCAGTTGCACTTTCTTCATGGTAAAAACAATTGAATGCAATTTTGAATAATTCAAGAGATGATCTTACCCTTAATCAGCTGACAGTGAAGATATCCTTTTTTGTTGCTTAAGAAATACTTGGTCTTCATGGTTCACTTGATATACAGGTTTGTGGTTAAACTCTAATTGTTTTTACATAATATTATTTCAAACTGCTAAAACTGCTCAGTTAAAGTAGTGTTGATCATTTGATGGACCATTACAGCTTAGCTTGCTTAATATTAGGGCATGTTCTAGATTCTAGAAAATGTCAATTTGTGATTTAGCACAGGGCTTCTTGAACTTTTTTGGGGGACCTCATTGTGGGGGTCTATTATTTTTGCATTTTGATACCGTCATGATGTCACCATTTTCACTCTACTGTGGTAAGACCTTTTTGCAAAATTGGAGGCAAAAAAAACTATTATACATTGGAGACCATGGCCCAAATGCTCCCTGGTTACACCCATGGTGTAGTAGGCTTACTTTTCACAGATCTAACACTTTCGTCTCATGCATTGATGAGCCTTGCAATGATCTTTTTAATGATTCTAAGCTCAAGGATAGGTGAAGCAATATGTAGATCCTGGAAACATTTGCTAACTGCAAGACAAGTATAAATCTAGCATCTGTAGGCTAATTGTTCAAAATCACTACAGAGAGTCTTGTTAACCATTAAGTAGGGCAAATTGTTTCCAGGGAGTCAGTCTGGATTTCTTCTTTACCATCATGTCCATGTTGCAATGTGCACATTTTTAAACCTATCAGATTGTGTGTATTTCCCACATATGCACCATATTCTACGACATAAATAACACAACGGCATGAAATATATAGCAAAATATGAAAATATAACACCCCACTGCAGCTTGCAGAAAATACTACAGCACAGGGAAGCTTTAAGAATTTTTTGAAATTTGGCCTAATATGCATTTGGCCATACATTCCGGAATTTAAACAATCTATATGTTTCCATGTGCACTCACACAAATGCGCTTGCCTTCCTGACAGTTGAAAATATCCAGTTTAACATTCTAAACCTAGAGAATAAGGATAGTCAATGATGCATAATGAACATTGTTGTGTCACCAATCAATCAAATTTACAATTTGCAGTTCATTTCCTGAACATGCTAACTGAAGCTCATGCTGATTCCACTGAGCAGAATGGTAAATTGATGGAGGGTTGATAGGCACCTTGAGATCATTTGACTGGTTGGTCTCTGTGAGATCATTCGACTGGTTGGTTTATATCTGATTTGTCAAGCCAATTTGTTTCGCCTCCCCAAAATCACACTTTGCAACCCCAACTTGGGTCGTGACCTATAGTTTGAGAAGCTCTGATTAAGCATGTCTGTAATTTTGTTTTGAAGGCTATGTCATAGCCTGATGTATGAAAAATGAAGCAGCTAAGACTTTTGGGTATCACATTGAGGTGTTATAATATACTGTTTTTGACTACAACTAAGAATTAAATGAAGCTGGTACGTAGAGGTAGTTATTTCTTGTTCAACTTTTATGGTATAATCAATTATATGCTAAGTGCTGACCAAACATCTGAAAAATCAATATCACGCAGCTCCTCAAAATAATTTTTATGTTGTGTAATGAATAACTTTGCATTTTGATATATCAGATGGATGAAAGCCATGATTTTGGATTAAAACATTTGGATTTGCCCATTTCTGCTATTGAATACTATCATCGTCATGGATTTTATAAGATGTTTCCTTGGCAGAGAGATTGCATTAGACTTCCTGGAGTATCTAGTAAGTTTTGTAAAACAACACTTGAAGTGCTAAGGGAAATAAGGCTAAGGAATTATAAAAAATCAATATATAATATAAAATTAAAATAATATGTAATAGAAAAATAGTGTTCAAAAAAGAGGAGAAAATAGAAAACTAAGATATCAGTTGATTTCATCACAAATAAGCAGCTGACCGAAATTCAAAACAACTGGTAACTGAAATGTATGAACATGCTTTACTTAAATGGCACATTTTTGTATGATACTTCAATCACTTTAATTTCATTGCAATAAAATAAAGGTAACCGTCTTAGCCACTTAAATACACAATGGAAACTGAAGTCATGATGGGAAGACTAAAGGTTGCTCCGATCCTTGTGCTTTATGCCTTGTGCTGAGAGATTGAAAACCCACCTAAAGCTTTCTCAAATGGCCTGCCTTAGAAAACATCAAGTTTCCCTGTGTTGAAAACACTGCTTTAGCTGGGAGATGCCATCATGTCACTGTTTTGTTGTTGATTGTGATACCCAGTCATTTTGCAAATATTAATATTCCAATACTCTAATTTATTAACTTTCCCACTCAATAATATTTTCATTCTCCATTGTTTTTGCATGTCAAGATGTCAAACATATGACTTGTCGTATGTGAAAAATGTTTTTCAATGCTTTTAACCTTGTTTTTGTTGTATAAAGGAAACAGTAATTCAGAGTTTTTGTTTTCTGCATCAGTTTCAGTTTAAATTTCTTATGAAACAAACAAGTGAGAAGCCTTTTTAGTTAGCTGATCTAAAATGCTATCAATGTCTGTCATTGTTTAACCAGTATCAGTTTATTTCAGAACAAGTATAAACAAACATCAAATCACGCACCCCAGAAAACAAGCCACATAACAGTGTTTATTTTGTTCCTAGGACATCTGGGAACTAACCAGTATGATAAGATCTGAAAAATGCAAAAGTGTTAAATCTAATTTTTTGATCTTGATCCACCTCATCATTTTGAAACAACAGCATCTTAACGTCATTGTCATGTGTAGTTGCTTCATGAATAATGCTTTGTTAGTCATGAGCAATGCTTTGTTTGTCATGAGCAATACTTTGTTTGTCATGAGTAATGCTTTTTGCTTCATGAACAATGCTGTGTTTGTCATGAGCAATGCTTTGTCATGAGTAATTCTTTGTTCATCATGAGTTATGCTTTGCGCTTCATAAGCTAACGTGGTCCAACTACTTTTGACCTACAAGCCATTTTACAAAAACATGACAACTTGCAGGCCACTTCCAACAAAGTGATGTATAAAACAACAGATCCACAAGATTTTCAACTAAAAAAGGCAAATAAGTGAGTGCTTCATTAAAATTATTATTGCACAACAGCAAATAGCAATTCACTACAAACCTCTATCAGTAGCAAGAGTGTGGTCAAGGCTTCTCTGGCACTATCCTTGCTTTATCAATACCAGTGTTAATGGTGTCAAGTATATTGTCCAGTGTTTCATCTGCCATTCGATTTCTGTTTTTTAATTTGCCTTGCTTTATTGCAGAAAATGTACTCTCACACACATATGTGTTTCAAAATATCAAGTGCATATTTAGTGCAAAACCTTTCAGTTAGGGAAATCTATCTTTGACTAATTTCCAGAAGCTCTATACCAGTTCAGAAATGGGGCCATAAACTAATTTTTTTACCTAACTGGGTTTTAAAAGAAACTTATGCCAGTCATTACAGCGCACTACTTGTTTATACATAACCAAAAGGTAGTGATACAACTGAGAAGACAAGTCATTATATTTACGTTTGAAATGCAATCCAGGTGATAATTTCATGTGTTCATATTCCTTCTCTTCTAGTTTTTGTTTGGTTATAGATTAAATTTTTTTTAAATGACTGAAAATAATGAAGTCAGTTCAGTCAGAACCATAGACTAATGAATAGTGTTGCGGCAAGTTGCAATACCAGACATGGGGTAATCGTAATCAATTGAATTGATCAAAAATGCTAATTTAGTCAAAATCGACGTTTACTTCCGTGATTAAACTTGGATATCTTCTGTGCGCTGAACTGCGGTTGTGGCGGCTGGGTTTCCTCCTTGATCGTCGTTTGTTAAGGTTATGTTTCAGGAGATGCTATTTCCCAATCTGTGTGTGTTAAATCCAGATAGTCCAGTGGCAAGCACAGCGTTTGTAGCGAATTCTCACTTAGTTGCAACTACCCTTTCTGTTGGCCACCAGATGTAACATAGTGAGTCTAGTGAGATGTAGCAATAAAAAGAAAGCTTTACTTAAAAATGGGTTGACACTTTGGCAACAGAATAGCGGGACATTACGAGGAGAGGTGTTGGTTTTGTTTATGTATATTCAGAGTGAACTTATGCATGTAAGTGCTGGAATAGGCTATGTATATAATTAGTACAGTAATTTATTTGCAGTAAATTGATTTTTTTTTCAGAGGAATAAAGAAATTTAATCCAAGTCGAAAGTACTTTTTCACAACACAGATAACTAGCCTGTAATCCGTGATCCACCAGATACTGCTAAAAAATCTAAACGATACCAGTGAGTTTTTGTTGACCATTGATGTTTGGTCCAATAGGTAGATGCATAGCTACATTGGCGTCACTGTTCATTTCATTTCAAAGTGAAAGCTGCGCAATGCTATGCAGGCTTGCAGACAATCATAACCCGCAGTTAGAAGAAATAGTCAGCAATTTTGAAATTATTAACAAACGAATTTTCAGCATTGCTGGACGAATGTTCAAGTCTGATAGATGTCGTTTGACTGATAAAAGATTTGAAGTCTTGATGTTTATCAACTGTAATGAAGATTTTAAACATTGATCATTTTTGTTTAATAGTTAAAGTGTTTGTTGCAGTTGAGCAGCTGAAGAGAGGGATGAGGGCGATTGGAGTCCCCTGGCCAGATAAGCATAAAAACCATGCATCCACTTAGCTTATATTTCAGTATTAGTATTCTTTTGGTTTTCAGTAGGTTGTCGTCTTTTTGTGTTTTTCGGAGATTTTGTGTTCGTTTGGGGTTATAGTATAGCCATCCACACCTGGATTCACCATTATATCTCAAGTTTTTTTTTTCTGAATGGTGTCTTGTACGTCACCTACAGAGGCCAGTTGGCCTCTTTCAGCTAAATTTCCCTCTAGCTCAAACCTCTAGTAACGTCACTGGTTTGTTGACTACAAGAACATCTCATTAAACAATTGTTGTAATTTTTTTCTAGTGCTTGATCCTTACAGATTAGTAATTTCGTTTATTGCATTCATAAATTTCGTACATTGTCTGAAAATATACTTACATCAAACCATGCAAATGGGGGGTTTGTTTTCATTCTGAAGATGCTTCAAGACAAATGTAATCGTGATTATTTTCAATGTAATCGTAATTGATTACATTGTGATTTTGTTTATTTGTAATGGAGCAGGTGGCAAGTAATCGTAATTGATTACATTTGTGCTATAATCACCCCATGTCTGTTCAATACTACTACAGTGCAAATGACTGAAATCTGTCATTGACCAAAATGTCTCTGAAAAAAATGGCCAAAATGTCTCAGCGATAAAAACCTAATCTCTTCTAATTTTTCAATATTCATTAAAGTATTGAAAATATTTGAAAGGCCGGATGAATTTGCTTGGAAGGATTGGTTTGGCCCATGGGCCTTAGTTTGCCCACCACTGCTCTATACAGTCTAATCTAACACCTTTAATATTGTACATTTTTTTAAAAGATGTCATGCTTGTTCTAATGAAAATGATCTACTGCAACATACACACAACATTAAATCAGCACTGAGAACTATGGAGAGCTGGAGTCCAAGCAATTTTGGATGGCTCTAGCTAGAGCCAAAAATGTTTTAGATGGTGGAGCTGGAGCCTGGAATTTGGGTTCCAGTTCAAACGAGTTACACAAATAATACAATGTTTTTTCTTTTTTTTTTGAACCAAATTGTTCTGGAGCCAGAGCCAAAAATCTGAAGATGTTGGAGCCGCAGCCAAAAAATTAGATGCCCGGAGCCTGAAATTTGAGTACTGGCTCTACAGCCCTGCTGAGAACAGTCAAAGTCCGCCAGCCTTAAAAATTCTGTCTGCGGGCCACATGTGTCCCACCAACCTGTAGTTGGACCTCAGTGTCATAAGCAGTGAGCACCGGAATGTTGCAGAGGATTTGAAAACATGTGGAATAATGTTTTTAATTTACAGGTGGAAGAAATCTTGTGTATTCTGCTCCAACTGGTTCAGGAAAAACATTTGTTGTTGAATACTTACTATTCAAACGTTTGTGTCAAAAAGGTGGAAAAGCTATTCTTGTCTTGCCATTTGTTTCAGTGGCACGGTATGCTGTTGAGATACTTCTTAGAATGTTCTGCTTCATGGATGAAATCCTTATGTTTATAAAACATTCTGATGTTATGCTATTGCTTGTTTGGGTGAATTTTCACAATTATAGTTGGATAAAATGAAAAAAGTTACACTCTATATGACAGAATGTATTATTGAAAACGAAAGAAAAAGTTAATGGTCTAGTCATGTTGATATTGATACCTTGTTGAGATGTAAACTTGGTGCAGCTAAAATCTGTAAGTTGGGACGATTTATGAGCATTAGACAACCGGTCAAAAATGAACCATGTTCGCTATCCTGCAAAATGGAAGAAGCAGCCAAACTGCAAAAAATTTGTTTTGATTTGAATGTATTTCTGCTCATTGCTTCTTCAGAGAAAAACTTTTTCATCTTCGTGAATTGTTTGCCTCAACCAATCTGGTTGTAGATGGATATGTGGGTTCTAGTTCACCTGCTGGAGGATTGTCATCTGTTGACATTGCTGTGTGCACAATTGAAAAAGCCAATAATCTGTTGAATAGGTTAATACAAAATGATGCTGTTGATCAACTTGGTAAGATTTGTTCACTGTTTCACGTTCTTCTTGTACAGCCATCAGTGGCAGAGGAGGATAGACTAGTGTGCTGAGTAGGTTGAAGGCAATATAATGTTGGGATGCAGCAGATTGCCGCTCAGCTAACCTGTTCTTTTTTTCTAGCAATTGACGAGAAAAACAAGAAAAGTTGTTGCATGGGATAAAGTGTGAAATAAATGAAGACAAAAATTAAAATTCTTGTCAAACCTTGTTTTTTCCTTGTTAGGATAGCTGAAGGAAAATATTTGCATGAAGTCATAAATACCCTGCCAAATCTTACTGACAAAATTTTGCATTGGCTGATCATATCTGCAGAAGTAAGGAGACTGCTTTGTTATTTATCATAATGTCTCTGTATAATGTACAAAAATATTCAAAGACTATAAACCAAGGGTTTCAAACTCAAATTGCTCAGTGGACAAAATGAGGATTTATAAAGTAACCCGAGGGCTGCATTATGACACTGATGCAACAATGGCTGCACCTGAACCTTACTAGAAACAGCTTTTGCATGTTATTTCTTGCAAAAGGTATCGTGAGTTATAGACAAATAATTTCTAGCCATCTCTACATTCGTTTAAAATGAACTTGTTCACTCGCTAGCCAGCCGAGCACTTTCGAACACTGGTGAATAAACTAAATAAAAAATCCCAAAAGCATCGTGGGCAACATGTGGCCCGCGGGCCACATGTTTGAGACCCCTGTTATAAAATCTCACTCTCTGTGGTAATTGGTCATTTAAGGACTTAGCTGTAAATCTCACTTTTCCTGAATCATTGACATTTCAAACTTGCAAAAGAAATCCATTGGTGTTTGGTGGGCAAAGTTCCCTTAAGGCATCTTCAAATTCAGATGGTATAGCAATGAGGGCTAGTCCACAAACAGTGGCATCCTACAAGTGAATTGACAAGTTTGCACTATACTATTTTTAGTCTTAAGGAATGACTAAGTGCTATTGACTTATATTTCTGTAAATGATGTTGGCAGATATGCCTCTTTTTTATGAGGAAACCATCTAGTTTTGCAATGAATGCTTTTGAATATGAGGTCATTCCATGTTATTTCACCCGGTCGTAACCTGACAATTGCCAGTTTTGCTGAAACTTGGCTGAAACAATCCTTGATGGAAGAAACTAAAAAATCCCAAATTTTGTCCAAAATGTACCACACGTCAATAGATTTGATGAACTTTTGATGTTTTTGACAAATTTTGCATTATGATCAGATTGAAAAACCATACTATATATCTCAGTAACCACTAGTCAATATCAATGCACAACCTGACATTGTCAAGGTAATTACACAAGAAAACTTAATATGACATTGTTTTTAAAGTTTGGCATATAGACATTTTAACCAATATTTTGTACTTGAAATTGACTCCTATGGCCTTGTGACCCTGACCTGGCCACACAAAAAGAAAGTTGTACTAACCACATCGTATGCAAGAACAAGAGAGGTAATATTGTTAGTTTTAGAGATATTACAGCTCAAAACTGACAGGTCATTGGCAAATGATAGGCCTACCATAAAATAGTAAAGACGTAACTTCTACTGCATAATGATGCCAGTGACATTCTGGGGACAGGGCTGGATTAGCCTTTCTCAGACCCCTGGGCCAAAACGATTTTGAGGCCTTTGAAACACCACTCCAATGTTGATCTCAAAAAGTATTTTGTTTGCAAAAGTGATTTTTTTGTGATAAAATGAAAAATACTTCTGATCTCAGATTAGCCCTGCTGGTACTCGTTTAAGTTTACAAGAACACTTCAGTTAACAATGCGTACTGTTTGATAAATTGGCCAGATGTGATAAAGTGTTTTAGACCGTACTGGACACTATACCATGGGGTCAGTTCTGCAGGGCTGTGGAGTCGATATCAAAAACCTTCGACTCCCCTTTGGGCTCTACTGCTTTCTATATAAATCACCCTACTTTTTACCATCCTAACAACGGTATAACGTTGTCTATACCGCTGCACTTTTTAATGTTATCGAAGAGGTTCGAACAAGCATTGAATAATGTACGCAAAGCAACACACACCAGTCACTAGTCACATAAATATTTTACATGTTAAAAAATCAGTATTTGCATCTGTGTAATGATTTTCCCATAAATGCATGGGCTGTTATCGGTGATAAATACGGTGATGAGGAAAACAGTTAGCATCATACATCTTTTTACAAGTTTCTCAATACTGTCTATCGAAAGAAATCCTTTCCCAGCCAAGAATCAGACACTAAGATCTTATGAGTATATATTTTGCATATCAGGTAGTAGGTAGACATCATCAGCTCTTACAAGTGAAAATTCCGTAAGGCTTTTTTCTTTTCACCGTGAGTGGCAACAATGAGCACAAAACCTACTTGCAGCCAACTGCTCTCTTCCGCCAGGTTGTAACTCACCACGACGTTGACCACCATGGCGTCACAGTCACATACGTATGACGAAACAATGAACACTAAATTTTTTTGATTAATCAGCCAGTCTTTCAATTCACCATGATTCCCACGTAATAGTGCTGGATAATGGCTAAAACCCCAGAAAAATGTTACAATCTCTTAAGTGCAGGTGGTGGTTAATTATAAATGTTGAGTAAAGCGAATAGATTTGTGTAAAGTTCTTGTTGACAAGATGGCACAGGAAATTGTTACAGCTAAATTCAACGTATCGCTATTACAAGTTTTGCGAATATGGAAGACGAAGAAAAGGTTTTATAAAGTCATCGCAACAATAATATCAGTGCATCAAGGAAAGGCGCCAAACAAATCCGCGGTGTTATTCCAGACAAGCACAATACGCTTTGTGCCCGAGTTTAAAACGCCCGCAGAAGACACGATTGTGCCTTTGGAAGCAATTATCGGCCATAACTCGCGAACAGATTGCGTTAGAGCGTCAATGTAGTCATAAAGCGCCAACAACAAACCACCATATCAAAAAAAGTGAAGACATCCTCTGATGCGGAAGACAGCGATCGATTTATTGAGTTTTAAAAATATACCTTAACATTTGAAAATTTTGAGAAAAATGCAAAATTTTGATTTTCCGGACACGATTTTTTGCCAATAAGTGATTTTGTGACAAAATTTTTGTCACGTTTTCCTGTTAGCTTTTCGAAACGTTTTTTGACTTGGACTACGTTTGAAGACCTCAACTAACAAAAAATTTTAACCAAACTGGGTCATCAGTGTTTTGGAGGGGAAAAAACTTTTGGGTGAAAATGTAGTCGGATGAAGTCATCGGGGCCTGAAGAAAAAACACAAGGAGTGCATTCTTTTTGTTTCTTTCAAAGTAAACTAGTCGACAATCCGCATCTTTTAAGCCCTTGATTGGTCTTCTAGCGTTGGTGGTTGGAAAGTCATGGCCTAAAAAAAATTAATCAGTTAGTTAATATTATCGTCAAAATCTTGCATAACTTTTTTCCTCCCAATATTTTCACTTTTAAATTTGGTGGGCTGCTGTAAGACACCAGGGAAACGCTTTCTGCAATTTTCAGACATATCATGTGTGCTTATTGGGTACAATTTGCCATTCAAAGATCCAAAGAGGGCAAAAACAACCCAAACATTTTGTGTTTTTCACCGTTTTACCCCCCAAAAGCAGAAAGTGGACGTTTTTCATATATTTTCGCAAGCTTCGGTCATAACTGACATTTTTACATAAAAACTTTATTTCTAACGTTTTTCATTTTCGCTCCACGGCGTGTTGAATGAAAACCACGAATTTTTGTCCACGTGAAAAACAGGTTTTACCCCAAAACACGCGACGTCACTAGTACGCGCCACGTACCTCAAAAAATGCGTTGCTGTCTTCCGAATCCGAGGTTGTTTTCACTGACTCCCTACTGCGGTCCGCTCGCGAGTTATGACCTATAATAACCTTAAAAAACACGCTCATGGCTTCTGCGAGCACCGAAAGGTTGCCATACACATTTTCATCCATAGTGTCTGTTCGCATTCAACCGTTCGCTACCACAGCAAACCGCTTAAACGAGACTTTCCCAAGTGGTGTCTGGAGACCCCTTGGTGCGTGGAAACATCCATTTGCAATAACAAGATCTTAAGATTTTTGAAGAACCTGCTAAAACCAATCAGTGTACGAGTAAATGACTCTGCAAGAGGTTGAAAGCATTGTGTGCAGTGACGTAACAAATGCGAAATTGAGTTTAGTGATGAGGTAACAGTAACACTACGAGCAGAAGATGTAGAAAAAGCAAATTTTGTCCGGAATAAGCAAAGATCCGGATTAGATATTTCGGATTATCCGAAATTTTTTTTGGTATCGGGAAAAACGTTGCAATCCATCCCGGCCAACAATTAATTTCTTCAAGTTCGGCGGAAGCCCTGATGAACCGAAATTTACTGTATGTTTACGAAGTAACCGCATGAAGTACCTGTGAACGATGTAATTGGTGCTTCGGGACGAGTGATTTTAACAATTTATACTAATGTGTTGTGTGGATTGTTGATGTTTGACTTGATTTCCAGCAATGTTCGTGGTTGATGAAGTGCACATGATAGCAGATGGAAACAGAGGACATCTTATTGAGTCAATGCTGTCAAAGTTAAGGTAACTCTGATAGAGTTGCAATGCATATTTTGAAAGCAGTTAATCTTGTAGTTACGACATTACTAGTAATGTTCCATCGGGATCCGACGGTGACGCTGCTCAAGGCACTTCGTGCTTTCTTCTTCGTGCTTTCCGCACGTGGTGTGCACTTTGGCATTTTGACATGCTCACTTTGGAAGTTTAGAAAATCTAAAATGCCAAAGTGCGTATGTTTTTAACAGAAAGTTTGTCAAAATATGAATAGAAACCATTTAACGAAGAGGGTATATTTCAAAGATGCACACCGTTTTTTGAAGCACCGTAGTATGCCTGGCGCTTAAGGTTGAGTTTTTAAACGCGGGGTCACTTATTTTAACTTTACTGAAAAGAGGCAACCAGCAGGTACACTATTACTGAAAATATTAGGCAAGCTTAAAAAAAACGGGGTGCATCTTTGAAATATACGCTCTTCGCTAAATCAATAAACTTCCGATAGTTTTGTTAATGACTAAATTCATCCATTTTTCTACTGACCTAATCCCCATCTACAAACGTTTAACGTTTTGTTTACCCACTGACTTTTAGATAATTGATTGATGTGCCATACAGTATGTATGTAAAATATTGCTGTATACTGTCCAGGTATTTGTGCTCAAAAAAATCTATTGCAAATGAAAATGCGAACATTAGTAGCGATATTCAGATCGTCTGCTTCAGCGCTTCCATACCCAATCTTCAAGCGCTGGCTTCGTGGTTGAAAGCGATCTGGTTTGAAACGGATTTCAGGTGAGAGCTAAGTACGTACTTCCCGTAATTGCGTTTTCAGTATAAAATATTACAGCTCTTTATTCCAGACCTGTAACTCTGGAGCGATTTGTCAAAATTGGTTGCAAAGTTTATGATGAAAGTCTGACTCTTGTGAAAGTGTTTCAACCAAATCAAACTTTCGAGGTTCGTAGCCCTGCTCACGTTGCGCATGACTGCTCACGTTGCGCATGGCTGCGCACGGTATACGTATTGCTGTGTTTGTAAATTCATGTTGAACTGGTTGTGTAACTGACCAGTCAGGGTTAAAGGTGCAGTTATTTCTTTATAATGTACTTCGGCATTTTATATTTTCGGGAAAAAGTGAAGTGGCATGACGTCATCGTGACGTCTCAAATGCTCCTGGCCAAAAATCTAAAGTGGATACGTTTCTAACAGGAAGTTCGTCAAAATAACGCATATAATGCACTGACTTTCCAGTGCAATCACTTGGTGAGTTTTGGTCAGAAAGGCGATCAGAGTCACTGCAGTGCTTTGCACGGGGTCCACCGCCTGATGCCTTCGTTCTTAACTTTTATGTGCTTCTTGTTGGTATCGTTCAGTTCAAGCAGGTCATGTAAGGTTTCCTTGCATCCCATCCGCAGACCTTGCATGCCGGTTGCCAGTGCCAGTTGTTCGTTCGAAGCAGGTTCATGAGGTTCATTGCCAGGAGCAAGAACGACTGTAGACATATAGTAAGGAGAGCATTCCAGGTGTTGCACCTAATATTAAGACCGAAAATCAATTCCACAATAAATGTGGACATTCTCAAACGTTCCAGTTTGTCCTTGAGCCACCATCTGTAAGGTATAAGTTCAGAATTTTGTCACTGATTTGTCGGTCAAGATAGAAACTCAAATGCGACACCTTGCGGCGCTGTTTCCAAGAATTGACATCAGTTCTTCCGACAAGCTTCAGCTTTTGAAATACACCAGATACCCTTGTAATTTTATGTACTTTGCATCTTGCGGAAACAAGACAAAAGATGTGAAATTATATGAAATTGGCCCAATTGCGTTGGCCAACAACTCCTAGCTGTGCATGCCACTTGCTTTATGTCAGGCGTGGGCAATTAATTTGGCTCAGGGGCCAGTTTGATAAATCCCGGTCTCACGGAGAGCCACACCTTCTAAAGGAGCAAGTCTTGGTTCAAGTTCGTCTCAGCACTAACATTTGCATTACTGTGATAGTTGGAGGAAATATCAGATTTGATTATTTTTCCTGAATGTTACCGCGGGCCACAGAAAACCTTGTGGCGGCCACATTTGGCCCGCGGGCCGCTAATGCCCACCCTTTATGTGGCTCATTCAAAGCGGATGTTTCAAACCAGCCTTCCATCAACTGGGGCTCGTTTACTCTTTTTGTTTCGCTGATAACAGTACGATGGTCATAGAGTGTGTTTCAAACTACACTTCTCCTGTTTTCTCTGAAAGTATTAGCTTGTGTTTGAAACTGCAGTTGGCGTATATCCTCCAAGTCTTGCTTTCATGTTTCATCATTTCACCCGTGCAGTCAGAATCATCGCAGAGTGTGGAAGCACAGCATGGAAAGCATGTTCCTTGAAAGCTCTACGTCGTTTATACGAAATTATTGAACTACTTGTGTGTTTGCAATATTTTCAACAACACGAAACAGTATGGTATGAAGGCAAGAGAAGCACGAAAATAGGAATGTTCCGTTACGCAGTAGCGAAAATGCCTTTTGCAAACCAATCATGTGGTGGCAATGTTAGTGACGACAGCGCCGCGGTACGTTGTTGTCCACAGACATGTTGCTAAGGCCGTTATTGCCGAACAGTTGGTCATGGGGGTTCCAAGGGGAATACCCAACTTGCTGAAAAAGTATCTGCAATAGCAGTTGTGCTTTGGAAACAGAAACTATTCGAAAGATGACAACACCAATAATGTCTGGTACGATGATACCAGCAATTTGGGATAAATTTCTACTGAAACAAATGTAACATGTAATCGTGCTTATAAATTTCATGTAAATTAAAAAAGTAAAAGTTGCACGCAAACCACGTGACTGTACCATCCTTGCTTCAGAACGATGACTGCGGCATAACAGCTCTTTGTTACGAAACGACATCTTGTGGCCAGTCAGCGCTCATTTTCTGTCCAACAAGAGTACGGTGCGAAAAGCTGGCCCGGATGGTCGCCCGCAATCTGGACCAACATGCAAGGTACTGACATTGTGCTGCTCAGGATCAGTTTCATTATACTCGCTTTGCTCCCTTTGTCCCGTCACGAGTGGTCTGCGGCCACCATTTCCGCTTACTTGCGCCGTGGGCCACGCGGCTAAATTCGCAGTGAATGCTGCACTGGTGGTGAGTCAATGTCAGCACCGCTCGTGGAGCTTTTCACTTATGCCGAGCATAAGTCAAAGAGGCTGGACACAGGCCGCAAGTACCGTTTTTCCAGTCTTCGGTATGACCCGCCCGGGAATCGAACCCATCTCCATTCATCCGGCTTTACACTGTGTTTGCAAAAAATAGACGAAACGTTGATGTTTTTTGCCGACGTTTCAGGCAAGCATAAAATAATTTTATGGAAATGCTTTGAAAATTCGAAATGAGGTGATAAGGTTGAAAACCACACAGTACAAGTTCCAAATGATTAGCGGCGTCAGTGGTTTCCGTTTCACGTTTTTATTAATCGTATTAGTACATGTTGATAATAAATCACTGACGTCGGTAGAAATCATTGCTTTGTGGCAGATACAAAACTTTCAGGTTGCTTGTAAGTCGTTTTTTTAAATCATTTTCTGACGGATTTTGTGATTTCTAAGTCAAAGAGAATTTTGCGATGGTTAGTGGGTCGGGATCAACGCGGTTTACAATTTTTCGTTGTCATTTTATTGCACCCAAAAGTCCGTTCTAGGCGATTTACTGCTTTGTGACTAACACTGTTGAAGAACATAACACCGATAACATAATTTCTGAGAATATCAAACGAAAGTCTTACTGTGCTTTTAGCAAAAATTGACAGAAGTCGCTCACAAACGAATTTTTAAAGCGTTGCTTGTATGAATTTGTGAAGACGATGTAGCAGCACATGATTGTTCTTCAAAGAGACCGAATAAATTTTTTGCAAAGCCTTGATTCTTGCAAATAACACCTCTTTTGTGTAGGTAGGGCGTCTCGTTCCCGGTCTAAGTATGCTATTGGTCTTAGTACCTGCTTAAACACCCGCAACTATTTCCGATTTTCATTCCAGCATATAAACCTTGTCAAGAGTGAGGAAACATGGCTTGTTGTGAATGCTAACGGTGCTACACGAAATGCAGTGAAAATAGCTGATTTGCTGCTTCTTTCCCAGCGCGGCGAAAGCAAATAACAAGTGTCAGTCAAAGGAGCGGCAGCTGCAAATACTTGGCTTGCTGCAGCAGCTCCATCAACTCCCAGGCGGGATCGACAAAGTCTTGTCCGAAACCATTCTCTGCGGTGTCGGTTTTCACCATGCCGGTAAGAGCCGGTGAAGCGTGGCGAGCAACAGCGCATGTGAAAGATCATCTGCAGCCAACGCCATGTTTGTAAAGTATTTGTTTTGTATAAAACGCAAAATAGAATGAACGCTTTATTCTGTTTTATCGATTCCACCACAATGTTCAGAAACGTATGACGTGTCGATGCTGACGTAGAAAACGTTCTAGAATGTTGTAACGAGGCTTGTTTTGTACAAAGGCTTGACTGTTGAAGAAAGAGAGATCATTGAAGCGGGCTTCCGCAAAGGGACGATCAACATTCTTGTCGCCACTTCGACTTTATCATCAGGTACCACAACCTCAGTCTGTTCCTCTCTCCTGTTCGTGGCGGCCGGCAGTGAAGCGGCTTTACAGTTGATTGACAGGTGTCAGTCTTTATAATTGATTGACAGGTGTCAATCTCCCCGCCGCCCGAGTGATCATACGCACA
>JGI24022J15233_10002182_pt1 | contig 17922 bp, 7 predicted proteins | sample Ectturendosymbi2_FD_15233 | JGI IMG/M metagenome (IMG submission 15233) | reverse complement strand
GCTCTAATCTGTGGCCTCGCCACCACTGGAGAATGTTGCTACACTCTGGTCATCATTCAGTTTCTCGCACAAAGAATTCCATATCCCTCGCCCGACCCGCACGCAGGTTCACCCCGCACACAGCTCTTTGGGTTCCCGCGCCCGCCCCGCAAATGCGGGTATCCGTAACCCGCGCGAGTTAACCCCTCTAGTAAGTATACAGTATATACGAGTGGATTCCGCATTTCATTACTGTTAGTGAATAGTTCTGAGGTGAATCGATCGTAGAGGAACGGAGTCGTGTGTACCGCCTTTCATATTGGAGTGAATTGTTGTTCTTGTGAAAGTGTTTTGTTAACTTTTGTTAACTTGGAGACACGTGAATGTCTGTTCCACGTAATTGCGAATGGAGATAACAACAGAAGCTTTTTTGATTATCATCATAACCCTTCATCATGACGAAGAAAAGGAATGATGACCACATTCGTTTTGGTTTCACTTGCACCGGAAAAAAGTGAGGGTTTGCAAAAGCCGCAGTGCATGCTCTGTGAACTGTTGTCTCCAACGCAAATTTGAAGCCATCTGAGCCGCAAGAACACTTCGAGAATCGACATGGTGGGGCCAGTGTTGTGAGCCATGATGAAAAAACTTTGCGAGCTGAAAGAGACCGTTTCGATTGTCAAGCATAGACGTGACGGGAGGGGGGCTATGGGGCCATGCCTCCCAAAATTTTTAGAACATATAATTATTTTGTGCCTTGTGAGGCGGTATCCCAAACAAAATAGTGTCATTCGCCTGAAATCAAACAATTTGCCCCCCCCCAAAGTTTTGGGCTGGCTACGCTAGTGTTGTCGAGCAAGCCTTCCAAAATTAGGTTTTGTTCTGTCGACGAACCACCGCTGATGGCTTCATACCAAGTGGCGTTTGAAGTAGCAAAGTCTAAGAAACCTCATACCATTGCAGAAGAGCTTAAAACAACGTGTATTAGAATTGGCTGCAACTATTCTCCTAAATGAAGAAAGAAGCTTGAACTAGCACCGCTATCAAGTAACGTTATTCAGAGCCGAAATGCTGATTGAGCTTAGATACTTTGGCAAGCATGCATTTTGCAATCAGCAACATAGCTCTGCGTTTTGAAAAATTCATAAGCAAGAAACAGGAACATAAGTCATTGAACTGAAGTACATTGGCAAACTTTTGGAAGTCAGCCTCCTGATTTTATTATTTTGTGCATATTTCAAGCAAATTATTTTTGTGGAGTATATTCAAATGTTAGTCTGTGCCATTCGTTCTTGTCCATATATTTGATTTTCTTTAGATATTAAAAAAATTAATTCATTTCTAAACGTTTGAAAGCTAGTTCGGATTATACTCGTAAATTGTAGGGGGTGCGAGGTCAGAATACGATTTTTTAGCGGTGCAGAAGCAAAAAAAGGTTGGCAACCCCTGATCTATGGCATTGTCTTTAAGGTCCCTTAACTGAAACCAGTGGGGCGAGACAAGGGGGAAATCTTGGTCTATATCTACTCGCTGTCTACCATGATGAACTCTCAGTTCAGTTGGGCTCCGCCAGAAGGGGACGCACTATGAAAAGCACGGATGTGAAATACCTCATGTTTGCTGATGATATATGCGTGTTTGGTCCTAGTAGCAGTCTTCAATACCTGAATATTTGTTGTGATCATGCTGCTGAACATAAAATTCTTTTTAATTGTAAAAAGACAATCGGTGCAGTCTTGGGCGTAAGGAGGTTAGATGGCGCCCGGGGCAAGAAGCAAGTTTGGCGACCCATGTTCGAACCTGAGATCTTTCGGAACCAAATGTACTGTATGGAAGAAAGTACTTGTGATAATGTTGGGACTTTTCGACGCCCTCGCAGTGATTCTGCGGCCCCATAGCGATTGGACGCCCGGGGAATTGTGACCCCCTTGCCCCCCGTGGGTATAATTCCTCCCTAAAATATAAACAGTAGGCTTCACCAGCGTCTACCCGAATGGCGTAGGTATTAAGTTTGCTCAGCATGTTACATGCCTTCGTTTATTTCTAAACGCTGGTATTGACATTCAGATACAATTGAACAGACTTTGTTGTGCGGCAAATGAACTCAAAGGTACTTTTGCTTCGTGTTAAACTGCGGTTAAAAACACCCTATTTCGCGCCTTTGTATGCCAAAGTATGCCTGCCAACTGTGCTGCAAGTACGCATGGACTGGTATTAAGCGTCTCCGTGCTGCCTACAACAATGCATATCGTATTTTGCATTACATCCCAAGTAATGAAAGTGTTCGCCCACATCATGTTTCCTATTTCGTCAGAACATCTGATGCCTTGATTAGAAACAACTTGCATGTTTTTGTTCGATGATGTGTATCTTCATGATCGCCTTTTAACTTTTTTATTTGCTCACTTCGATTGCCTGGTGCCTTTCACAAAGATCCATTTATCTCCCAGTATGTAACGCTTCTGTCTGAGAATGTCCGAATGCAGTAGTTACTGGTGTGTTGTTCTTGCTTCAGTGTTTGTTCATCTTCAATATTGTCTGTGTATATCACGTAACAACACCTACCTTGCAATGTTTTGACTAAGCATTTTTGTATCCTTGTGTTCTTTATTGAATAATCCCAGTGATAAAGACCTCGTGTCTGAGTCAAACGAATAAAGAAATTTACTTAATCTCAAAAATCAAATTTAAGCTTACAGTAAATGCCTAACACTCTAAGGTCCAAGTAACTCCACACTAAAAGTGATAAAGCACAGCTTGCGATATAAAAAATATAAACAAATTGGAAAAACAAAGGCGGAATCAGTAACGAAGTCTTTAGCTGCCTCTTCGTGATGGATATTTCCATTGAAATGCAAAAGTATGGAAAGTTGCAACCCCACGTATCAATTTGTGCACATGCACAAGAATTTAAACAACGTGGTCTTCCCGATTTGTGTCGTTATCTATAAAGGTTGATGTATCAGCGGCTTCGAACCCATTGATCGCTTCTTGAACCTCTAGGTTTCTGTGTAAACAAAATCAAGATCGTTTACATCTTTATCTTTATGTAGCAGCGTGCAAGGTGGCCGCCTCGCTACAATTAAGCCATACGTGGTAAAAATAGAACGAGACATTTGTACCACAAAAAAATACCAAAGCTAACTGCTTTTGCTTTTTTGAATTTTTTTTTTGTTCACTTAAAGATTTCGATTGCAGTTTGTATCAATGGTTGGAAAGAGAATAATTTGGCGTGGTATACTGTAGCTACCGGTGTAATGCACCTTAAAATTTTAGTTTCCTGCATCAGAAACCAAGTCTTTTCATTTCACGCTGACTGGCTATAACGCTGAACAAATGCGCAGCTTAATCCTTAAAAGTAATTTCAAACGGGTGGTGCCATGGTTGCCGTTCCCCTGTAGAAACTCAATCCCTCCGCAAAACGTTAATGCAGACTCAATTGTTTTTCATCACACCATAGCATACACAATTTTGCTAAATATTTAGTCACAACTTAGCTTTGTTGCTTGTCAACGAAACACATTTTAACTGTAATTAAAAATCCATTATTGCGACTGCCCACAGACTCAGTTGGATAAATGCATAGTCAAGTTTTGCATTTCGCGAGAATTAACATCTACTGAGTGCTTTCACTTTTCTCTATTTGATTTGTCAATCTGAAGTTTATGATTGATTACAAAATCGCACGAATGTCTGCCCTCTTGCAAGCATGAAACAACATAGAAACCATCAAAAGTTCTTGTGAAGCTATTGAAACAGAAAATAATTTGGAACGAGGCTGGAATAATTGTTGCCAGGGCAAACTTCATTTCATTTCACTCTCTATTCAGAATAAATATCACTTGCAGAATCATAATTTTTGAATGATTCATTTGACTAGATCAAATAGGAGATTCATAATCATGACTTGACTCGTAGATTGCTTTACTTACTGTACTTTGTCACGCGATGAATTCTAATAGCAACCGTTTCTGGCGTAAAAACTTCAAGTGCGCATGTTCTTACAGTTGCACAGCGTAACTGGGCTTTCTGATTTATAGTTTGAGCACTCTACTTTCTAATGTAAAAACTGCATTTCGCATGCATGATATCAAAGTTTAGCTTCTTATGAATAAAAAGTCATATAACACCAATAATTCTTTTTTCGCAAATGCTAGAATAATAGAGTTAATTCGCAGTTTCTTGCAGGGTTGCGCAGTCGGCGTCGTAAGGAGTCGGAGGTTATTTGTGGAGTCGGAGTCGGATTCCTAACAACAGTAGGAGTCGGAGTCGGATTTTTTTGTTCGACTCCGACTCCGGAAGTCTAATTGGACCATTTTTACATCACACTCCTAAGTTGGGAATTCCTGTTGAAATGGTAGGTTACAATCTGTTATGAAACTTTTGTTGAAACAGAGAATTCTTGCTGTGCACCACGATTTCTATTATTCTTGACAGCCAAACTTCATTCAATTTATGTTAAGGAGTCGGAGTCGGAAATTTTGGAAAGGTCGGAGTTGGAGTCGGACATTTTACCTCCGACTCCGCAACCCTGGTTTCTTGAATAAATTTCTACTGAGACGATAAAGTCTCCTGGAATTTATCTTCGCGGTTTGAATCAAAATATCGTGATTATCTGCGTTATTATAACTTTCGTGATGGCCTTTCTGCATCAACAAATATATTCAAGGCAAAGAGCCACCTAAGCAGTTGGCAAACAAAACTCAGGCGCTTCGGTGATGGACGAAAGCAATAACTTTTTAGGAAACCACAAGGATCGATACGACTATGTGCGATAGCATCATGCTTTACCATGAAAAACTGTTTCTGGTCAGTATTCGTGCTTTCAATTCAAAATTTACTAGGCTTCAATAACAATATTTTTTTCGTCACCGTCATTCCACGTAACTAAACTCGTTACCATTTACGTTTTTTCATAGAAATTTTCGATCGAGAAGGGGAGGCTACAAAATGTGCTTAAAGCTTTGACTTTATCATTTTAACAATCGCTTTTGCTGTCTTCAAAAGCAAAGTGCATAGGGTCTAAATCCCCGTCACATGCTTCAGTAACGTGTCCTGAGTCACAATTGCCGAATGCTGTCACACCATGCATTGTGCTAAGCTACATGTACCCTGCAACTAAAAAGTAAAACCCACTTTTCTTCTTTTGCAACAACAACCGGAAGTTGGGCATTGTCACTGCTTCTTCTGTACAGACATCTTGTGACCATTGATAAAAGAAAAAATTCCACTACCTGAAAAACAAGCTTTTTTTACATTGTATTGGTCATAGCAAGACTCATCTTTACCATTTAGCAATCGAGATCTTCTAAAAAAGCGCTAAAGCGTTACTGAAAATAGAATGCTATAGTAAGTTAAGACTTCTGCGTTTCTGGTCAGAGAAACGATACACAGTTGTAGTGCGTGTAACTTTTTAGGACAAACCACTACAAAGCTTTAGGATTTGTTCAAGTTAAACGACACTTGTAATTACACCAAGGTAATCGAAAACAATTACCGAAAACTGTATATTGTAAGCATTGTTTATGGTAAGTTCATTGTAAGAATAAATAATTCACTGTGATGTTTTTTTCCTGCGCTACAACTGGATCACTTTCTCAATGACGCCTCATTGTCTTAAACCACATAGTTTTGCCACAGAAACAATTCCGATTTATTTAGGGAAAGTTACCTGGTGAACATTGACAGTCCAATATTACCGTAAACTGAATTATCTCTTGTCTAATTCGGTGATCTACTGAACAATTTTAGTAAAGCGAACTGTTATTCGAAACACAATCTTGTTTTGAAATCAGATTTAAGTTCTTTTACTGGTTCAGAAATGAAAGAACACTAGCGTTTGATTTTCCCCAACTTCAGTAAAGCGTACCACCACCTAAAATGATGGGGCCTGGCACCCTTTTCCCCCCGCTGACGACGGCCCTGACATGAACTACTGAAACCTGGAAGAAAACGAAACTAGAACTTTTGTGGCTTATCTGATATTTCGCTGCCAAATAGCGTTTCCGTAGCAAACGTATTATATGATATTGAAATTTTTAACCATAAAAACGCAATCAATGTCATCTTTTTCTGGAAAGCTGAATTTTTTCATAAACGTTTTTAGTGCAGAGCAAAAGTAAGCAATTGAAGTACAGAATACAAATGTAAATTGGGAGAAAAACAAATACTCTCAGATAGTAGCAGATCTGCAGGAAACAAAAGCATAATTAAAGGAAGAATAACAAAGAAAACGAGGGATTTCACGTCCCACTAATAGTTCTAATGATAATCAGGTTAGTCATGTTCATGAAAACTAAGCCAGCACGTTTGATTGCTAATAGTTCGTGCATACCGTAATTTGGTAGTTGACGACAAGTTTTCTTGCATAAAACGTATATGGAAGGACGCATGGGATGTAGCAAAACGTTATAATGAATGGTTGCAGGTTTGCAATGAGAAGCACCATCTGCAAAATAAAATGTCGTCACCCAAATTTTCCAAACTGTTCTTTTATAAAAGTTGTTATCGATCAAACGAACTTTATAACGACACAATTGTAATTTCGACAACATAATTTCAAAGATATGCGAAACCTCTTTACTCTGTTGGCATTTTTACTGTGTAACTTCCCATGCCTCTAAAACTTTTCTTTCATCACAATCTAAAATCTATATTTTCATCAAATGCAAAATTTATAAATATTTGACAAATGAACAAACACCAACCTGAAAAGCAAAGAACTTTCCCGTTACATTATACTGCCCAATATAAGGCTGGGAGGCAGTGCGAAAAACCACGAGAGCCCACATTCCTGTCAACATTGAAGCAACCAAAAGTACTGTGTATAAAATCTGTAAGGTAAGAAAAATTAGATGAAATTTGGAATCCAGTTATCTGCGATAATCAGCAAGACACACAGATTTTCAAAGGAAACATTTTTACCGCTGGTATTGGGACTGTAGAGTCTGGCTTGATCACTCCTTGAAAGAATAGGACAACTGGTCGAGTGAACGCGGCTTGAAAGGTTGCGTACCATAGAACGTAGAACGATTTCCTAAGAAAAAATGTCGCAGGTGAATGTAAAAATAGTTTTAAAAAATCGTTGTTTTACATCAAATCTTTCGATTCCCAAGAAACTACGCTGTAAAAATCGAACTTCTAAATAAATGTCATTAAGGTGAGCTTTAAAAAGACATATTATTACAAAAATATTTATAATTGAATACCAAGCCCTTGAAGGGTTTGCGACTTTGAAAAGAAGTTTAGACACGTTCCACAAGCCCAAAATTTTTATGGAATACTGACTAACTTTGACGAACACTGTTTTTTGAAGGCTGAAATGTATTAGAAACGTTATATCGTTTATTGCGTTTACAAAAATGATGTTTTCTTAGAGCAGTTTTACGACCACAACTAAATGTCTTGCTTTAAACTAAACGCAACCAGGTCCTACTCTAATCACTTTGCATTACTTCCAGAGGTAAACCAATTTATCTCCAAATACCGTGATGTGAAAAAACAACTAAATACCTCGTTTACTACTACAAAGATTCTCACAAAGTTCCGAATTCCATCACAGTAGAAGTTTTGAAGTTGTTTCGAAATACTTTACATTTTTTTTAGACACGGTTGGCACTTGAAATTAAGATTTCTCAAAGAAAGCAATGAATTAAACAAACGTTGCTGTATGGGACTAAAACACTTACATACTTTGTCATTTTGAACGTTGGCAAACATAAGAATAAGCAGCACAGGGGTCCGGTACTGATCTTGAAGCGGCTTCCGTTAAACCGAAGCAAAAGTTGACGAATTCCACCAAAGTAATTGACCATCAACACCAACAGAGCATGCAAGCCGATACCGAAATACCTGAAAAACATGCTAGGCGTGAATGTCAAATCAATCAATCAATTAATTGTATTTTTCGCGATGTATAAACATGTTGTGGTTTAACAAAAAGATTACGAGGATTGGCGAAATCGCAGCGAAGTCAACAACTCAGCCAACCCTTAGAAAGAACAAAGAGAAAGGCAATCAAGGATTATGATTATCGCAAAGAAAAGCAAAAGTAAAAACACACAAGAAAAGAAACACAAAATTAGATCATTTCTTCAAGGAAAAATTTTGTAACATCAGCTTTGGTGCTAGCTGCGTTTCTTATAAGACAACAATTAACATGATCAAGGTTCTACCAGTCTTTGGGCAAACCACCTCCACGTCGAAGGCGTATGCCCTCCTAAACAACAAAGTGCGAAAATAAAAAGCTTCTGATTGTCTTAGATAAAATTTGTTACAAGCTTTCATTCAAGTGCTGTATGCTACTTTGAAAAACCTGATAAGCTTTTATTGATTCAATGACAGAATTTCCGTTTATTTTAATAAATTGATATTGCATTTACACTGAATGTGTGATTTAAGGTGTTTAGGATTAAACAAAACCATTAAGCAACAATTTCAAAAATTAACATTTTGTGTGTTAGGAAATATGTTATAACATGCTAGATTCAGAATAAGACAAATATCATATAGGGAATACTATTTTGCGCTCTACAGTTGGTAAGAAATTTGTAAACTTTGACTGGTCGGTTTTCAATACTTTCAAGCAACGTTGCGATACAAGATACATCCGATCAAGTGTTTCACTGTGAGAAGTAGGCATCAGCAGCCTTAAACATTCAATTTTCGCCACACTAACAAAAGAACAGTACGCTGTGGAAACTTCTTAAAACAACAGCAAAAAGCTTACACGGAGCACACGAAGTCGATCATTACATGACCAGCTGGGAAGAACGTCCCGACAAGAGAAGTGACTGCAAACACGGGAGGAATTCCAGCCTTTGAAGAAACATGTCAATAGGTCATAAACACATAACGCTTTGTTTAAAGCGCTAAAATGAATTTCGCAACCTCATTTTGCAATCGTTGTTGCGGTTTCCAGAAACAAGCATATGGTCATTGTTTTGACCATAAACTTTTACGAGATATCCACTAAAATTTATAGCTTCTTGTCACAACTACGGAGGCAAGCGAAACAGCCTTTGATGCACCGAGATGGAATAGAATGTCGGCAGTACCTTTTATGTGATTTTAATTACATTTTAATTCCTTGTGCAAGAAAGCTGAGTACAGGTAATCCCTGAAAGACAACACATTTGATTAACCGACAACGAAATAACGAGCTTTTTTCAACTACCGGAAACTACAAGGTTAACAAGAAATAGATCTACAACATTTAAAAATGCCACCTGTTGTCTATAAACATAAGAGGTATTTGGTAGTATAGTTCTTAAATGGGACATATGCAGTGGTGCAACCAGAGGCTTGAGCCACGGGGGAAACTGAGCTGAAAGGGGCCCACTATCCAACACTCAGAAAAAGAGTTGAGAAATGATGGTGAATCCGAATGTGGATGGCTATACCACGGCTTGCTTTAGATATCTTAAGAAGGCTGTGGCTTTACTAGAACCGTAAATCACCGGAAAATACTCCGAAAAACGAAAAAAACAACAACCTACTGAAAACCAAAAGAATACTAAACCCGAAATTGAGGCCCGGTTTTTACATTTAGCTTGCCAGGGTGGCGATTCGCCCCTCTAACCATCGTCAGTTACCCCACTGGATGCATGATATGTTGCAGTGCAGCCCAGAAGGAAAAATGCGTCATGATGAAATTAGATTTTAGGTGAACTGTATGGGTACACAGTTTTACACCGTTATTCAGTGTTATAACGATTTCATAATGTAAAAAATCAAAATAATTTTCAAAATAAATCAACCTTTTGACAACACATATTCTATCTATTAATTTTCAACGCCCAAGTTACTGAGCACAGTCAACTGAATTATTTTAATAGTTGAAGGGCACAGTTTCAAATTTTTTTACTATTTCTCAAAAGTTCAAAAGTTTTTACTAATACTCAAAATGCTAAAATTTGTTTTTCTTTTCATGGCGATTCAGCTTTATTTCAAAAACATTAATGTCTATCTTCGGCAAAAACGTTAGCACTGGCTTTTGCAAAATGAACAGGTGCTAAATGTTTTGAATATGGCTTACCTGAAGAATGCTGAGACGTCTTCTGTATGATAACTTAATGTGCTTTTGAAAGTAAAAAACTTCTTCAATAAAAAGTGCAAGAGTTATTGTCACCATGATGATGAAACAAATGTGAAGGGCAATGGCGGTGGCATCAAAGCCTACGTGAAAACACATTTTTATCCCAACCACTTGACAAACAAACAAATTTTATACATTCAGGCAAACAAAGTAAGTCACAAACTTTTCCAGCCATAGTTTCACCACAATCAAGCATGGTTGTATTTAAGCCACGAGCAATACGCGATCATGCTAAACCAGTGATTCTCAACGTGGTCCAGGTGGACCACCGTCGTTCCACCTGGAATTTCTGGTGGTCCACACAGAGTTCCATAAATCCCTGATAAAACGTTATGAGAATTGTAACCTTTCATGTACAATAAATTATGCAAGACTAGACTAGTTGTTTATGAAGTGTCAGCATAGCAAGGTGGTCTCCATCAAATATTTTTTAATATGGTCCATGGGCCAAATCAGGTCGAGAACCACTGTGATAAACGAAGGCGCAGGCTAGCATTGTCGTCGGCCTCTTATATACCGGTAGGCAAGTAGCAATATGGCGTTAACGCTAGCCCAAGTGGAGATGTTCCGGCAAGGGAAGGTTAGTTGTGGTTCAAGAGTGTAATTTCACTGAATGGGCTAACAACAAAACAACCTTTACGAGCTGTGCTGTGCTAAAGTACGTCCACAAGAAAAATTTAAACAGTAATATTCAAAGTTGATTCTTGACCCACAGCACGCAAGCGTCTGAAGTTGTGTGATCGGGCCTCGGACCTTGATTAGGTTATTATTAAAATATTCTGGAAATCCCTGCTAGTTGAAAAATATTTTTCTGTTTTTTACTGAGGAGTGTCGCGAGGGCAGCAGGCCTGCGGGAACCCGAAATATCTCTTTTCAGCAATCTCTGGTCCTTCTGATGGCTCCACACCTAGACGAGACCAACCCAGGTCGGAAATGTAATCACGGCCCCTGGTCCTTGGTCGACCACTAGAGCGCTTTCCTGTGGATGTAGCCATAAGGACTCGCCAATTTTTCCTGAAGCATTCTGTTCACGTGTCGAATCATACAAATTGGTTTTCGCCTTTTTTCGAGATTTCAGTGGACATCAATGGACATCGTTCAAAAAGTATAACAATGCATCATAAGAAACTCAACAAACCACTTCATGATTTTGTGAGACTGTTGTTGTTACGTGCAGTGAGCAAAAGCCTATCAGCCCATGTGAACTGCTATCACTATGTCACATAAAGTGGTTTGAATGCCCATATCCTTTTTTTCCAAAAAAGTTTGGGATGTTAGGTATCTTGCATTTTGGTTTTACATCCCTGTTGTAAGCACTGCACAGCGCAAATATCTAAACAAAAATAGAGTGTCACCTTGCAGTAGAAAATTAACCTTCTAGCTGAAAAGCCAAACGCTGCTTGAATGACTTGTAGATAAAAGATCTCAGTTGTAAGGAATTACTGTAGACTGAAAAATGTTCGTGAACAAAGCGTGCGTTCTTTTGCATTCTTGCATTTAGTGATCTTGTGATTTGCTTAGAGCAGTGGGGTGTGACCTTATATATCGGCACGAAATGGGTGGTGTGACCGCAATTTTACCTCTTATGAAAGCTGTTTAAAAAACTGCTGAGTAAATTCGCCTGCAGACGGTTAAGTAAATACGCACGCAGTGCTTTATCAAGCGTAGCAATTCAGCAAATCTTGGAGTTCAACTATAAATTAAAAGAAACACTTACTTTCTATGATATTTCGAGCTTGCGGGAAAGGATCATTGATGCAGTGGTAAAGGTATTCTTCCTTAGCTGCTTGATGAGGATCAAAAAGTTGATCCGTCGTGTTCTGACAAAATAATCACACAAAACGTTTACATAAGCCATGTTTAAAGCGTTTTTAGTACATTTCCTATACAAGATCTAGCGCTTTTCTTTTTGAAAAAGTCAGATTATAAAAATTAGATGTCAATAACCATACTCCCTGGAATAGTCATGCAAAAGATTAGATCATTGTAGGTGTGAATGAACTTTACATACACCAAAAATGTCGATTACCACAACACTGTAGTTTAATAACATTAGGCTTACAGAAAAGTTATTGCTGCAAGATTTCAAGCTCGCTTCTAGGAGCTTTTCATTTTGATGAGCTAAATGGGCAACGCAATTTTTCGACGTTAGTCAGATGTGTGGCGAACCACCGTTGTGTGCAGCTGTAGTGCGTGAAGACCTGAATGCAGCGGCTCACACTGGCTCTCTGTTTTGAATGTCTGTTCATCTTTTTGACACTTTGATTTTTTTAAGTTTAGCATCCGAATTGTAAAATAGACCTTTAGGCACCAGTTTAAAAGGTTAAATTAAAAAATATTCTGACTAAAGGCAGTGGTATGGTGAAAAGTTCGATGGCACAATTTTCACAAATCAATCTAACATTTATTATCATGCTTTATAATTTCTTGTTGGTACAGAGACCCTAACACTGTGACGTCTTAACATGTTTAATTAAAAACATTTGTAGCTTTAAAATTCCAAGATCACACGCAGACGATGGGCAGGAAATGCATTGAAAATTGAAATATTATTCATTTACTGCAGCAAGTATAGGAATAATAGAGCAATTCTTGCAATAACTGCTTTCAACTTTCAAACCATTTCATCTGGTATCATCAAAAATGTTTTTTACTGTTGCGATAGACATCACATCAGAATTAACAGGCAAGCTTCGTAGTAGGCCTTCTGCGGTTCTTTGAAGCCTAAGTTATACTTCAGACTTGCAAAATATTTCTCATTACTTGCGCTGAAACACCCTTCTGCCAAAGAAACACCCCCCTCTACGTGTTAAATAATGTGGAGTTTGCAACAAAATTTACGTTGGCATACAACCTGTGCTTCACAAGGAGTTTCGACGTCTTCGTTTCCAATTAAACAAATAACGTTCAGCCCCGAGTTACATTCACAAAAATCGCAAACTATTCACAAAGCATTGCTTTGATTTTATACTAGCAACTAACTTTTACTGCAACTTTTCCCCAGCTACGTTATTATTTCAAAATAGGAGAGAAACGTCAGCATTGCTCGACTGGCACGTATTCCATTACCCTTGCCTTGCTATTTTATCTGTAATGGTACACGTACCATCACATGTGGAAATCCCCAGAAAGTGATGCTATGCCGTATGCAAATGAATCACCTGATAAAGAGAAAACGAACCACAAATACAAAGACCAGATACCTCAAAAGTATATAACAACGGCCGACCCAAGCAGTAGTAGAGTGGTCATGGCATGTGATCTCTATTGCTGCTTGTAATGTCACTGTAACGTCACCAGACCTTTCCGACCTCAAAACTGTGTGTCGTTGCGTCGCATGTCAAGCAATCAAATTGATAACTTCCGGGCATTACAAATGGAGTTGCGGCGTAACACATAACAGGCCAAGCGATCCCACACCGTGGGGAAGGCCGTGAAATTGAATGCTGTGTGCTGTGTGGAAAAAGATCTTAAAAAGGGGGAGTGATGTAATGGTACACGTACCATCACGTGTGGAAATCCCCAGAAAATGATGCTATGCCGTATACTTGCAACGTCACCAGACCTTCCCGACTACAAAATATCTCACGATTTTCATGAAACTTGTAAAATACGAAGAGGTACAGTTTTACTAAGTACGTCACGAATATTTAAAAATTGGTGAAATTTTTAGTATTAGTAAGGATCAAACGTATTGGTGAAACCAAATAATGATAATAATTTGTCGTATGTCGCTACCTTTGACGTAAAACAACTCATGTAGAAATGAGATGCCAAGAAATGATTACGTTATAACTAAAATGAAATGAAGCTAGCTATGAAAATATCTCTTAGATTATTTGGCAGAACGCATAATCGGTTAAGAACTCGTTACAGACACGCGGAAAACCTTTCTTCTTCATTGCAAACACAGCAGAAAATCTTGAAGTATTGCACCATGTTTAACTGTTTAAAAAGTTGTGTACAGCCTCAGTAAAACACGGTTGTCATGTCAATGCTGAAGCAACTGGTGTTGAAGTTAATGAAATGCATGAAAGATGGTCATAACGCACTGGAAATTTTAGATCCGGACTAAAATCTGTTTTTTTGCTGCCAATAACAAAATAACAGAAAACTTTCATAGCTGTCGTTTCATACCGAGCAAGCCTTTACCCTACTGCGTCTCGCTCGTTAATTTAGAGCCAGAATCTGATAATATGATATCAATAAGAAAGATTGCTGAGATTCTACTTAAGACAAAAGACAGATGAACAGTACAAATAGAGCTTGAGTTTCGCTTCCGCTGAATCAAAGTTGCTATTCCAAAGAAAGAACCTTTTACTAAGTAAATATCGAAAAATTTGAAAAGAAAGTATATTTTCAAAGAATATAGTACCACTTCTGACTTGATCTTGTAAGAAAGAAATGTTAAGCTTTTTAAATACGTTAATACATTGCTATGGTATTATACAATGAGAAAATACAATATATCTAAATGAAGGATGCGCTTAAAAATCGCCTCTTTTGCACCCAATCTTCCGGCCCTCCATGCAAAAAATTGCATTATAAAGTCCATAGCATCATGCTTCGCGTAACGTAATGTTACTGTTCCTGTGCCAAGTCCAACAGCTTCTGTAGGATGAGCGAAAGAAGCAGCCCGCAAAGAAATATGCGTAATGTGCTTGGCTTTGCTGTGGTTTCGCCATTTTTGCCTTGCCTGTTCAGCACGGCTGAAGGAATGTTTTTGCTGAAGCAGAAAACCAATGATGAAGACCAGAAACCTTGTGGCGCCAGATGGGTGGTTTTGTTGCAGCTTGGTATCTTTTGCGGTGAATGTAAACACTACTAAAGCTGCATGTTGATGGTAAATATATTATATCACAATTTTGATAAAATGTATGTTTTGATATATGTAAGCAAAGTTATAGAAAATATTTGAAGGAGGCAGGATTTTTGTTGAAGATTTCAAAAACTAACAGAAAATCGCTAAAGCTTTTTAACCATTCTGCAAGCTTATGAAAAATAGAACAACTTTTGTATAGAAACTGTGAAACAAGCACAAAAGCAGAGAAAACCACACGTGACAAAAAAGGAGAAACGGGTTTGCTGACGTGGAGGCGATGGCACGTGGGTAGGTAGAAACCTCGTTTCTCGCCTGTGCTATGAAGTATGAAGTGGAGCTCTTGCGTAATAGCGCAGATGGTGTGAGAAAAAGGAACACGTGGGAAATCTAAATGGGCCAATGGCAAAGTAAGCGAAAGCTTGTCAAAAACTAGAAATGTACCGTATGTTTGTGCTAACGTCGCTTAAGAACAGAGTCAGCGCGTATAGATTTTGATTTGTACTCGACTTTCTGTTGAGTTCAACCGGACTAACAATGGTCCGACAACAAAGTTAAGGACTGCATGCCTAAGGATCTTTAGCAATTTTGGCACCAAGAAACAAACGTATAGTTATCAAACCTAGTTACCTAGACCTTACCTGCACAGATGAAATAACATGACTCACAAAGGCAAAAACACGTGTGTTTAATTTCTACATGAATGATCTTATTGACCCTAAATGCCCAAACTTGGCCAAGCATATTTTAACTTTGGTGATCCATAAACATTTCTAGGTTGTGCTGCTCCATTTGGTTGAAACAAGAAGTCAGAAAAGTTTTTAGCTGTGCACTTTAGCAATCGTGATCGAAGCGGAAAAATTGTCTATGGCTATACGACGAACTTGAGAAATATTTGGCAAATGTTTGATGTATAGTAATCACTGTGCACGAGAAATATGCTCTATTTACCTCCGCTAATTTCGGCGATTTGCGCGTTGCCTTTTTGCAAATTCTGTCATGCTGAGAACAAACTACAAAAGAACTTTCAAAATTGAGGTTACCGAGATTACCAAATCATTAAAGAAGTGTCAACATGTTTCCGACAGAATACTTTTACAGCAAATCTTTACACTTTTGACAAGCAGGATAGCCCGAACATATTAAGCACAAACAGGTCCGGAGCAAGCCATTCCAGCGCCCTAGGCAAGATCCATTTTCAGCGCCCCCTCATAGCTTAAAAGAAGTGTTTGCTCAGGATGATGCCAGCCTGTTCACTCAACAGTGACACGACCTTGTTGAAATGAAAATTACCTATTGACTGTACTTGGTAATGGTGCACAAAAACAGCTTTCTCTGCACATCTTAAAATTGTCGGTGTGTCATAGGTAAGGCTCATTCCAGCACCCCTCTTTCAAAAAGAAATTTTGAATCTTTTCCGTTGTACATATGGCGTAAATAAGGATGACTTTTTACATCAAGCTAATTTGCTACATGAATACCGAGTTTATTTGTGCACCAAGTTTATCATGATATTATCTGCACAAGAAACAGGCACTTTCATGTAAACAAAAAATCTAGCATAGACGTCACAATTTTATTATAGGCCCATTGTTGCAGTCTGGTGTTCCACATGCACAAGAAACCTCTGACGCTTGCGAACACTAAGGTGGTGCGTCCTGTAATCGAAATTTTACTGGTTAACTAGGCTACTAGCTTCAATAATGCTGACTGGCGTTTCCTAACATGACTACCCTGGATGGCTGAGTCATGATTTAGTGAAGGCTTCGACAAAAACCTACTCCGGTGAAAGCGGTGCAGCCAGGAAAAATCAAGAAAAGAAGAGAATAGCGATGGTAACCTTCAAATTTTGCAGTTAATGTGATGAAATATGGCCTGCACGGCATGGCCCTGACAGTACGCCATTAATGGACTTGTAAGCACCCTAGAAGAACAAAATGTATTCAAGCGCCCGCCTCTCCGATACAAAGATTCTTACTCTACTTATTATCACGTTGCACATTACAGAAATAAGAACGTTTGCCGTACATTAGAAAAGTTTATTAGATGAATAAAATTTATACCATAGCTTACCTAATGCATGGGAAATTGAAATTAATAGGAGAAATGGTAACATTTCTGCAGCAAACCTGAAATAGTGTAGTACCTCTATCTTCTCGTAAACTTCTTGAACGTGTGTTCCACTAACTTTCATCATATTAATTTGCTTTTACTTGGTGTACGTGTGTCACTTTATAAACCAATTGCATTTTTGGTCCTTTTTTGGCGCCCCCTTTAGACCAGCGCCCTAGGCAGCCGCCTAGTACGCCTGACGGTAGCGCCGGCACTGAGCAAAGACTAAATTAGAACGCTACTAATGCGACATTAATAAAAAAGCAGCAAAAGCTGCCAAAAGCAAGTAATTTCGTAGAAGTTCAGAGATAATTTAGACAGAGGATAGCATCTATCTCATAACCTGCATCAACGCAATCTCATGTAAACTTTACCTGAAGCAAGAAGACTTCCGTGGTTGTAACGTTCATTGTTCTTCAGTGCTGATTCAAGCAATCAACAACACTGACTATCTTGACTGTTTCTACATTCATTCTGCAAAATACCCAAGACGCTTTTTGACTGAACCTCCTGAGTCACGCTGACACGTTGTGTAGACTATGAGTATTAACAAAAAAGCGTAAATTGTGAGGCTCATTAAAAAGTAAGGAGAATGAGCACGATCCGCCGCATTTCTTCACTCCGGTGCTTGTCATGGCAGTTTGGTAAACAAGGCCGAACAGGTTTCAATTTTCCCATTTAAAGCCTCTACAGATCAATTATAAACTAGCATAGTATATCATTTTCCCATAAACTTGTTTCATGATGAACACGCACTTTATGCATGCGCTGTAAAAGCTTGACAAGACATTTTCATAAGTTCTTACAAAACCGCTTTCGTCTGCTTTTGTCTTTTTGCGATGATTCAAACTTGCACATATCTCTATTCAAGTATGTACTTTCCACGATGGGTGTAAGCAAGGAATCGATCAGCAAA
>JGI24022J15233_10002181_pt1 | contig 17925 bp, 14 predicted proteins | sample Ectturendosymbi2_FD_15233 | JGI IMG/M metagenome (IMG submission 15233) | reverse complement strand
TGATAAGCACGTGGAAGTTGATGCTCAACAAACTTCATCGTATTTTTTCGTTCATCACCTTGCACCTGGCGACAAATTAGCTCATCTTTTCGATGTTTTGCTCGACCTGCGTAAGAACATTATCAGATCGAAAAAATGAAGTATGTTTTCTGGGAAAGTATGCACAAAATAGAAGAAACAGTTTACAAAATGTCCCAAACATTCTTGCTGAAACGTTTAGGACATACGTTAACAGGTTTATGAAATCTGTCTTTCGACAAATCTTCACCTAAAACAGTACTATAAGCAGACGAACTGTTACGACATTTCAGTATTAACCTCTTGATATCAGCTTTGTCACAACTTTTCTTTTCAACAGCAGAAAGGTCTTTGCATTTGCATAAGACAGCAAAGAACTTTCCTTGCTATAAGAAGGCATGGTAATGGATAGTCATCCGACACAACAAACATCAGCAATTACTCAACAGAAATTAGTTGACAATGCATGCAACAAGCACTATATAGGTGAGCTTCTAGCAACCACGCTCCTACAACAAACTTTTTCATGAGGGGAGTGAGAAAATTTAAAAATTTCATCAAAACGGCAGACCACAATAAGACATTGATGTCATCAATTGTAACACACCTGAAACGACAGGAGGTACAACCTCAACTGCGACATGAATCAGCGATACTTGCTCCCTGCTGACTTACTCACACGGCAATGAATCGAGAAGCAAAAACCTGTGGAGAAAGAGGCATTTCATCATGTTCCAGTAAGAAATAAACAAAGGACTAAGTGTTAGGTGATGAGCTCCCTGCTGAAACAGTGCAACCAACCAGAGGGTGCACACTTGAGAGTTGGAAAAAGACATTTTACAGGAGACATAAGCACTACTGTTGCAACCTCTCCGGTGGCGTTGCGTTGATTGTGTGATTCACCACGAATGGGATGTGCGTGAAGAATAAATCCATTATACATGTAGCGCGAGCAAGCAACAGAAAGAGAGATTGCGAGCATGATCTCTATTGTTGCTTGCTGCCATGGTGTGAAGCTTTCCGCACATGGCGATCGGGATTTCTGATCGCAACACTACCATCGCGCTTTGAATCCGATCCAGTCCTTTTTTTGAATCCGATTCAGTCCTGATCTGCAAAATTTTTGAAAATCATCAGTCTGATCCAGTCCTGATCCGCCAGTGTAAAATCATGTATTTTTATTTTGCCTCATGAGGCAAAAGAATTATTGCAGCTATTTTGTCTTTAGCCAAAAAGGATTGGTTGAAGACAAAATAGTTCCAGCAGTGCTTTTGCCTCATGAGGCAAAATAGACACAGCCTTTTGGCGTTTCTAAAATTTGATAAGGAAGTGTCTATTAGGCATCAGAGGGAAAAGCACTGCTGGAGGTATTTTTCCATTAGGAGAATCCGATTGCTTGGATTGATCAAGTGACAAGGACGATACACTTGGATTAGTGTAAGGTCCTTGTTACATGACCTAAAACCCTAAACCAAACACCAAAACCTGAAACCAAAATCTAAACTCAAAACCTCAACCCAAAATGTAAACCCAAAACGTAAACCCAAAATGTAAACCTAAACCAGGTTTTTTAAGGTGTTTTAGGGACCTGATTCGGGTCCCTAGAATTGAAAACCGGGTCCCTAGAATCAGAGAAATCGGATCCCTACAAGTCCAAACTGGGTACCTAACATTCTCCTTAAAAAAAACTGATCTTAACCCAAAATCTAACCCCAAGACCTAAACCCAAAACCTAAATCCAAAACCTAAACCCAAAATTCAAACATATAAACCCAATTCCTAAACCTAAAATTTGAACCTAAAACCGAAACCTAATCCGTAAACCTAAATGCTAAAGGTAAACCCTAAACCGAAACTTAAACATACACCCTAAACGCAAAACCTAAACGTTTGGAAAAAGTACATTAAAAGCACTCCTATCAAAGGTGCAACCTTTACAAGCCAAACCAAAAGAAATGGTGAGAGCAGAACCAACGAACAATCGCACAGCAGGCGTAAACACTAACCACTCAACTATGTTCACGTTGCTACTAGAACTCTTACTCAACGTTATATGTGAACAAAGGTGGATACATTTCGAATTGCAAAATATATCCAGCAGAGTTTTTGCATTTGATGGCAAAATATACACTACCATTTAGCAAACCTGTGAAATCGGATCACAACTAAAATGTTTTTGATATGTTCAGAATAATCACATTAAAACAACAAAAATTTTCTCAGTCCGATCCAGTCCAGATCCGTCAATTTTCAAATAAATTGCAGTCCGATCCAGTCCTGATCCGGCCAAAATTAGCTTCAGTCCTGAACCAGTCCGATCCAGTTCTGTTGTGCTCATCTCTGGTACCTTGACGCAGAAACGAGCAGTATTTTCAGCGTTTTCATCATGCGAGGTTACCTTAGGTCATATGCGCAAAATCAGCATCCATTGCAACATCTACACTTTGGACTGAGTTAATGAAATATAAACGGGGGATTTTTGTTTTGAAAAGGCTACAATTTTCAAATTTTTTGGACTTCATTTGGACTTGAACTTTACATTTGAAAAATCTTTTGAACTGTGATTAGACTTGGACTGCGTTTTGAAAAATCAGTCACTAATCAGGACGGGATCGCAAAATATTTCAGTCCGCTCCTCTCTGGTGTATGTTTGCCTTTGTAATCTAGTGCTTTTGTTGACACTTTGTGAATCTAATGTTTTTTTAATCATGAAATCTAGTACTTTCCATAACAACAGAGTGGCAGCACTGAATCGGGAGAGAATGAGAAAGTATTTCACAATTTGTGATTTTTTCTTGAATTTTCAGTTTCTTTTGTGTACATAAATAGGATAGTATACATGATAAAATGAGCAATAAATCTGGATTGCTATCAGGAGTAGAATCTTCAGCTGCAAAAATATTAACTCGGGCAATTGAAATGGAAAAGAGTTGTAGATATCAAACTGCATTGGTTTGCTATCAGGAAGGAATTGATTTATTGCTTGAAGTTCTCAAAGGTAAGGTGCTTACATATTTTTTCCACGTACCCTTCATAAGTGGATAGCTGTTTCTCTCGCACTTTATCACTTTATCAGTACAATTTGTCGTTGTCTATTCATCACTCAACAAAACCTTTGTTCATTTCAAAGTTTTCCTAAAAAACTTTTGAAAAAAAGTTTTCCTTTCCGAGAATAAAAATACTTTGCTCACTCTAATAATTAGACAGCAGAATAAAATAAAGCTGTAACAACTCTTAAATATAATAAAACTAAAATAATATCTAACGTCAAAATTTTGAATAGCCTACACCAAACGTATTTAATTCAATTGTCAGTTGCCATTAGAAATGATGTATTCTTGATAATGGTGAACTTACTAAACACTTTTATGATAACTACTTTTCTGATATTGCATCAGTCCACAAATATCAAATAAGGTTTGCTTCTTTTTGCAAAAATGCATTTACCCAAAATGAAAACAACCCTGAGTCAGCTTTCTTTGAAATATTGGTCCCAAAATTTGGTCTGATATACCTGAAACTTTGAAATCTCTCTCGCCTTATTCGCTTGGAAAACAATATAAAAATGTCCTTCTATCTTGCCAAAATTCATATTGACTTTCATATCATATGCTTGTTACTTTTCTGTGATATTGTTTTGATGCCACTCTTTTCCCATACCTTTACACTTCTACTTGCTTTCCTTCCTCTGTTTTTTTGATGTGGTTTTGTTTACTTATTTGATGTTGATTCGATGCATTTTGTTACCATATGAAGAAGTGTCTTCATATTGATTTGTGCAGGCAACAGGGCTGGCTGAGCAGTTGACCCATATGTTCTTTTTTCAACCCTTTGTGAGTTGAACATGTTAGAACACAATCATCAATTTGCTAAACCTTGAGTTTCTTGTGTTTTTATATTTTCACCAAAATGGAATTAATTTCTGCTGTGTGATGTTGTTGTTTGTCCTTTGCTGCACTCATGTTACTTCATGACTTGAATAACAAAAATACATGAATATGCCATTACCATAGCAGCATCAAGCTTCTATATCATTTAGGTGTATAACAGTTGCATGTGACTTCAGACTTGATGTTTCAAGTGAAGCTAATGCTTTTTATTCTCTAAACTAATCCAAAATTAATGATGGGCAGATCTCTGCAGCTATACCATGACATTACAATTCCTTTTCTGTGGCTGAAATCATTTGATTCAGAATTTTCAAATCTGGCCTTGAATTGCTTTCTATCTTTTAGATGATTTGTATAGAAAATCATGTCCTAAGCTATGATCACATAGCTTATAAAACAGAAAATCAAATGAATAAAAATGTTGGATTTTTAAAGTATGAATCAGACATTAAATGAATACTTAGTGGAAGCAAAAACTACTGTATTCTCTACTATCTGTAATATTCAGGATTTTTTCAAAGTTCAATCTTGGTGCTGTTAAAACATTTTGAGGAACCATAATTATTTGAGCTGATTATTGATTTTATGGACATTAAGCAAGGTTTTGGTGTATTTTGGTGGTGGTTATGCAACAAGATTCTACTGTATTTTGAGAGCCCACTATAAAAATTTGAGAAACTGTTTTGGTCTTTCAAAACACGTGAAAAAGCACTGGTAATATCAGTGTAGCTAGTGTGTGGGGCATTAATGCTTCTGCATGATAAAACCATAATGTGCACCCACTGCACCTGTGGCACTACGTCATGTACTATGAATAAAGATGTAATCCTATATATATATTACCTATTTCATGTCAGACAAAAGGTGATTGTTGATTTCTCTTTGAACACTAAAATACTACATTGGATGAATCTGATGCACTCTGCTTTGTGGCATGAAGAAGGCTAAAACTTCAGCTTACAGCTGCTTTTGACATGCATGAAACAGATCAAACGAATGAATCTGAGCAGTTGTAAAATATTTTAATTTTGTATGCACATGAAACATCGTTTGATCAACTGTGACTTGTGCACAAGTCAAACATTATGTCACTCCAATAAAGGTTGCAGTAAAATGACCCCATGTCTGATGTGCTAAGGTCAAAGGCACATTTCAAATAATTTGGCTAGAAATACATAACTAAACAAAAGGTGGCATACAATGAGCTCGATTCAATGCATAACAAGCATAGTGTTTCAATAACAAATTCACAGAAATGATCGCTAATGATAGATCATACAAACAGTGTATGATCATGAGAATGGGATGTGCCTCACTGTATGAGCATGAGAATGGAATGTGCCTACTGCCTAGCAGGAATGTGGAGCATCAGTGGTGATGTGCAATGTACTTGGTTCCCATTCATGTATTGCACCAACTGGCCTCTATCATAAAATGTATTCTGTGTTCTAGTGTCTGTTGCAAGCATTCAAATGTTCAATTTATTGTTAAGCTTGCATGGACCAAGAAAAGAAAAAACACTATCGACTTAAGATAGAAGAGTATATGACTCGGGCAGAAAAAGTAAAAACATGGGTGAATCAGATGAAACAGGAAGGAAAATACCATGAGCAGATAAAGATTGAAGAGAACACGTGTGGATTCGAATATTCAAGAGTGTTTGGTCCGTACTTGGATGAAACTGTAGCTGAGGTCTGGGTTGATGATGCTTATATAAGGAGCTTCCATCAGGTAATACAGTGTAAAGGATAAACGCATAGGCATTTTTACTATACCTTTTATAGTAATTCATCTAAGTGATGAATTTCATGCCAAACCTCGTACTCTTGTTGTTATGTTTTTGCCCTAACTTTCACATCATAGTTTATGATTGGAAAAGAAGCTTATTTTTCATTGGATATCATTTTCTACCCATGGATCAGTAATTTCGCAGAAATGAGTCAGGCTGAGAAAACAGAAACTACAGAAAATGAGTTTGTCAGAGGTTGTAAATGGTGTGACAGCTATTTTCTATAACTGCCAAAACCAATCAGTAAAATCTTTATCTTGCTAATTGAGACACACTATCAGGTTAAAATGTTCTATTGAATTGCTTAGATAATGTTAACTCTGCAGCTGTTTTTTTGCTGAGATATTTCCATTATTTGTCCCATAATAGTATTAAAACTTGCCATAACAGTGTTCACCAGTCTATATTTTCAGACATTATGACCTACATGACTTAACTTTTTTTTGTCATTAAAAAAAAATTCAGTCTATGACCGAAAAAAACCTAGCTCTACAGAATATAAGCTTAATTATCTTATGTTATGGAAAGATCACTAAATATGGCAGAAAATTACAGGGTGGTCCATTAAAGATATATCAATTTTTTATAAAATGGCATTTTGTATTGAAAGAAAAACAGCGATTTTTTCATTGGCTTTATGTAAGTTTTGTGTGGTGTAAGTTCTTTCCTGGTACACCACCATTTTGCAGGCATAGCTCAATAGTTCATAATGTGCACGATCCAAGCTTCTTGGTGCTGAATCACTGTGGTTACTCACACACTGAAGTTTGTAGAGAACCTGTCCAACATCTCATGGGAAATTCTCCTGGTCTCCGTTCGAGTGTTATTCTTGAGTGCATCAGTAGTTTGGGTATTGTTAGCATAGACCCTGTCTTTTAGGTATCCAACAGAAACTAAGAATGCACAGGCCAAAGGTAATCTGTACGATGAGAGATGAGCCTGTCTCCAGGAAAGTAACGGTGGAGGTATTTAAGCAAAGCATTGGTGCAATGCAGTGTTGCTTCAACCTGCTGATAAACCACAGTATCAATGTCATCTCCTCGCTTCCGCCTCAGTGCTGGCATGAATTTTCTTCTCATTAGTTGAATGTATGACTCTGTGTTCACAGTTACCAGATATCCACCAGTATCCTCGAACCAGTAGTGCCTGATATTGCCATTATGTTACAACCCAACACACTCTAAACAGTCACTTTTTCTATGTAATTGGGTGATACTGATGCTCCTGAGCCTGAGACCAAAAGCACTTTCTGTTTATTCAAGTGATCACTATGTTGGAAATTTGCTTTGTCAATGAAAAAATGAAATCCACGGAATCAGGATGGTCTTCAATTTGCTGACCGATGGCTTGCCTAATGTCACGTCTCTCAGCTTTACTTGCATCTGTTTAAAGGTGTGAAATCTGTATCTTATACAGAAACAGGTGAAGATCCTAGTGCATCATGCGCATAGGAGAACTCCTTGGAAGGTCTGTCTCCTGGGACAAACATCTTGTGGAGTTTATTCGAGACTGCTCTAAATATGTCTCACAATCACAATGTGATTTTCTCTCCTGACTGACCATGGTCGGCCACTGCGCCCTTTAATGTTATCCTGTACAGTGTACACTTCCCGTCTCCATGAATTTGTCCAGGAGGTGCTTTGTTGTGAGTCCGTTTCTACCTGGAAAGGTCCTCCAAATATGCTTTGAATTTGGACAACTGATTTTTTTGCAGAATAGGCACGTACAATCTTGAGTCTGTACATACAGAATATCTTCCTGCTTGATCCATTGAAGCTGAAAAATGAAACGTAGGAGCTCTGACTGATCTACCTCGAATTAGAAAACAGAAGCCTTGGTTGATTTGATATGAAATGATAACGATAATAAAATCTAATGAATATATCTTTTTGGACCACACTGTGGTCTGCACATCGATAAATTCAGATTGGGTTAACACCTACTCTCATTCATCAAGTTATTTTTCATTTGTTTATAAAGTGCTTTTGAGACGGCTGTTGCGCTGTCTTGACTTACCATACATCATCACAGCCCTTGGGGTAGGCCGGGATGGCCTTACTGCAGCTGAAAAAAATTATGAAATCTGGGAAATTTTTGAATAAACTCCGGCAAAATGGTTTGGCAATTTTGTGAATTGTTCCAAAGGATACTCGAAATTTGGGCAAAAATTTCAAAACTTGTGCAAATCTGTGTTGACGACTTTTCTTGGCAATCGGGCATTTTACTGGATAAAAAGAAAGGAAAATGTTGGACAAAAGTGTTCTAACAATTGAAGAAAAGGTGGTAAAGTAGAATCGTTGTCTACCCTAAAAAAATATGTGATAGATTCCTTCCTTGTTTCACCTGTGGAGTGAAGTTACTTGATTTGTCTGCCCTAATGATGTTGCTTTCCTCTGGCTATATATACAGGATATATCATGTCTCATATTTCTAGTCGTACTGTTTGTACAGTTTTGTATTGGGAAAGCAACAGGCATTTTTGTTAAGAAGAAAGCTCCATAATCGCTTTTTTCCGGTCAGGTATGAATACTGGGCTGCGGCTTCTTGTCTTGCTGTGCTTGGGCCTCAAGGTCGCACGCACGTTCTTGCGCAGATATACTAAAATGATGGTCAGTCACACGTGAAATTTTTTTTACCAACTCCGTTTGATAATGGTTTTGGAGCAACTTTTTGCACAATGCAGAACACGAAGTCGAAAGTGCTCTATTTCCAGTCTATAGTGTAAGCCGGTTGCAAGCAAAATCGTATTAGCTAGCCTGACAACCAGTTGTTACATTAATAAAAATAATTGGCAAATCACTTACATTTCTATGATCGAAACGTTTCAATATTTACAGGGTACTAGGGTGCAGTTTACGCGATTTGCGTCACGTCTGGTTGCCGAAGCTTTGTGATCCGACCCAGAGCTCAACTGCAATCTCGAAAAGACTTCGTTGGCTGGATCTTATTAAAAAACTTTCAACCAAGAGTCAGAAATATTTACCGTACCCGACATTTCACGTTGTTTGAAGTCACGAACAGGAATAACCGATGTGTGCGAAGCAGCCACTTCGCCATGGGGAGCTCTTTGGTGGGCTTAGACCCCAAACAAAGCTCCAAACTCTCCCAAATCTAAATATGAATCACTATAGATCACTGGTGTTTGGTCAAATTATAGAATGTCAAGCCCACCTGCACAAACGTAAAGCCCCCTACTGAAGACTTTCTGGCAACGGTTCTGGTGTAAGAGTTGTTTGCGATTATTCGTACTTCAAAGTATTCGCTGGAAAAGACTGATAAGGACAATGTATTGAATCCAAAACTCCTTCGTCTAAATCGATCATAAACAACTGCATGACGAAGTCTGAACTAAGCCTATTGCTTAATTATTTTGCTTAATTTTCGCAGATCAACAACTTTCTCAGATTTTGTGAACTGCTGGTCAGCTCTTGCACAAACCTCAAGGCCATTCACCTGACCACCTCTTTCGACGCCCAGGGTAATCCCCAACAGCAGGAGAATCTTCACTCCATCGCGCGTAGCTTGTCACAGCGCGGAATCACACTGCACACCGCTTTCAATTCGGCGCTTCACGACCGCGAGATTAGACTTGACAGCGGATGGATAATAAAGGTCGGTCGCGGGTTGGACTACTTTAAGAAAGTCGACAAGTTCAGTATCGGTTTTCACGACTTCAATCTACGCCCGTGCCACGCAACAACGATTGACGTGTTTCACTCGAAGCACACCAGAGAAAGGTAGCGCCTCACGAGCTTAATCCAGGTGATGTTCGCTTTCAGAAAAACCGAACGCGCCTTTCTTTGCACCTGTTGCTCTGTTTCAAGTTACGTAATTTGTTTGATCTGCTTGTTCTTTGCTGTGAGCTATTTTAAACGTTGCAGAAAGCAAAAGGAAAACGTTCAAACGCCTTGTTTTGCACTGTTCGCAATAACGAATTGTTGCTGTATTGCACGATCCCGTCAACACCATGCATTGTGTTAACCGCGAAAAGCTTTTGTTTGCTTGCTAAAAAAACAAGTCTGGGCATGTATTGTCGTGTATGCAAAGCGGTTTCTGAAGCTGTAAAGTCAACGTGTGAAACCAAAAGCTGACGATACCATCGACCTTCCGCTTGAAATGACTAGAAAGTAGCAGACCAAGGAATTAAGATTCAGCGGCAATTTTGAAGGATGATTTGGGAGGCATTACCTTGCCATTTTATATATGAACCTCGGTTGGGAACTCTGTATCTAGCTTGCTCAGTTGTGTTTTGTCGGACCGAGCTTGGCCCCACGTTTGAGCTTCTTGGCAAATTGCATCTGCCCAAATTTGTTCGCATGCGTGTGCTGAAGTTGTAATTAACGATGTCCTTCACACAGCGGCGGATCCGTGGGGGCAGTAGGGGGCAATTTCACTCTGCTAACCTTTGTGGCACCCCTTTGATATTAATGTGCTCCTTGTTGATCAAAGAAGCAGAAACATAGATTAAAAGACACTTTAAAGTTAATCAGTGTTCTACACCTCGTTTAGCTGCAGGATGTGCCGGACACTGACAACTGGACAGTATTGTAGAAGCGTCGCCCTGCTCCGCTCATGCAACTCCAAATTTAATGAAACTGTTACAACGTAAATAATCACCTGCAAAAACTGATGAACTGTCTGGCAACACGATTACTGGGCAAGCCGGGACTTCCCTTGTTCGCTTTGAAACGGTAACTGTGTTATAAACGCTGGGCTTTCAAAGTTGATCACTATTTGAGATAAATCTTTATGTTGTAGGTAAGATTTACATGTGATATAATGTTGGCCTAAGATAACGAAATCACAAACTGTATGTAGTTCGTAAAGTCCTCAGCCAATACTCAGCTTGTTTGTTATCCAGCCCGCCTAAATTGCAGCAGATAAACAACAAATTGATAAAAAGAATGTAAAATTTGGTTGGTACATTTTGTGGTGATGTTGCCTGAAAAACTGAGAAAAATGTTTAAAGACAGACACATGACAAGCAAAAAGGGCTTTTACGATATTAAAATAATGCAAGTTATTAGACAAAGGTTGTCGGTGTCCTGCTTCGGTTGAACAGGGCCAGAACTTTTTTCAAAAAACCTGGCCTAGTGGGGTCAATAGTTTTTCTTCACATCAACAGTCTAAACTTATGTAACGGTACTAAGTACTTGACTGAAATCTACCTTTATTAGCGGCGTTAAATGTATAATAGGGCAATACGCTTTTAGGCCAAGTATGAGTCTATCAAGAAATTCTGAGAATGTTTTTCATGGTAGCGACAGTCAACAGAGCTGCCTGAACAGGGAGTAATGTCGTAGCAAATGTCTTATATTAATTTTTTGTTTCTGCATTGTCGCTTCAGCAATGAACGTGCTTGGCATGTACACCTAACACCACAAGCTGCCCCTGGAAACGCAATTAACTGTTTTCTGGATTCCTATCTTGGGACTTGAGTTGTCATTTGCTGGTATAAGAAAAGAAAAACCATTCTACTTCTAACCAGTTAGGGAATACGTTTCAGACATTGTTTTTTCTGATCTTGCTACGGATGGCCAAAAATGTTCAACACGAACGCGCAGCATGCTTTTGGATATACCCTTTAACGCCTTTCTGTAGGTACAAAATATTGTTGGGAATAACAAAAGTGAATTTATGATATAAGGCGCTTTTAAGCTGGTGATTGCCTGTAAGGTCACATGGTTGACTATAAAAATAGCCTATTTCTTGGCCAAGAAATGGTAATCATTTTTGTGAGATACCCAACAATTGTAACCACCAGAAAATCTACGGTATTTTTAGCAAGTGTACACATTTTGGCTCGCCCCTATTTGACTGTTCCCCCAAACGCCTGGCCTGGATCCGCCGCTGCTTTCATATATGATTACTTCCTTTTGCACAAGCCCTCGCTTGCTTTATGCTATGCTGTCTGTTTAATTCTGTTGTACTCTTTGTGCAATGTTCTTATACTGTCTGTTGCTAACATTTATTCTACAATATTATTCATGATGCACTTGCAAGAATTGTTGCAGAAAACCTTACACTTGGGGCTTGAAACTCTGTGCCGGTGAAAGGATGTAGCTCATAAGGAACTTAAAATGCTCAAACATTATTGGTACAGTAACAGTAAAAAGTATGGAGCATGGCCTGACGTTTGAGGTAAAAATAAGCGTAAAATATTTTTTGTCATATGGTATACAACGCAACGCAAGTTTAACGCACACCTGAAAACGGTGCCTGCTTGCGAAATATATCGTGCAAATCAGTAATGTGCATTAATAGCGATAAACACACCTCAAATTATGAGCAGCTGTTGCTGCAGGTGACTGAAAATCCCAAAGGGCCGTTTCGGAATCTTTGCGACACTTTTACTGATTGCTTGGCAACGATGTTGAACCATGCGTGCTTGTGTTGTTTCAACGAACTTACCACGCAGAGGTGTCAAACATACGGCCCGCGGGCCGGATCAGCCAGGTTTAATCCGGCCTGCTCGATGAATTCGAGAGGCGTATAAAAATGAGCCTTAATATGCCAATGAAAGAACCTGCAGTTCTAAATTTGTCCACTGGATGTCGCAATGCCAAATGTCGTTCCGCAAGCAAGCCGTTTGTCGAGCTGCATGGCCGTATCGTCATCTAGTTCCTCAACATTACGTGCTTTGGCACCCTAGTTACACTGAAATGTCTCTGTCGAAGAAGAGAGAAGTGGACACAGGATGTTCCAAAAGAAATGGTAGCCACTCAGAGTGCAACGCCTGACAGTGACGCACTTGTGAAAGCTAAAAATGCCAGGTTTCAGGCTCAAAATAAGCAACAAGTAAGTCAACTCAAAATGTTGTCTGAGACGCTGCACCCTGGTGTAGCTTTTGTGGAAAAGAAAATGAGCAGTGTGAGATTTTCTGTAATCATACCAGTTCTTAATTTTGGCACTGTGAAAAATGCGAAATTTTATGACTGCACAATTTTTTCCTCAGAACTCGAGTGTTTTTGTCATACAAGAGTGTGATATGTACATTTTCAGAATGTGCTTGTTTTATTCTGGATCAAAGAAAACAACCTAAAGTTCTTGTTATTTGTAGTTATTTTATGCCATGAGTTAACTGGTCCCGCCGGCCTGGGAGTGGTTTTTCTTCCATGTGGCCCTGAGGTAAAATTTGTTTGATACCTCTGCACTACAGCATTCCATTATGCTTTTAAAATGCATTTGAGGGCAACCCGCGTCAAGCTGGGCTCGTTTCAGAACGAAGCGCTTGTTTTAACTGTGCACTGTAGCTTTTGTTTCGTGTAAACGTATTCCAGTGAGCGATGGTGACAGATTGGTTGATTCAATTTTTCTAAAACAGGTGTACTTCTCTTTTACGAATGAATATTTGTCCAATTGAGGTTTTTCCAAATTACCGTTGAGTTTCACAACCGGCCACCCGTCAAGTGTCGACCAAACATTTCCTAACCAATGGCCATTGATACGACCTCTGTCACAGCAACGCATAGATAGTATGTTTTTTGATAGAATCGCGATGAAGGATCGTTTGTTTTGCTCATGCTGCAATGCTACGTTACTATGTCAATTGCCATTCGAGTTTACGAATCATCACTGCGCTGATGTAGTCTAGCGATGAAGCTTTGCTTTTTTCGCCACTGTGTTTGCGTATTTAGTTTCCTGACGAAGCACATTTATACTGTTTGGTAAAAATGCACAATACAATGTTTTTGCCGAAAATGTACACTTCCTGTCCTTTTTTGTTTTACAACTGTGCCTAAAACGAAAAAAGTACAGGAAGTGTACGTTTTCCTTTGGGTTTAGTTCCTTTACGTAAATCTGTCATGCAAGATTTACCCTTTTAATCTCAATCCCTTGTTTTTCTACCAGTTTTATTTCCAGTGTACTTTGGCGTGTGTGTACCAACCTGCGGCATTACGACAATGCAACCTCACCTGGCTGGCAACGTTGAAACGATCCTGAACCGTCGCCAGAAAGTCGTCAATAGGGGGGCTTTACGTTCGTGCAAGGGGGGCATGATATTCATATTTGACAAAAATTCTACTAGTTTATAAAGTTTCGTATTTCAATTTGGGGTGACTTGGAGGTTTGTTTGGGGGGCTAAGCCGACTAAAGCCCCGTGGCGACAGGACTGATACGATCACTTTTTATCTCAGCGTCCAATTGCGTTTTGTATTGTCATTGCTTATGTCTCGTTCTTTTTGACAAATCAACGTTCAAACCAACAGTGTGGACAGCTTGGAACTTCGAAATGCGAATCGTTTTGTGTTGATGCATTGGTAGCAGGGGTGAATCCAGGGAGGGGGCGATAGCCCCCCTAAAATCTACGAAAGTATCTTTATTCACCATGATTTTGTACAATTCGGAAAACAGCATTCGCGATATATGGCCATTTTTGCCATCCATTGTTTTATCAGATCAGCGTTGTGAAGTATACTTCATCTCACTTACAACAGTGAACCCGTAATTAGACTTGATAAACCATACAGAAATCGCCCCACCAACCTTACTGGCTGAAACCGCCCCTGATTGGTAGTGTTGCAGCAAGGCCTCCTAGAAAATATCTAAGTAGGAGGCCTAGTTTGCAGACGCTCGGTTGGCGCGGTGTCGAATGAGTGATGCACCACGAACGGGATGTGGGTTACGAATAGCACCTACAGTATGTGTTTTGTGACGCAAACAAGCAATAACAGAGTCCGGCGTGTCAACTCTGTTGTTGCCAGCTGCCACAGTGCGAAGCTTTGCGCGCTTGCCGCTCCGGCCCTCGCATCGCAACAGTATTTTAACAGTCGAGCTAGATACAGATGTTGGACAAGAGAATGTGCGCACAACATTTCAAACCTAACGATTAACAAAAATGTTATAAAATTCCGATCTGCTCACATACGTTTGTTCTGACCATTTTGAGCATTTCCTGACCATTTTGAGCATTTCGAGCAAGTTTTTGAGTGTTTTTGGGGGAATACCCAGAGGAACATTGCGGGCTTTTCATTTCAAATTGAGATTTCACTTTTCATTGGATTCGAGGAATGTCACGCCGAAGATTGCTTTGATTTATTGTTTCATATAATTGAAAGAACCTGTAGATGGTGATCAGAAAAATCTGACAAAGCACGTACACCAAGCTCAGTTTCATTTAAGTACCACCTTTTTCGCTGAGTGCAGAACACTGCGTCAAAATTATTGAAGGTGCTTAAGAACGTTTGGTCGGGTCCGGCCCGGCCCTTACACGCCCAGTTGAATTAAGAAATGTGATCGTGTTAGTAGTTCTTGCTCTTGCAACTTTTCATACGTAAAGAAAACGGGATAAACCCTAATGAAAAACGTTTCCAAAATAAGAGTCTTTCGTTGCACTCGGAGTGTCACGAGTGGTCTGCGTGTGCCCATCTCCACTAGCTTGCGCTATCAGCCAAGCGGCTACTTTCCAGTTTATGAGTTATCTGTAGATTCATCCTTGGTGAACGGTATGCCCTGAAATTCAATGCATGGTCTTCTACTGTATTGTTCAAGTTCATTCACAGAAAGTTCTAGAGCTTCCATTTTGTGATTTCAGACCAAGCAGAGTCTCTTTGAGATACTTATTTTCAGTTTGTAATTCCTTGTTTGTTTGTTTGATGCTGCTCATTTCATTCTTCATACTTCTCATTCAGGAACTCTTGACTTTTTCTGACTTCTTGGATTTCATTTACAAGTATTGAAGGTATATCAGCAGTATTTCTTTGAAAGAGGCTTATAGTCTCCTTGAGCTTTTCTAGCTTGTCAGACAGACTGGCTATAGTCGGTTTTCTTCCACCATCAGTCATTTTCAGATTCAATAATAATATAACAGACCTACAATATTTCGCCAATATTACAAAAAATGAATATCATAAGTCTTTGGTGAACTTATTCAAATAGAACTTATTCAAATAGAACAAGTAGATGTTTCTTTAAAAAATAAGTTTGTGACTTAGCATTTACATTTCCTTCCTTAGGTATTGGAGTAAATCAATTTCTCACTGCACCAAACCAGAAAGAATTTCCCACTGCATGGATGAAATTTCCCACCGGTTAAGAACCCCTGATCTACACCGCTTTCCTGTGGGTGTAGCCTGAAGGACTTAGTTTGCTATTCTTTCCGGGGACATTGTGGACACATGAACGAACTGACATAGCTGGGATCTCCTCTCGATTCGGAGAATTTAAGGATTTCAGACCTGTGGTCTTTGTCACGAAGTGTCACACCGAGAACTCTTCGCAAATATCCCAACTCGGCCGTTTGTTCTTTAGACAGTATTCTTTCAGTCGTCACCTAAGATCCATGACCACAGGCAGAGCCGGATTAAAGGGTAAGGGGGCCCGGGCAAATTTTCACTGGAGGGCCCCTATGACGTATTTTATGACGCCATCGTTTGTGAAATTTATGTTTTCACTCATTCGCAACGTTCTCGTTTGCTTTTTCCGGTAGTCGATTATGTGCCGCCGTGTAACTCGATTGTAAGCCGCACGAAATGGTGTTAAAAATTATGTAAGCTTTCCTTGATTGTAAACCGCACTTGAACATAGGTTTCCTAAGCCTCTGAGATGCATTCGCGGCGTTCGCGTACTCGTGCGTTTCCCGTATTAATTGATTCTTACCAGGTCCGTAACCACGGGGGTGCAGGGAGGCAAATCCCCCCTACAAAATTTATCGCTCCCCCTGGAAAAATGTGTTGGACATAGTTTAAAATTATTAGTCATAGTTAAAAAAATTTGGACCCCTCTCAGAAAATTCTTCGCCCCCCTGGTGTCCCAAGCTGGTTACGGGCCTGTTGCTTGCACCACTACAACTGCTTTCTGTTCATCATAATCCCTCCTGTGACGGATGTGCACGTGATACTGAAGAAAATCGAATGCGAGAGAAGAATTTGGTCGACAAAACGTAGGCAAGGAAGCACTGAGCGTCATCTATACCTTTCGATAAAGTAAAAAACATGTAAGCCGCATAAAATGATGAAAAAAATTTATAAGCCGCGGCTTACAATCGAACAAATACGATGCACATACAGTTTCAGTTTGCGCATACAGTTAGCTGCGCACATACAGTTAACTGCGAGAAGAGAGTTTATGATATAAACACTACAGTGTATTCTTACTAAGAAAAAATTTTCCACAGGCTAGAAAGTGACTTGGCAAGAAACAACATTCACCCGAACAATAAGCAGAAACCAGAGATTGCAAACAAACACACCGGCAAAATAACATGTCAATGGCCAGCCAGTCTGAGTGTGAAAGGTGCCTCGAAACTTATGTTGTGATTTTCACATACATTTTCAGGTGCCGTGGTTAGCGCACTGTTTTAACGTTGCTGCATAAAGCTTTGCTGAAAAAAAAGAACGTTTCAGTAGCGGCGTTTCAGCTAACACTGCCAGATTCTTGCGCTATATCTCCTTGGAAAGTTTTCCATTTTTAGCTCCTGGTGGTATTACAGATTTCGGCATTGCGCTAGCTAAACACTGCAATCTCGCTTTCTGCTCTTTCGTTCTACATATCGACTGATCAATAACCTCTTCTGACGGAGCACGCAATAACATGTGGTGTAAATGGCTAGACTAGCTTCATATGTTTATTGCAACGGTGCACAACATGCGGCCGCACGCGGACTTCGATAAAATTTGCGACCGTCCACATGTAATTTAAAATATAAGATTGGCGGCCGTTCTGGCGTATATTAAAGCAAAACAACGCAAGGCAAGAAAATCAGTCGACACGATGCGTAACAATCTGGATGGTAATGTCACAAAGAGTCATAGAATGAATACGCAATTTGACATGTACCAGATAAAACCTATTCTTTAATTAAACGTATCTCGTAAATATAACTCGAACTCATTGGCGGCCGTACTTCATATAAATAAAAGCAATGCGGCCGGCAATAGCAAAAGGTTGTACACCCCTGGTTTATGGTGTAACGCAAGAATAGCAGCCATCGGAAGAAAAGTGCGTTTCCACCATACGTTACCCTTTATGACGAAACAAAGGACGCAGTTCGGCTGCAGCTACTTCCAGACTGCACAAGAAGTCACGGAATCATTGATACTAAACAGCAACCACAGAAGAACTAGCTTTAATCACACAAATAGTATCGTTTTCGCAACATTTGTGCAGCAGGCGTGATGCACGAGTGGATAAACCCATGCCAAAAGAACGATTATTAGGAAAAGTTGCAAGCAAAATTCAAATATATTTGCATTGAACAAAACCGAAAATATTTATATTCAGTAGTGA
>JGI24022J15233_10002175_pt1 | contig 17932 bp, 13 predicted proteins | sample Ectturendosymbi2_FD_15233 | JGI IMG/M metagenome (IMG submission 15233) | reverse complement strand
TTTCAATAAATGTAATCATCATTGTGGTATCATTTAAAATCCTGGATTTGTGCCCAATCGCTTTGTTTCAACAATTGTGAAACACCCTGTATTTGTATATACAGTATAGCATGTAGATTAAATGGTGTGGTGGTGCAGTGTGCACTCAGGTAAGTGTTATAAGCAGATCTCAAAACACTTTATTTGGTTTGTTTGATTTCTTTGCAAATGTAACCAATGATGTGAGGATCCCGTTGATGTGTTGTTAAGAGCCCAAAGATCTCTAAAGACTTTTCACCACAACAACTGCGCAATATCTGTTCCTCAGCATTTTTTTGCAAGCAGTTCCCAGGAATGACACATTTTATCATCTACCCTTCTGTGCTTCAGTCAGATTTACATGAGGGTTGACAGTCAATGTTGTGCATGCTTTGCATTTTGAGAATGCTGCTGGGTAGCTCTCAAACAGCTTAGTTTTGGACACGTGGGATTTTACACTAACTCTAATTCAAATCGTTTGACATGCTTCCTCAAGCAAAACCAGTTCTATATGCTCGTGCATCACATTACAATTGACTCGAGGCACTTGTAAACCACTCAGACAGCTTTGTTTAAATGGGATGGTGGGGTGCTACTTCATGCTGCAAAATAATGCTGTGTGGTGTATAAAACAGGTGTGTCTGAACAACTTACGCTGTTTTGGAACTTCCGCAATACAACTTGTGAATTCATATGACAATTCTTTGTTTTGTGACTTCGCATGACCATCATCTGTTTGCTAAGCGCACGATTTTAGCCATCGTAGCACAAAGGAGACTATTGGCAGTTGCAAGTACCACACATTTGAAATGTAGTGCCAGACGTTTTTGCGTCTTCTCTGTTATTACTGGATATCCATGTGCTCTCTCATTTATGAAATACTTTCTCAAGTTCGGTTAATGAAGCTAAGCGTGAACAAACTTTACTTTTTGTGAGTGATTTTGTTGCATACCCAACTGGTTTCGGCAGTGTTAGCCATTACCGTTTTGCAAACCGTAGCAGTTGCTGCAATGATTTATCCATCTGTCGGTTGTTCAGTTCATTATGGTGTTGGTCAGGGCTTAATTTCCGATGCATGAGCCATGGCACTTTGCCCTACCAATCTGAGGTAATTGATTTATGTTGTGCTATTGTAGTGTCACTGTCTGGAGCAGAAACAGGACGTGGAAGCAATGTACCAGGGCCTGAGGAAGGAGTTATACAAGACTACCAGGTGACGACTGCCAAGATAGTTTAACTCATCCTTGCTTGTACCTTCAAACCCTTCGTAGTCCAGCTGGCAAGCGATACTGGTGTAGGTTAATCACCGTTTTTCCACCAGCATGTTTAAATGCTGTACGGTTACGCCGCTGCTCATTCTCGGCAGTATGGGCTCATGTTCGCAGGTTCCCAAAAGTTGTTCGCACAATGTTTTGTTCAAGTAAAGCCTTGCGACTATAATCACACAAAGTATTGTCCGAAGGAAATATGATCGAAAAGCACTGAGTGTTTCCTCGCTGATAACAGTAACAATTGCAGGCGCTGACGGAACAAGAAGAATCGGATCTGGAGAGGATGATTACCGAATGCGAATTCGCTATTAGCGATGCGGAAGCATTTTCTAACGCGCTCTCCAATGATCTGTCTGTGCTGGATGGTCGTAACATACAGTCGATAATGGGCTCGGAGGCGCAGGTCTCGTTGTCGTTTTTGTTTGCGGAACGATTTTAAAAAATCTATTTGAGGATGATGCCACAATTTCACTCGATGAAGCCAATCGGAAAGGATACATACGTGTAGTCACTAATTGATTGGCACCTTGTCGAAAATTTAACACACGAAAGTATGGATCCAAAGTGTGGTTAGATTTAGACCTCGATCATCAGCTACCATGCTGTGCTTTGAAATGGATGTTATTTAGTTGAATTTTAGACTTATGTTCCATGCTTTTTTGTAGCAGCGAAGAAACCAAGATTTAAAATGCTTGACACAACTCATCGCTCACTTCTCAGTTGCCTTTGTGACTGCATCAAGCGACATTAGGCCAAAATGGTGCACGTGTTCCTTGCTTTATTCTATGCTATTTTAGCCAAAAGTAATACGGTGTGCTTTTATCCACATTCGCGGTTCATTTGCAGCACTGCGGGTTTGGAGTTTTAAACCACTACGATCACGACGCAGGTCAACTCGCTGATGCTGCTGCTGGATCATGCGCTGGGGGAGGTGGCGCGGATCGAGTCACGCCTCGATGAGTACGACTTAATGGTCGGAGGAATCGCGTCGCAGATGGGTCAGATGAAGAACCAGGAATCTTTCATTCAGATCACCAACAAAAACCACGCTCGATTGCTAGAAGAGCTGGATAAGCTGGTGGTGAGTAAAAACAATTCCGCTTTTTTTGTCCACTCTCGTTAATGGTATACTGCGGTGCAGTTGGAAAGAACTGTGTAGCGAATTGCCGTGTGTGTGTTCAGCACAACAATGCGCGCTCGTCCAAGAACGTGACAGTTTTGCGGTTCGGGAGATTGAAAATGATAGCCATTCTCAAACTAGTTGCATAAATTGAACGGATACTTTTTTGAAACAATAATGACCATTGTATTTATGTTCCTCCACCTATAACTCTACAACTGTAAACGTTCGGTAAAAACATGCAGAAACTGGCATTGATTGTATATCTGCTTGACTTTTTGCTTAATGCTGATATTCGATATCCCATACTTACGCACATGCACAGGGGCCAAGACAAAAAAAAGCTAAACCTCGTGTTCTACAACTTCTACGAGGTTTAGTCGTGTTTGACGTTAATTGTATTCTGAAGAATTCAAAGAAGTTAGCCGTTAACCCTTCAGAAGCGGTTTATTATATGGTAAATCTGTTTTTTGCTTTTTCACAAAGGTTTCCGGAACTCAAGCATAAAAAAATCACAAAAACAAGTTCATTGGCATATGCATTTGCAGTTTTTTCCTCCGATCTGTTTGCAGATGCAACTGGACCTTTCCAAAGGTCACATAAAAGCGCTGCGTGAAGGCAATCTGCAGACCGACAGTGGAATTGAAGCATGCACAAGTGCTGCTGAAGCTTTGCAGCAGGCAATGGAAGTTGAATTGCCAATAGGTGTGTGCTTCGCTTAAACTGAACATTGTGCGATAAACAAAATCTACCGAGCATAGAAATGTGTTGAATCTGCAAGTCATGCAAAACAAGGAAAAATGCAATAACCCTAAACGTCTCATATCATTGACTGCACTGACGTACGTGTTGTACTGGGAAATGTCGCTGACTAATTCGAACTTGTGTTCGCTAGCGTCTGGAAAGTGTATTGTCAGCGTTTTATTTTCACGTGACAACAAGGACGCAAATGATTTGTTACAATTCGATCCACTTACGTTAATTCCACCAATGGGAAATCGTTGCGGAGCCTCCCTTGTTTTTAACCTTGTTGCCTCAAGCAATCACACACTGTGTGTGGCGATCTGCTCGCGGGCAACACTGGTGAATGAAATAAGATCCGCAGGGTGCCGCTAAAACGTCAGTAGTTTCACTCAGTCAAGACGAAGTAAAAAATCGTTACAAGAGTTGGAATTATTTCCGCATTAGTTCCCCTGCCATACGGATTATATTGCGTTTACATCTTTCCACTAACGTATTCGTAACAAAAGTGGCGGCAACGCGTTGTTGTCCAACGCGCAACCACCGACCGACCGTCATGATCTTCTGAGCAGTTTCGGATGGACATTTCATGTAACATTTTGTTTAAAAAAAGGGCCCGAGAAGAACTTGTTTCGCATTTGACAAAAAACAATCTGAAACGCTGGGAATATCCAACAGAAGCGTCCTGCTTTGATTCACGCTTTCCTGTTGATGATCGCAGGTTCGCTGCTGATTTAAAGATTGATGCTTATTTTTTTCTCGGAAGGTTTGTCGAAGCTTCAAGCCGTTGCCGACCAGCAGAAGCTTTTTGATGAACTACGCCAGAGGTTCGCCAAAAGGCTGTTTGATCATCTCAGCAGCACCTTTGCAAAGCAGGTGAAGCGTGTGACCAGTTTTCCGTACTTTTGATCGCTGTATCGTTCTCCATGCATGATCTGTTACACGTTTTGACTAATTGTAACAGTTAACGTAAGCTAATTGTTAAACGTGTGCATGTGTTGTCTTGATACTGGAGCACCCAACCACGTCCAAGTACCCTTCGGGGTGAATGGAAAACAGGCAACTTGCCCTTGCAGCATTTCTCATCACGCAGCGACCAAGCGTTTTTTTTCAGTAAAACAATACGAAAGATAAACAGAAACCGCTGTCTGTCTGCGCCCTGTTCAGCTTGGTAACTTTCGAGTGCATCAATGTTCAGACAGCCACGCAACCGCAACTCCAAACGTTGGCAATTTGACGTGCTGCTTTTCCTTAAAAATATGGAGCACCGTTGATAAGCAAAAGATTGATCAACGTATTTAACTTTCGCATCGGACTGGTTTATCAAATCTGCACACCATTGGGTGCCGGTATGGGTGCAGATTTGTACAACTTTGCAGATCTGTACATTTTAGCAGATTTGTACATATGTTCAAATATATAAATCTCGAAAACATACGGGTGCGGAATGCGGATACATAAATTTGCACAACATGCGGGTATAGATTTGTGAATCTGCGCCTATACATACCATAGACATGCACAGGAAAACGGGAAAAATGGATTCAGATATATGTATGTATCTTCACGAGATACGGATGTAGACACACAAATCTGCACAACATAACGATGCAGGCTTGTAATCCTGCACAACAAAACGGTGAACATGTAAACCTGTGCAGTTACATAAACCTGCGCCGATCTGCACATCTTTACAGTGTGTAGACACCGCGGCTTGTGAGTAGCGGTGAGTTGCCCAGGCGCCATACGGTTTCTTTCCACCCTGGTGTGTTTATTAACAGCAAATTAAAGCTTTGCGGAAGAGTGTCTTGTGAAACATGACGGCTGAGCTAGCCTCATCGAAACTAGAGTTTGTGGTGAAGTTTTTCTGCGTGCGCCAAGCGCTCTGTGGTCCAATCTGTTGGCAGACTTGAGTGCGGTACCAGCGCGATGATGCTTCGCATTTTGTGACTCCGTATCTTTTCTAGACTCCATTCAAGAGAATCCTGTTAGCCGTGCCCTTCATGGTAGGAGTCAACGATTTGTTTTTGCAAACTTGGCGATGCAGTCAGTATAAAACAATGTGCATTTGTGGGCTTCCGAACTCACATGCTTGTTGCTTCAGGAAGCAAATGCGCCATATTTTGTTATATCACTGTTGGCTGGTCATTTCATACTACTTTTCTGCTTCATTCTTCATGAAACATGACTTGACTTGCATGCAATGTTGTTTTTGCGCATTTACTAATACGTGAGGCGCCTCTTAGATCTACTATTTGTCTGATGCATGCACCAGGCCATATTTTGTTTCAAGCACGCAAATTCGTTGATTTACGCTCTTCCTGGACTTTTCATTTGTTTATTTCTTTACTATATTGTGCAGGTTATTAGCATAGATTAGGACTTTCCGATTTAATTGGCATATTTTAAGAGACAGCGTTGTTTTCATGTTCCTACTGTCTGCTCTTTGTTCATCATTACATATTGTTTTATGTCTGTCTTCGAATAGTATGCGTTGCTAAAGCTTCATTCGTTTCAAAATTTGCCTTGGAATTAGGAGAGTGGTTTGGTGTCAGACTTCATTCGTTCATTTATTTTCCTACGATTAACGGTGAGCACAAAACCTGAAACTGCGCTTTTGCTTTCCGCGTGATATCGGAAGCATCAGATCATCAGATGTTGCCCTTCGTTATTTTCCTTTTTGTATGTCGCTGCAATCTTCGGTAATCCATTGAGTTTTTGTATTGAGCGAAATGCTCATCCAAGCGCGTCCACGTCGCACCAGCAGTTACCGTTGGAGAAAGTGCTTGTTTCATGCATGTTTAAAGTTTAGATCAAAGCGTGTGGCATATCGAATGAAGATTTGACTGATTTTACATCTTATTTTGTTGAAAAGCTGTGTTGCTGTTTGTGGATGCAGCAAGCAACTCAAGATTTTAAGCCAGCTCAGAAAACATCACGTAAAAGCGTATTTCCGCATGTGAGCGATTTGCTCGAGCAAATGCATTTCTCGTCTTGTCTACTCCTACTGTTGCGATCGGAAATCCCGAGCGACATGTGCGCAAAGCTTCGCACCGCGGCAGCAAGCAGCAATAGAGATCATGCGTCGCAATCTCTCTTATTATTGCTTGCTCGCGCCACGCATATATATTTTTGTTCTTCGCGCACATCCCGTTCGTGGTGAATCACACAATGAACGCAACACCGCCGGAGAGGTTGCAACACAACTGATTAAGCTGCATTTTAACTGGACCTGTGAAAACTTAGAATTTTTAGTGTTAGAAAAAGATTGGTAGGTTAAATAAGTGATATACAGCTCGTTTGCTTTTTGTAGTCTATACATAGAATACCTAAAGATGATTTCAGCCATACCTAGCACTCTGTTTTCTGTTTTGTTTGGGTTTTCATGTTTTCATTCCTTTCCTATGTTGCCACTACCATAGTTCTTGTTAGACCGGGCAATGTTTTCTTCTGACTTGTTCCATCGCATCTTTTGACTTACTTCTCTGGGTATCGCAGGGTGGAGAAAGTTCCGGCTCTCTTCAAAAGCACGCGAAGGACCTAAAGCTGCCCAAACACTTCCAGTTGCAAAGAGATCTGCTTCCCTATAAGCAGCTGGTACTTTGGCTCAAAGTCGCTGATAAGACAAAGTACACTCAGCTTTGCACGGTAAGCAGTGTAGTGTCTTTTTATGGCTATAACTTTTTGCAATTTTTAGCATTCTTCAAATTGTCAGATTTGAGTTACTGTATGATTGACGTTTTGCGAAAAAACGATTACCNGATCCGGATTTGTGTTTGCGTGGTGCGTCAGCCNCTCAGCGGATTAAAAACAACATGAAAGACAGGAAAANGTTTGTTGTTGGGCTACCCACCGCGCGCGAACGACAAGTTGTTGAATCGTCATTAGTGGAAAGGTCAAGTTGACATTGCGCAACGTAGTCGCAAAACACGTTTCGTCGCAAAGTCTGTATCTCGTTTTGTGTAACTTCGAAGCCTCTCCCGTACTTGCGGTTTAACTTAAATGCGGTTTTCGCTGGCGGCGCTCATCCATCAAAGCGAAAAAAGCATGTTTTACGTCAAACGTCGTTAGAGAAACTTCCAGTTAACTTCGAACGCTTGTGAAACCCAGAAACCGATGCTTTTTTGTCTTTTTGGTTTCTTTTCTCGAGCATGTGACGAATCCAGCGAGATGCTCTATTTTGGCCTTATCTGATGGACATTTTGGCCAGGCCTTGTACGGCAGGTCACCCAGCATATCTAAGGCCTCATTCCTGAAATAGAAAGCAACGTTTTTTGTGCAGGAATACTCGCGAAACCTGGACCGTCTTTATACTCAAGAGATAAAGGATTTCATGTCAACCGCTAAACAAAGATTCATCCAGCAAGGTAAGCCTTGACGTGCGTTAACTGTAGACACAACCGTGGCATGATATCATCAGTTTCAGCCTGAGCTGTACATGCCTGGTCTGAATGTATAAGTGTTTCTTTGGTTGGTCTTTTGTTGTGCGCTCTTATTATTTGTCCTGATATTTTAGCACCAGTTTCATTTGCAGTGTTATACATGCTGTATGTTACAACGCATTTATTGCCGCCAAGCTGGTGTGGAATTTTTAGCGCTACAGGGCAGCATAAGCAAAGGCGCTGGATCGCACACTGTGACATAACTCGCCTGCACGTGGCGCGCAATTTTGCTATTAATGTTTAGTTATGACATTCGCCTGCCGCTGATCTACAGTGTCGTTTGGCCGATACCTTCTTTAGTTGTCGCTTATATCTGATCTTGCTGCAAAGCAGCACTTTGTTAAGTTTATTTTTTAAAGCTATAAATACACTGGGCTTACGCGTTGCAGTTTCACCAAATGATTCCCGCGCGAAAAAAGCAGTTTTTTGTGACGTAACAAGAAAACAGTTTACGACCGCAGTTCACGCTGTCAAAGCAGGCTGCGTGTTTCTGATTTACTTTATTTTGCTTTTTCTCCTCCAACCAGCAAAAGTTGATGAAGGGATAGGCGTCGCAGCGCTGAAGGCGACGTCGCAGTCAACTTTGTCCTTAAACGTGTCGACAGCGGAGTCTAAGTCTCGGCGCTTGGGAATAGGCAAAAGTAGTTGTCTGCGGTGTAGCTTGATGCAGATCGAAACGCTTTCACACGCAAACGGCTGTTGTTGATCTTGCATGCGCTTTGTGTTATGTTATGTTAGCTATGGCTGTCGTGACCATTAGTTGTGTAGTGAACCACTTGATCTCGTTCTTTGCGTTGGCATTCGTCATCGCACAATTCGAAATTCACGGGCGGCGACAGCCCAGTGGTAGAATGACCGCCTCTCAGACATGAGGTTGGGCGTTCGATCTGCAACCACTAATTGAATTGCTCCTTGGGCAAGAGCATTAGGCTCAACTCCTCTGTCAATTTCCGTCACCCAAAATCATAAAGAAAAAGAAAATCCATTGGCTGTATTAGCTTTATCTGCTTTAACGTTACAGTTGAAAAAGCAATACTTTTCGTTTAAGAGAACATCCAACCTTCTTATTAATTCAACGCTGCTGTGCTTAATAAGTCATATTTCCCTGTTGTTTGTAGCGCTTGTAATACTTTTTTGAGGGTGCTAGAATGATTGAGATAGCGAGGCTCTTGCAAAATGCCAAATAACGAATGCTTCGGACGTAAAAGCAAAGCATTCGTGTAACAAAGGTGCTTACCTGCGTGAGACATGACTTTAATGGAGGTCTCTTTGGAGCCGCAGTTGATGTCAACAGGGTTTTGGAAAAAGTCCAAATTGGCAATTTCAGCAGACCACTGTGTGCACTATTCCGAAAGCCATTGGTGATGTAGCTGTGCATGATGTGCTCATGTCATTTTGCATTTTCTTGCATGACCTCATCGTGTCCTGGTGTGCCATCTTGTGGGATGATTTTCAGTTGAATGCTTTGAATTGCAACACTTCTGTTGTAAACTCTTCAGTCGCGGTTGCCTAGTCACCGCCTTTTCAATTTTCCAGATCTCATCACTTGGGATGATTGGATGAATGTTAGTTTTGTGTCTAACTTGTTTAGACATCGACATTTTTCGCGGACTTCAACAGCCACAGCCCAATGCTGTGCCACCGTAGTGTACTTCGAAATACCAATGTCCGTAATACAGTCTTGATTTAAAGAGCCCTGAAAACAGCTTCTATACAGTGTACAAAAATGTTGAGAGTGAATGTAACTAAAACCGATTTTTTCCCGTTTCCATGGCGTGTGCAGCTACAAAATGTCGTAGGCCAAAAATCTGCAAATTTTAACTGCGAGCATCGACATAAGGCTGAGAGCAGAATGTTTAAAAATCGTTGGTAAACATACTACGGTATATTCTATTGGTCAGGATCGCAGCGTGCTGCTGTCAACACTATTTCACGATCGGTTCCACACGCTGAAAAATTTTTCGACTCAGCTACTAGTTGCGACTCATTCATTGCTTTACTGACAAACATGCATGGTTTGTGTTTGCAGCCATGTCTGCGGTGTGCCTTTGCCGGTTGACTGTGTGGAATGTGTCGTTCGAAACCGAAAGGCAATGCGTTCGTTGCTTTCGGTCCAGTAGTAATTTGGTGCATTTTTGTTGTGATGACCGACTTGCTGAAATGGCGGGATAATGAAATGATAATTTGCGAACAAGCGCGAGGCGCACCGAAAACGCACTGTTAGGGCGAACGTTCTGTCCTGAAGATGGGGATGAAGCTACGCAAAGCGCGCTTCGTGATCGTATACCGTAGCGTGGATCAAAGCTGTTGTATCTGCATCGAGCCATAGCCAAGTTTAGAAGCATGCGTCTGTTCTCATGTGTTGTGTTATAAATGTTTATTTTGCTGTAAATTTCATTTTAATATCGTCGTGTTTGGTACTGCTCGGTTTTCCAGCGCTTGAGTGCATGATTAAAACGTTTGCTATTATGAAAAAAGAGAACGTTTTCACGCTCGTCAGTGTCGTTTTGCAGCAGCAGCTCGAGACTGCGACGTTTGAAATCACTGGGGCAACTCAATCCCACGTGCCAGAACGTGTTGGCTGAGGTTTCTATGTATTTCAATATTTACAAAAGCGCTCGCTCAGTCTTGGGCCAAAATCCTTTCCTGCTCATTTCCGCATCTTGCGCTCTGAACATGCGTAGCTATTTCCAGCTGGGCGAAGACGGCTTTTTCGTCTTTGTCGTTTGCTCCGGAAACTGGCATCGTTTTAATTTTCTAATCCTTCGTTTTCGTTGCAGAGCTGAGTACGAGCATCAAAAACTTGTCGGGATCGCAAACGAGCCTTTCAAAAGAAAAAAAGAAAATCTTCGGATCGTCCCAAAGCTTGTCCATGAAACGTAATTTGCATTGTGAGGTATCGGACTGCCCGTTGTGTCGCATTACTACCGGTCTTACTTTTGTTCAGCTTTGGGAAAGAAGATTCGCTTCGGACACAAAAAACGATCTGGATTGGGGACGAGCAGAGAGTCGCTCGCCAATTCCGATTTCGAGTTGTCAGACAGAGAGAAGTTCAGTTCGGTAAGATGGTCGGAAAAGCTTTGTTTATGACGCGGGCAATGCACGAGATAATTTTTCGGCGAGTGTTCTTGAAGGTGGACTCCAGGAACTTAGATGATTAGCCAGACTTGCGATTGATGTTGTGTTTTGCAACTCCGTCACTTTTTTGTATCCTGTTATGGCATGGGATGGTGCGGTTCCACTTGATGCTGCCAAAATTCCTGTAGGGTATTCAGTTATTGGTCCTGGCTTACTGTTGCCTGACTGTAGCTTGGGATGACCGGAGAGGTTGTTAGTTATCATACGTAATGAAAAACGCTCACTTTCTCTTAGGAATACCCCGCAGTTCCCATAGCTGATTTGAGAAAAAGCTGAAGTACAAGAGCTCATTTGAATAGCGGTTCTCAAAAAAGTCTTAAGGCAAGAGGAATAAAATGATAATGTAAGACATTCAAAATTTGCTAGTTGGACACTTGAAATGCTTCAATGCCCAAGCTTGCCTGATATATTCTTGTGATGTTTTAAGAAACACCATATTTTTCATTCCCGACAGTTGAACAGATCGCAGCATAGCCTTGTTTCACATTAAACAAATTTTTAACCTGATCGTACACCATTAGCGCCATGCTCTACACACGTGGCTCATCAGAATTCTGTAAATGCGGTTTCACACGAAATCCGGTTTGCGGTTACATTACCGGCTTGCGGCTGTAATTGCGGTTCACTGTAATTCACACTGTGTGCAGCGTCCGTATCCACATGTTTTTTTTATACGGCTAACGTCATTAAAATCGGTTTTAACGTAACTGGACAACCGAACAATTTGTGGAGTTCAAGTGATTGCCTCAGGAGAGTAGACTTTCCACGGCACTCAAGGCAGCAGCTGATGATTTGCATGCATTGCTTGGCGCGCACTTCGTACGATCGCTATTCCGATGCTTCGTAGCAAAAATCCAGGAAAGTTTGATGTTAAAATCAAGAGTTTTTTTAAAATAAAAGTACCAACTATCAGATCTGAGGTACCATTCCAAACATGCAAAATAAATCTAATCAAAATTTAATGAAAATCTAAAAGATAACCTCTTCAAAGCTCAGAGCAACGAGTATAAACATGATTAAATACAATAAGTAACGGTCAAGGATGAATGAATAGTTTCTGTCTTGTTTAGTAAGTATGGCACTTTATAGCCGGCATTTCAGTTTGCCAGTTGAATAAACATTGCTACGTTCGCAGATCGGGTGATTTGTGAATGGCTTACGTTCAGTTTATTGCTGCACATTGCCAAGTACTAATTTTAATTTTTCTGCAGTAAATCCAGTTTCTTCTAATGCTTATGTAGTTGTACATACTGTGCACGTGCGTTCTATGTTTTCTGCAAAGTAATGCCTGCTGAACTACGCATGCCCGTAACTTTCAAATTTTTGAAATGTGATTGTAAGCGAGTACGGATCTAAATTTTAAGATTGAGCCTCAGGTGACCTGTTCCCACAGAGTCGACACAGTCGAGTCTATCAGCAAATTTTTTTTTTAGCTGAGACAAATCCACTGTGATGCAATCACTTCATTTAGATCAGTCGTTTGAGACAATAATAATATTGGTAAGGTGCAATCGCAGTATGCTGCCTGAAGCAATACTTTTAATATTCACTGGTCATCGATTTCTGCGGATACTGCCGGCCTAAAAATCGACATTTTTGTGAGTATCAAAAAATCGCAGACGACTTTGAATCCCCTCCCAACGTATGGTTGTTACGCTCGTGAAAATTTTGTCGATTGTGAGCGACATCTTGTGNAGAAAGGTTTCAACCTTTTGCTCCATTGCATGGCGGAGTGTGGCCGCGGGTTCTTGTGTGTTAATAGCCTGAACACTACGTGTTGTGTACTTCATGTACCTTGAAAAGTAAGCTGGCCAGTTAGGCCTACCTTCCCTACTACGCCTGTATGGTTTACAGTCGCTTCGGTCACATTAGATTTGCCGCAGTAAAGCTTGCCAGCCCAACTCGGCAGTGGATGCCGATCGGCAGAAGGCCTCGACATTCTTTAACCTGTTGTTTTTTCTGCAGACATTCCGTGAAGCTCTGAATGAACTGGAACCCACATGTCAGGCCGAGGAACACTTTCTAACCAAGTTTTTCCATTTGAACGTTGAAAGTGCCGACACCATGATGCCCGTNAGTGTTCTCCATCTTTCAAAACACGTTCTTTTTTTTGTATTCCCGTTTCCGACCACATTCAAGAGCTTTTTGTTGTTTAGGGAGGATCGGACGACGAGGAAGATGACTCGGAACAGGGCATAGCTAGTAGAAAGAAGTATCAGGAGTAAGTTGCACATATGAACTTTTTCACAGGTCTTGCCCTGTGTCATTCGGCCGTTGTCTCTGTCTTAGCTATGCATCTGAAATTACGTTTACAGGATCTTTTCTTCGCCAACTGTTCAGCTTATTGTTATGAGCACCACGCCACTTTTTCGAGTCAAATAAGGCTGCGTGATTATTTCATCAGAACTTGCCCCGAAATTTCCTTAAAACGTGCTGTGCTTCGGTTTTCAGAGACTTAAGTATCTGCCGTTTCTGTATGCAACACGTGAAGGTAGAGACGTATGTATTTGTTTGTGCTGTGAAACAGTTTGTTGTTACTCGTGTTTTTTTTTTGCTGTACACAGAGCTCAAGTTGCAAAGGAAACGAGGTATGTTTTATACGCGCTGCCTCAATTGGATGAAGTGTTTCGGTGTCGTGGTTAGTGGTTAGGCGTGTGTTGTTGTTTCGTATGTATGTTCACTCTGAAAAACAACTAACAAGTACTGGTGATTCGCTGACATGAGTGTGCTGCTGTTGTACGATATAAGCGCGTGGAACGTTGGTCAGGGGCGTCTTCACGCTATATTCACCCCCCAATTCTAGCAAACCTTGTTTGTTGTATTGGACGGCGTAGGACAATCGTGTCGATTCAGGGCTCCTAACAGCTGATATTTCGGGGGGAGAGGCAAAATGATTGCAACTTTTCGTCAACTACTAAACATTTTTTGAAGTTTCGAGGTGGGGACCAGTTGCCTGTCTGCCCAACCCTGGTCGCTGGCTTGTGTCGGGTGCGCCTAATCTAAAATACTTGGGCCTCGTAAGGCCAAATCACGTGGAACTCCCTTGACTGAACTCCATGGTCGCTGTGCTTTTTCAGTGTTATATTGTCGAGTGCACCGCGAGTGGATATGCTACCAGCATTCTCATTCCCTGTGTTTTAACTCGGCTGGATCGACTGTGATGTGGTTACCCTTTGCGCAAGTCTGTCGCCTTCGAATCGAGTTAAAAATAAACGTGTGGCATTATTTTCAACGACCGCTTTCAAGCCGAAGCGAAAGACAAACGACCGCGATGTCCGTTTGTCAAACATTCGACTTTAGTTTGGAACCGTTTACGGTGCNTNAAGAACAGCATTTGCTTCAAAAAAGCATCACTGTCTTAAAACGTCTGTTCTGGCGTCTGGTGTGTCTGTAGGCGGTCAGCTCTGACAGCTGTGATAAGCACCGTGTTCTTACAACCTGTTAAACCGTACCCGCCCCGGCAACGAAAACTGTAAGTAGCGCAGGACATTGAACGCTTGGTTTCAGTTGCTTCGTGGTGCTTGGTAACCGAGGAAAGACTTGCGAGATCTTTTTTATCGCATGTGTTCAATTCGTTTTGGTTTGCTTTGTGCACTGCTGAGAATCATGTCGTTTTTGATTGTTTTTTTGATGTTAATTGGGAAAATTCAGGGAAGTTTAGGGCCAGCTGCGCTCCTGGTCGCGCAACTTAGTGTTTGGCTGANGTTTCACATTGTACCAGAACGTGTGCGCCTGCACTTAACAAAGAATCCTCCTGCTTTCATTTCAATTTAAAGGAAAAATCAAGGCGCTTGGTAAGTTGTACGTTTGTGCTGATAACTCCCCAGCGGAAAGCATTCATCCGCTGTGCGTGATTTTTCCGAAACTAAAAAAAATCAAACACTTGTTTTGCTGCCAACGCGATCAGTTGAATGCTATTTCGTTACCTGCAGCCAATTTATTGCAACCCGAGCTCTGGTTGCGAATCTTTCCAAAAGCTGTGCATGCTGCGTAGGCAAAAATTATACCACGCTCCTTATGCTAATTCCACTGGATCTCAACCCTGGTGCTACGACGGCACTTAGAGCGCTGCGAAGAAAGTCAAGGTTGTCCCCCAAAGGCTGACATCAACCGTGTCTATCTCTTTTGCATGGTACAAGGCACGTTTCATAGTTATAAGAACTCCACTGAACGAAGAAAGCAACGGTGCCGCTGCGCGTAGAAGTTTAAAAGTTGTTATCTTATCCTGATTTTCCTCGCATGAAAATACTGTAGTGTGTCGTTTGCAAGACGAAAGTAATTTTTTCTTTTCGGAATGGTCTGCAGTTCCTGGTTTTTCTTTTGTGAATGGTTTTCAGTGTAAATAAGACCTCGCTTGCTCTGTTCCTTAGTATCCATTTCGTCTTTACTGCAACTTCTGCTGTTAATTCTTTAGTGCCTGTTTTTCTCGTGCTTTAATGACAATTGCGTGACCTTCGCCATTGAAATTTCAACCACTTTTTACGCACTCTATACGTCATCGCATGCTCGCACTAAAACCATTGCTGCCCCGTTTTAAATGCGTGTTATTGAAATACTTCAGTGTTGAAAAGTAGATACCGTCCGAAGTCTATTTAATTGGCGAAAAACATTTTCAGTGGCGACATGTTTCCATCATTAAGTTACTGCCTGTTTTGCCGCATGATGCATTTACTTGAGTAAATCTGGCGTTGACAGAAAACCAGTCATTTTTTGCCCGTTTCTTTACGTGTTTTTTATGTTATGAGTTTTGGAGCATTGCTTTTCAAAAGTGCGTAGTGTCACCAACATCACTTTAGTAGTGTTTCTAGTATTTCTAAAAAATGGGCAAACCGTGATTTGCGTGTGGTCTATCTAATGAAAAAGATGTTTGTTACTTGAATGCATAAACAAGAGCACATCAAGTGCTGCACTTCTGGTTTACTTGAACTAAACTTCTGTTGTTTATATATTATCGAGACAATAAGAAGTCCTTGTTATGAATCCCATATTTCCTGTTCTTTATTCCCTTATGTCAAGAAAAAATAAAGATAACCAGTTAGTGTGCGTTACACTGGAATGGCATTCGTCAAGCAAGTGCGACTAGTTTTTGTCCTAATCACGCACTTCTGTCCAGAAACCAAGTCCAAATTGTTCGAATTTACCCCAGACAATTGAGCAATGCAATAGCCATGGCCGCGATAAAAGTCATTTCAATAAACCGATCGTAGTTTCAATTGTTGCGCTAACACTTACGTCGTGCAACAGGAGAATGATGACCGAGATATTTTCGGTGGTCGAATCGGAGCTTTCACAGTTGGTTGCTTTCGGTGAGGAGCTGGACCCCCTCAATTCGCTCAACATGCTGGTGGTGATTGGCCAGCGCGTCACTCAGGCGCAACAGGTTTGTTGCAGTGCAGAGCGGATTCAAGGCAATGTTTTTGTGAGGTTTTGGGTTTTGCGCTTTGAACTAATTAACGCACGTTCACAAAATTTGCCTCGCTCTGTTTTATGATAATATGCGCTATCGTCTCGTTGGCCTTCGTATTCACTTCTGTTTCGAGTCCGTCNATTGCAGATTCCGCTGACAGTTGTTNTTGTTATAAACAATAGGACAATGATGGTTCCTTCCTAGCAAAGATGTTGGGAAATTGTTTGATTGAAGTGAAGAGGAATTTCGACAATTTCATTGTAAGTTGACGGTTGTTACAGCAATACCCTTTGTGAATGATTCATGCACGTCATGTGTTTCGTCATAAGTTAATCAGTCGTGTTCGACGTTCCAGATGTCGGTTGTGACCTGTTTAATATTTTTCATTTGTAGAACCGACTCATTCTTTTTGCGTTTGTGCGCAGTTACGTACGTACGTACGTACAAGAGGGCGAAAACCCCCTTAATTGAACGTTCCCTCTCATGTCCATGGTTCTTTAGACTTGGGCTGAATACATGCTACATTGCTTCACGTGGTTTCAAAATGTAGCTCGACGCCGAAAATATCGCGACATGACGCAGAGTCTCTCGGAGAAAAGCGGAAAGTGTGAAAGAAGGTTGAAATGGTAGTCTAAGTCGCAAGGTTTTCAACATTCGTTGCATGTTTTCTTGTACTGCTAAACAAAAGGCAAAAACAACATTTTCATACAGTTGCACATTTTTTTATACACACAAAGGTCTATTTAAAATCATCTCATCTGGGATGTGCCGCAAATGTCCATTTCGCCAGTCACTTTCTGATACCCGTGTTTTTTTTATCAGGCTACTGATCTTCACCAGCGACTTATTCTAAGCTACTGCAAACTTTTATTTCTTTGTGTGAAATGAAGGGGCGAATTGCTTGGCTTGCGAAAGGCTCAGTGCAGCCCTCTTCGTTAACGGCACATGTTGTCAGACCAAAGGTCTATTTTTGCAATTCCTTTTTTTATATTTAAAAAATTATTTTTTGCAAATAACAGCTGAAAGCTGTTTTGAACATCAGGTACTCGTAGACTTATGTCTCACTCGCTCAACTGAAGAAAAACTTTCCTGCGTCTGCAGATGCACCAGGCACCAGGCTATCGTAGCAACCATTGCCGACTTATTATACCTTCGAAGAACTTCATTATTGTAAACAGTAACGCACTGGATCTCTTTGATAGAACATCGTCGCAAATATAGCTTGTTGGTTGGTTTCTTTGATATTTCGTGTGTCCAGAATTAAAGTCTCTCGATAGAGTACTGATCCTGAAAGCTAAAAACTCGCAACTGTTTTTGAAAACGTCTCAATCAATTAGAATTGCGGGATTTTGTCAAATGTTACTAGTTTCCACAAAACACGACCAATTTTCAAGTATTTTTGAAAAAAGTTAATGCAACATAATCCGGAAATCTTTCCTGCTTTAGCGCTGCTGGAAAACGTAAATAAGCCGCAGCTATGAAGATGGACAGTTATCGGTGATCTAAACCAGAGGCTACCAACCTGGGTTACATGTGTTGTATTCTTGCACTTCAGGGACCAAATGCAAATTGCAGTCGAATAGAATAGAATGACTTAAGCAAACAGAAACAACGTATAAGAATGCTTGACAGCAAATCAACGCTTCCACGCAAATTACACGAAGAACACGAATCAAGACTTAAGGCTGTAAGGGTCACTTATCATTAACCACGAAAGCGCTGCTACGAAATTACAAAGAGCACTCTAGTCGAACGCATTACTCAACACCACAACAACATGTACCCCTAGGGGTAC